>Ga0310695_10003115_pt1 | contig 33261 bp, 19 predicted proteins | sample RumenRJG_04DNA_FD_203882 | JGI IMG/M metagenome (GOLD analysis project Ga0310695, IMG submission 203882) | Bovine rumen microbial communities from Lethbridge, Alberta, Canada - RJG_04 (v2) (version 2) | ecosystem: Host-associated > Mammals > Digestive system > Stomach > Rumen | place: Canada... | reverse complement strand
TCGGCTACACCACCAGCAACTGTCCAGGTGTGCTCGATGACAGCCGAACCCGTCTTGACAATCTCCACAGAGGGAGCCTTGGTGGCATAGTTGAAGGTGAACGTCACATCGAAGACACCATCCTCGGGCACAGCGAACGAAGCATTGTTGCTGGGCCAAGCCGATCCCCAAGAGTGATCCTTAGCGACCTTATACTGGATAGTACCCTTACCGAGTTCGACACCGAGCTTCTTCAGTTCGTAGATGTCATCGCCGACAAGCGTCATGTCGTTGTTGGTGTCGGCAGGATCCCACTCAGAACCAAGCAGTGCCTTCGAGCTACCAGCCACGGTGAGCGTCACGGCACCAGAAGGAGTCCAGTCGCCCGTCTTGACAGCCTCAGCACTCACATCGATACCCAGACCGGTATCCTCGAGTGTGAAGGTGACAGTATAGAGAGCTGTCTCAGTGATAGTCAGCACAGCATTGTCAGCAGGATACGATACTGTCCAAGCGTGGTCTTCAACAACCTTATACTCATAGTTGTCGGCTTCCAACTGGCAGTTCTCTACTACCAGCTGCCAAACGCCATCTTCAACAGCGACCATGTCGTTCTCAGTGTTGGTGGGATCCCAGCTGGCCGTACCATTCAGGATAGCAGCGTTACCAGCCACAGTGTAGGTTTGTGCAGATGCCCCCACGACGGCAAGCATCATTGCGATTAATGTAAAAATCTTTTTCATAAGCGTTATTGTTTTTAAGTTATTATATTAGAGATGAAAACCCCGAAGGGCGGGAGTGCTTAACGCACCACCGCCTTCCGGTTATTGAAGATATAGATGCCCTTAGCGGGTGTGCCGCTGATGCGACGTCCCTGGAGGTCATAACATTTACTATTGACGTTTTTGCCGTTTACGATTTGAGTAATGGCTGTGGGTACATCGGGAACGATGGCCTTCAGGCCCTTCACCGTGTAGTAGCCGGCATTGACAAACTCGAAATCGGAAGTCTGCACGGTGGCAGCCCCGTCGGCCACATTGGCGAAGAGCAGTCCTGTCGGCTCTGTCTCAAAGACGTAGGTGTAGACATCCTTGCCGTTGTTGTCGCCGACACGTGTCATAGCGAGACTGCCGGGCCAATCAGTCGTGCTGATGTTGCCATCCTCGCCCCATGCCCACACATACGGGTTGACATAGTCGGCAGAGGCTTCGAAATAGATGAAGAGCTTACCCTGCTGATAGCGGGCACACGGAGGAAGGACAAACTCAGCGAAGTCGTCAGTGACATCGGTGTAGCCACCCTTGCCGTCGAACTCGAAGTAAGCATCCGATGTGATGCCCTCGATGTTGTCCGTCTGCGTCCCACCGACAACACCTTCCACTGTACCGTCGTTGATGATGAGGTTGAGGCTCTCAGCAGCAAACTTCTTGGTGTAGAACGTCGTGCCCGATACATCCTCTGTCTCCGTCATCTGCAGTCCGGGCCACGATCCGTTGAGCGGTGTGCCAAACTCATCCCACACATAGAGGTAGGGAGCCTCGTCGGCCTTGACGTAGATGTTGATGAACTTATCCTCGATATCGCCCTTCACATAGGTAGCATCCACCTGCTCGGCACGGCTGCTGCCGTTGTAGGCGAAGTAGACCTCACCCGTGATGTTCTCGATATCGGGTGTCTGAGCGGTGCCGTTGTTGAAGATGATGTTGGCCATCGAGGTGTAGAACGTCTTGGTGTACCACTCTGTGCCATTGGCCGTCATCGTCACCTCTGTCATCTTCGTTCCGGGCCATGTGCCATTGAGTTCGCCGTCGGCATTCCAGGCGTAGAGGTTGGGAGCCTCGTCGGCACAAACATGCACCACCACCTTGTCGTTGACGCCGAAGCCCTCGTAGTCTTTCGTCACCTTCTCATAGCCGTTCAGTCCGTTGTAGCTGAGGTAGATGTCGTTGGTGACATTCTCGATGTCGGCCGTCTTGTTGCTGTCGCCCTCCTTACCGTTGTTGAGAATCAGGTTGAAGGCATCCTCCTCGAAGGTAGCCTTGTACCATACGGTACCGTTGTCGCTTGTCTCCGTTTCAGTCAGCACATCGCCAGGCCATTCGCCGTTGAGGTTGCCCGTATCGTTCCAGGCATAGAGATGCGGAGCCGACGGAGCCGTGACATAGACATTGATGCCCAAAGGCTTGACAGGCAGGAAGAAGTCCTTGTCGACAATTTCGTAGCCCGTCTTACCATTATAATATAAATAGGTCACCTCGTCGAGATCCTCGATGTTGCTCGTTTGGTGCTTGCCGTTACTAAGAATGATGTTCAGACCTGTGGCGTTGAGCTCCTTCACATACCACTGCGTGCCGTTCGGTGTTGTCTCCGTATCGGTCATCGTCTCACCAGGCCACTCGCCGTTGAGCAGACTGCCGTAGTTGTCCCAGGCATAGAGGTTGGGAGCATCGTAGGTAGTGACGTAGAGCTTGTAGTCCTTCGGTTCGGGTTCGTCGTTATTGAGACCCTCCACGTTGACATTGTTGCTCACAAAGTAGGCGAAGTTGTTGCCCGATGCAATGAGCTTGAAGCCATTCGATTCCTCTACGGCAGCTTCACCCACGGCCACCATCACCGTTCCGACGGTTCCTTGTGTCTTGATGACATAGCCGTTGCCCGACTGGCGCTGCTCGATAATCTGACTTTGGTTGGTGATACCTGCAGCCTTACGGGCGAGAATCATATTGCCAATCTCCTTGCTCCACTTCTTCCAGTGCTTCAGGAAGACACAGGGCGTTCCGGGCATACCGAGGATAAAGGCCGTGGCACCCAGCTGGTTCTGGACACAGCGGTTGTAGTCCTCACGGTCGGAGTCGTGGTTGTCAACAAAGGTCACGATATAGCGGTTAATGCTGGCATCGCCTGCCAGACCCTTGTCGCTCAGCGCGCTGTAGTCGCCCGATCCGAAAGCTTTGTTGAGCTGATACTTCAGTGGGAAGTCGAAGGCAGCCGATGTCTTTCCGGTTCCGTTGATCCACCATTTGATGGCGTCCTTGCCATCCCAGAACTCGCCCACGCTGAACTCCGGCTGGCTGTATTCGTTGTACATCTTGGTGTATTCGGGAGCATATCCCTTCACCATATCGAGGCGGAAGCCCACATAGCCAATCTTATCGATGAGGAACTTGCAGTAGGCCTTGCAGTTCTCCTGCACGTTAAGGCTCTTGTGGTCGAGGTCGCGAGCACCCGAGAAGTCGTCGCCCGTGTCGTCGTTCGGTCCCACTTCGATACCCTTCGAAGCGGTGTAGCCGCCATCGTCGTTCTTGGTGATGTCAGAAGGATACATCTGGTAGGTCTGTCCGTCGAGCGAGTTTTTCTCTGAGGGGAAGTCGGCCCAGTCGGACACGCCGTTGCGGTGGTTGATGACGACGTCCATGATAAATCCCGTTCCCTTCTCCTTGAAGGTACTGATCATGTTGAGCAGCTCCTTCGGTTTTCCGAACGAGCTATTGTGGTTGTACCAATAGACAGGGTTGTAACCCATGCTCTGCGACTGCTTGCAGTAGCCTGAATTAGGCACCCAGATAAGGTCGAAATACTTTGTGAGTTCGTCAGCCTGCTCGGTGAATTTGGTCCACTGGGTGTCGTCGTACGAGTCCCAGTAGAATCCCTGGAGCATCACGCCGCCGTAGTTGGCTGGCCATCCCTGTGCCGACGCGCCTGTTGCCAGCATCAGGAAAGTTACAAAGGAAAGTAATTTCTTGATCATAAAGCAGATGTTATTTAATTTTCAATGCTAAAGTAAACATTTTTCTAATACGCCATCCCCTATAGGGTATTTGTTTTGCGCGATATTTCGATGCAAACGATTACACGATTACTTGATGACGAACTTCTTGCCCCCCGTCACGTAGATGCCACGTGGCAGTTGGTCGGCATTCATCCGTCGGCCCTGCAGGTCGTAGACGACACCGCCGGCCTTGTCGGCATAGTTCATGAAGATGTCGTTGATGCCGTTGTGGATGGGTGTCACATCGTTGACGAGATGTTTCTCGCCGTCTTTCTCTGTAGAGATTTCGAAAAACTTAGTCGACTTCACACCGTTGATGTCAACCGTCTGTGGAGAGCCGCTACCGGTAGAGAAGACAAAGTTCACCAAGTCGTCGTCGCTGTTGATGGTATAGGTGCGATAGAACCAGTTGATGCCATCAATCTCAGTCCGTCCTTCAGCAGCATCGCCGGGCCATCCCTTCGAGGGCGAATGTGAGTCGTCGCCACCCCATGTCCAGAAGTTCACGCTGCTCCATTCTACGGGTGTCGGGTCGACATATACAGTTATCTTCGTCTTGACGAAGTTGTTGAAGGTATATTCGCGCGAGACGATGCCCTTGACGACACCGTCGACGAGCAGTCCGACGGTGAGTGTGCAGTCGCTTTCGATGTTGACCGTAGCTCCGTTCTCTGCCTTGGCGCTGCTTGCCGTCGGTGTCGAGCCGTCGAGTGTATAGACGAGCTGAGCACCCTGACTGTTGGTCACGGCAGCCAGACGGACGCTGAACGGCTCGTCGTACATGCCGCTGGCCTTGTCGGCCCATGCCGTCTCCAGCGAGTTGGCCATATAGTAGCGGTAGTGGTAGCCTTCGAGCACCTGTGTGTACTGTGCTGCGCTGGGTATGAATCCCTCCACATCACCCACGATGACCATCATCCGGTTTTCGTTGTTGGTCTTGATGAGGTTGGCGTAATAGTCCTTGCTGCTGCGCATATTGGTGTACGAACTGGTATTGACGACACCGGCTGCACGGCGCACATCCACCATTGCTGCTATCTCGTGCGGATAGGCCATCCAGTGTTTCATGAAGATGCAGGGCGTGCCGGGCATGGCCAGCAGGTAGGCATTGGCAGCCAGTGTGTCCTTCTCCAACGGACCGTTTGACGTACCGTCGGGGCGCACCTCGGTGTCGTGGTTCTCGACAAAGGTCACAGCATACTGGCGATAGGCACCGCTGCGGAAACTGGAGCTGTTGAGCGGCATGTCGCCCCACGGGTTCTTCAGTCCGAGGTTGGAATAGACGCCGTTGTTGAAAGCATTGGCGCAGACATACTTAAACTGGAAGTCGAAGGCAGCACTCTGCGGAACGTCACCCACCTTCGTGCCGTCAATCCAGTTGGCGATGGTGTTCGAACTGTCCCAGCACTCACCGACGGAGAACTGTGGCTTGGCCTCGCTGTTATACTGTGCCGTGAACGATGCTTTATAGCCTTTCACCATGTCGTAGCGGAACCCGGTATAGCCCAAGTCGTTGAGCAGGAAGTCGAGATAGGCTTTGACACACTTTTGAACATTCTCGCTGTTATGGTCGAGATCGCGCATGCCGCCCCACCCTTCGCCGGAGTCTTTGTTGGCACTGAGGCTGTAGCCGTTCTTGTCGGCCCATGCCTTCGTTTCGCCGCCATCGTCGTCAGAGCAGATGTCGGTAGACACCATCTCGTAGGTCTCGCCTTTGTAGGTCTCACGGGGGAAGTCAACCCAGTTGCTGACGTTCTTGCGGTGGTTGATGACGACATCGGCGATGGTGCCGATGCCTTTTTCCTTGAAGGTACTGATGAGCGTGCGCAGCTCCTGTTCGTTGCCGAACGAGGAGTTGTAGTTGTTGAACCAGTAGAGATCGTCGTAGCCCATCGAGGTGCCGCCGCAGTAGCCGCTCTGGGGTATCCAAACGAGGTTGAAGGTTCGTGCCAGTGCATCCGATTGCGCTGTCAACTTTGTCCAAGCCGATTGCGAGTAGGAGTCCCAGTAGAAGGCTTGTAACATCACGCCGGGATAGTCGGCTGGCCATCCTTGTGCATGAATGCTGCCGCTGCCCGCCATCATGAGCAGGCTGCAGGCAATGAGTCGTAATGATTTCTTCATATTTTGATTTTTAGGAGTTCAGGAGTTCAGACATTACTTTGGGAATACAGGAGTACAGACATTTGTTGTTAGAATTCCAAGACGAGGGTCTGGCGCGGTGTGAGCATGATGTCTTGACTCAGGTCGACGGTTTCGCAAGTCGGGACGTCGAAAGCCTTCTTTGCATCGCCGATAATCTCGGCGTAGCGCTTCACCTCCATCTTGGCCGGATGGGTGGTGCCGTTGAGGATGGTCATCACCGTCTTGCCGTTCAGCCGACGTGCGATAACGTAAACCCCCTTGTAAGGGATGAACTGTGTCATGCGTCCTTTCGTTATCACATCGTTGCCCTGTCGCCAGTGGAGCAGACGCGAGGTGAAGAGGAACATATCGTTCTCCGCCGGAGTACGTCCCTCGGCAGTAAAGGCACTGCGTGTGTCACCGGGGAAACCACCGGGGAAGTCCTTACGCACATTGCCGTCGGTCTTGGCTTTCGTGCCGTTCATCATGATCTCCGTACCGTAGTAGAGCTGTGGTATGCGCGGAATGGTGAGCAGCAGTGCCAGACCTTGCTTCAGGGCAAGTGCATCCTGGCCGTCCTCGAGGAACCGGTTGGTGTCGTGGTTGTCGAGGAAAGCCATCACGTGCGTGGGATCCTCATAGAGATAATCGTAGACAAACGACTGATACAGACGGTTGTAGCCGCGCCACCAGTTGTCGGTCTCTTCGTGCTTGGCGCTGTCGAGCTTCTCCTGGAACGAGAAGTCCATGACGGTCTTGAGATAGGAGTTTTTCGAAGGTGCGGGGGTGCGGGGGCACGAGGGTGCGAGATTACCTTCTGCATTTTGACATTTACCACACTCATGAGTATTCTCGCACCCACGCACCTTCGCGCCTTCGCACCTCCGAGACAACACCAGCCGTGAATCCTTCTGCCACGAAGCGGTGTAGGCAGGATCGGTCACCCACGTCTCGCCGACCACGTTGAAGTTGGGATACTCCTCGTCGAGCGTCTTCATCCAGCGGGCCATTCCGCCCTCGAAGGCGTAGGGATAGGTGTCCATGCGGATGCCGTCGATACCGATGGTCTCTATCCACCAGATGCTGTTCTGGATGAGATAGTCCATCACATAGGGGTTGTTCTGGTTCAGGTCGGGCATAGTCGAGACGAACCATCCCTCCACCGTCTCACGCTTGTCCACCTCGCTGGCATACGGGTCGCGCACCGGTGTGAGCTTATAGCTGGTCTGCAGGAAGCTGGTACCGCGCGAGTCGCTCGTACCCCCCGACTCCTTGAGCCAGTCTTTCAGGTTGAACCAGTCGTCGCTGGGCATATCGGCCACCCACGGATGCTCAAAGCCACAATGGTTGAAGATCATGTCCATCACAATCTTCAGCCCCTTCTGATGGGCCTCGTCGGTCAGACGGCGATACTCTTCGTTGGTGCCGAAGCGCGGATCGACGCGATAGTAGTCGGTCGTAGCATAGCCGTGATAGGTGGAGAACTCGAACTGATCGGGCGAGTCGTTCTCAAGGACGGGCGTAAACCATAACGCCGTGACGCCCAGATCGTTGAAATAGTCGAGGTGCTGACGCAGACCTTCAAGGTCGCCACCGTGGCGCAACGAGGGTGCATTGCGGTCGACGGTGTAGTGGCGCATGCCCTTGATGGACTCCTTGGTGTATTTTCCCGACGAAGCGAAGCGGTCGGGCATCAGCATATAGAGCACATCCTCGTTCGTGAAGCCCATGCGCTTGTCGCCACTCATCTCTCGTTCCTTGAGCTGATACTTCACAGCTTTCTTCTGCTTGCCTATCTGGAAGTTGAGCGTCATCTCGCCTGGCTGCGCGTCCTTCAGGTTCATATAGACGAGCAGGTAGTTGGGCGAGTCGAGGCGCACGATGCTGTCGACTACCGCTCCAGGATAGCTGGTCGTCACCTGGGCTTCGCGGATGCCGTTACCATATACCATCAGCTGCACCGACGGGTTCTTCATCCCCACAAACCAGCAGGTGGGGTCGATACGACTGACATTGACTTTATTGGCAGCCATCAACGTGCAACTGATTGCAACGAATAGCGCCGTGAGCAGTGTATTCTTCTTCATAAAGTTAGTGTTTTGAAGTTTTGCGTAGCAAAGATAACGAATTTCCTATAGAAAATCGGATTTTGTAACATCATTTTAACTCGTATTTTTGTTCAAACGATTGCACAATTACCATTTCCCTCAGCTTTCAAAACAAGCATGCAAGGCTGCAAAAATAAGCTCATCCTTGACTTTTCGCACCATCCTATACGACTAACAGGGACGCTATCAGACGCAAATCGCAACATCGTATAGGACAAACAAAGACGCAATCAGACACAAATCGCAACACTACATTAATAAAGTAGTGAGACTACATTAATAAAGTAGTCCGACTACATTAATAAGGTAGTGAGACTACATTAATAAAGTAGTGTTCTGGTTTGCCGCAAATTGCTCGGCAGTTGACACCAAACGGGGCGACAGCTGATGGCTGTTTGACCGCATTTTCTAAAGATAATCACCTTTTTTGTTTGTGATGTCAGAATATTTTCTTAACTTTGCGCCTGCAATGCCGTCAGCGGCAGGGCAACAGAAGAATAAGGCACAGACAGAAGAAAAGAGAATAAGAATGAGAGAATGGAGTTTCAGACATACACTTTAGACAACGGACTGCGCATCATTTTGCTTCCTACTCAGTCGCGCGTGGTCTACTGCGGCTATGCCATTGCTGCCGGTTCGCGCCACGAGGAACCAGGCGAGGAAGGGCTGGCCCACTTCTGCGAACATCTGACGTTCAAAGGCACAGAGCACCGTAGCGCTTTGCAGATTCTCAACAGTCTCGAACGCGTCGGCGGCGACCTCAATGCTTTTACGAATAAGGAGCATACCGTCTACTACGCGATGGTCATGCAACAGCATCTCGGTCGCGCCATCGACCTGCTCACCGACATTGTCTTTGCCAGCACCTATCCGCAAGCGGAGATAGACAAGGAGGTAGAGGTGGTGTGCGATGAGATAGAGAGCTACAACGACTCGCCGGCCGAACTCATCTACGACGAGTTTGAGAACCTGCTCTTCCAAAATCATCCCTTGGGGCATGCCATCTTAGGCGAAGCCAAGCAGCTGCACACCTATACCACAGCCGACGCCCTTAGGTTTGCACGACGACACTACCGACCGGACAATGCCGTTTTCTTCGTTTCTGCGCCCTCACGCTCCGGAAGAGAAGTGGGGATGAGCAGCATCGCAAGAAGGTTAGAAGGGGCATTCAAGAAATACTATATTCAAACTCCCCGTGAAGAAGCAACCAACAAGTTGTCTTCCGTGCCCCAACAATGCGGAGAGTGTAAGGGTATCTTCTCGCGTCATCGCGGCACCCATCAGGCTCATGTCATCGTGGGCTGCCCGGCCTTCAACATGCACGACGACCGCCGCATCGCTCTCTTCCTGCTGAACAACATCTTAGGCGGACCGGCCATGAACTCACGACTGAACCTCGCTTTGCGCGAACGTCGCGGACTGGTCTACACCGTAGAAAGCTCGATGGCCACCTACAGCGACACGGGGGTGTGGACAACCTACTTCGGGTGCGACACGAAAGATGTGAAGCGCTGTCTCCGACTGGTGCGCCACGAACTGGACCGGCTGATGGAGCGTCCGCTCAGCGATTCTCAGCTGCGAGCCGCCAAGCGACAGTTGATAGGACAGCTGACCATCGCCACCGACAATCGGGAGAACTTCACCATCGACGTGGCGAAGAATTATCTGTATGGCGGTTGGGAGAAAGACATCGACCAACTGTTGGCTAAGATTGAGGCCCTCACGGCTCAACAGCTGCACGAGGTGGCCTGCCAGCTCTTTTCCGAACAGCGCATGACCACGTTGGTGTACGAGTGAGGGAAGAGAAAAGAGGAAAGAGAAGTGAAGAGTGTGAGATAAGGAAGTGCTATTCTTCTTCCAGTCGCTCAATATACTGATAGAGCTTGGCATAGAAGGGATGACGGCCAAGCGTCTGGGTGTCACCTAATATAATGAGTTTCATGCGTGCGCGTGTGATGGCAACGTTCATGCGGCGCAGGTCGTTGAGGAAGCCTATCTGCCCATCATCGTTGGCACGTACGAGGGAGATGAGGATGACATCGCGTTCCTGCCCCTGAAAGCCATCAACGGTATTGACACTGATGAGGTGGCGATAAGGCTTGAAGAACTCGCGCTTGCGGATGAGCTGTCGCAGATACTGAACCTGGGCGCGGTAGGGCGAGATAACACCTACATCGACCTGCTCGTCGAGAATACGCTGACGGCCTATCTTCTCAAAATAGTGCTGGAGGACAGCCAACGTCAGCTCGGCCTCCGTCTTGTTGATACGCCCGAAAGTTTCGCCGACAAACTCCTCGCGGGCATCAATATCGGACGTGTCGACCCACATGATGGGCAGGTCGTAGTCGAGGATTCCGCGGTTGCTGACCGACGGTGCCGACTCCACCTGTCCGTGATAGAACCACTCTGAGGAGAAGTGCATAATCTGGTCGTTCATGCGATACTGCATCTTCAGCAGTGTCACCACCTCGGGTTTGTTCTCTACGATACGCTCCATGAGCGTCTTGTCCAATCCAGCACGCTTGGCTGCCATGCTCTTCACCGTGGGCGGCAACTGACAATGGTCGCCCGCCAGGACGACGCGCGACACCTTGCGGATGGGTATCCAGCAGGCGGCCTCAAGGGCCTGGGCAGCCTCGTCGATGAAGAGCGTCCCGAACTTCATCCCCTGCAACAAACGGTTGGCACTGCCCACCAACGTGCAGGCCACGACACGTGCCTCGCCAAAGAGCTGAGCGTTGATGCGTATCTCTATCTCGGCAGCACGGCTCTTCAGACGGTCCATCTTCTGATGGAAGCTGCTGTCGCCACGATGGCGTTTCTGCCGCATCTCGCGAATGGTCTTCCTGATGGCCCACAGCTGCGGATAGTCGGGATGCGCCTCGAAGCGCCGCTCGTAGGTGAACGACAGCATCTTGTCGTTGACGCGTGTGGGATTGCCGATGCGCAGGACGTTCACCCCACGATCCATCAGCTTTTCCGATATCCAGTCTACCGCCATGTTGCTCTGCGCACAAACCAACACCTGTGGTTCGCGCCGCAATGTCTCATAGATGGCTTCCACGAGGGTCGTCGTCTTGCCCGTCCCCGGCGGTCCGTGTACGATGGCGACATCCTTGGCCCGCAGCACTTGGTTGACGGCTTTCTCTTGCGTAGTATTGAGGTAAGGGAAACGCATGGGTTCGAAGGTGAACTGACTGGCCTTCTGCGTCTTGGAATAGAACAAGTCGCGCAGCTGTGCCAATCGGTTATCCTTGGCATTGATGGTGCGCTCCAAGGCATCGGCCATCGTGCGGTAGCTCGTCTCGTCGAAGGAGAGCTGTATGCCAAGGCCCTCAGTGTTCTGCAGTTCGATGATGCTCGCGTTGTCGGGAACGGCTACCACCATGCGGTCGCCGTCGACATAGCTCACCGTCGCGGTGTATTTAAAATAATGTATATTGCTTCCTGTTAAGCTATTCTCGTGGCCCGCACCTCTCTCCTCACTCCTCGAAATAAAGAAAGTCACCGGACGGCCGAACTCAAAGTTGTGCTCGATGTCTTCATCGGCAGTGCGGTACACCTCAACGACGAGCTGGTTCATGCTGTTGTAGTAGCTCTTGCCGACACGTAAGGGCCACCATGCGTCACCTCGCTTGATGAGACGGCGCATACCACGGGTTTCCGTCTGCTGGCGGAAGGCCTCACGCTCGGCAGCATACTCCATGTCGAGCAGCAGGCGCTGTTGCAAAAGACTCTGTATGGCGTTGTTCATTGCTCTTCGATTCCTTACTTGGACGGTGCAAAGGTAATAAATAGTTCATAGTTTATAGTTCATAATTCATAATTTTTACAAAAACAATATTAAATTCTTTGCAATTTAACCAAATTGCACTATCTTTGCACTGAGAATCATTATTTATTACAGATATTATGGACAACCAAAAAAGTACACTCGCAGCCCGACTGCTCGACATCAAAGCCATCAAGCTGCAGCCCAACGACCCCTTCACATGGGCCTCGGGATGGAAGTCACCCTTCTATTGCGACAACCGTAAGACGCTCTCTTATGCCGACCTGCGCAACTACATCAAGCTGCGCATCGTCAACGCCATTCTCGAAAACTTCGCCGATGCCGACGTCGTAGCCGGTGTGGCTACAGGAGCCATTGCACAGGGAGCCCTCGTGGCCGATGCGCTGAACATGCCCTTCGTCTATGTACGGCCGAAACCGAAAGATCATGGCATGCAGAACCTGATTGAAGGCGACCTGCAGGCGGGCCAGAAGGTGGTCGTCGTGGAAGACCTCATCTCCACGGGAGGCAGTTCGCTGAAAGCCGTAGAGGCCATCCGTCAGGCAGGCTGCGAGGTCGTTGGCATGGTGGCCAGCTATACCTACGGTTTCCCCGTGGCAGAGAAAGCCTTTGCCGATGCCGGCGTGAAGCTCATCACCCTGACCGACTACGAGCATGTCGTGGCCAAGGCTCTCGAGACGGGCTATATCCAGCAGGCCGACACGCAGCTGCTCGCCGAATGGCGCCAGGCACCCGACAAGTGGCATCAGTAACAATTCATCACCACCCAACACCCATCACCCAAACATGAGTAAATTCGATAGTAAGATACAACAGGTTCCTTACACGCAGCAGAGCGTGTACAACATGCTCAGTGACCTGAGCAACGCCGAACGCGTGAAGCAGCGCGTCGACGACGACCAGATACACAGCATGGAGTTCTCCAACGACAGCCTGAGCGTCAACGTACCGCCCATCGGCAAGATAGCCATCCAGATTGTCGACCGCGAAGAACCCAAGTGCGTCAAGTACAAGTCGGTAGACTCTCCCCTACCCTTCAACCTCTGGGTGCAGATGCTCCCCGTCACCGACACCACGAGCAAGATGAAGCTCACCCTCGAGGCCGAGCTCAACTTCATGATGAAGGGCATCGTGAGCAAACCGCTGCAGGAAGGTCTCGAGAAATTAGCCGAGGCACTGGCCTCCATCCGCTATGAATAGAGGTAAGAGGTCGGAGGTGAGAGGTGAGAGGTGCGAGGTGAGAGGTAATAGATTGCATACTGGCATCGCCACTACTATCCTTTCGCTATTCTCTCTCCTCGCTCCACTCTCCACGCTCCTCGTAACATTCGCTTCCTGCGGTGAATCGGAGTTTGAATACTCCAACCACCGGGCTCACTTCATCTACGACAACTCCATCCATCTCGATGCCACACTCGCCTCGGCCATGAACCCCATGTCGCCGGGCATCTTCTGCCGCATCAGCCGCAGTACGACGGCCTACTTCGACTTCGAGAACAACCAAAACATGAGCAGCCGCGTGGCTGTCAATGCCGTGGAGCAACAGCGTATCTGCGAGCTCGGCACCTACAACGCTTCGGGCATCATCGTGGGTTATGGCACTCTGGACAGCCCGCCCACCTTCTTCGCTTACGACGCACAGTGCCCTAACTGCTATGAAGAGAGCAACATGCCGCGCTACCAGCTCTCTATGGCATCCGACGGCACAGCTTCCTGCCGCAACTGCAAACGCAAATACGACATGAACAACGGAGGCATCATCACCAACGGCTCGCAAGGCAACAAGCTCATACGCTATCGAGCCTCAACGACAGGACCTATGGGGGTTCTCTCCATCAACAACTAAAATAGCGCTCAACATCGTAAGATACAGGCTGTGAAAAGAATATTGAACCGATATACGCTTTCTGTAGTTTGTGCTGTCTTGATTGTCATCGGATGCACATCCAGGAAAACCATATCCGCTCCTGCCGACTCACAGTATCTGGAAAGACGTGCCACCGAACTCTACGAGAAGGCACCCGAACGGGCTTTAGCACTCATTGATTCGGCAGAGCAGACGGGGACGATGCCCAACTTCCGAGCCGATCTGTTGCGCGCAAAGCTCTTCACCCTGTCGACAGCCAACCAGCGACAGGATGTGGCCCTCCAGATTGCAGAAGGCCTGCTCTCGCACGACTCGGTGAAGGGGAACGCCTTGCGCCAGCAAGAGGTGCTACAGCTATTGCTCAACGCCTCGCGTATGCGTCACGACGACGAGCAAAGCATGCGCTGGGCCACGCAATATACCAACCTGCTCAATAGTCTGGGCAACGAGAGCGCGGCTCTTCGCACAGAGGCCGAGATAGGCCTTATCATGACGCATCTCGGACAAGTCTCCGAAGGTATGCAGAAGATCGACCATGCCATAGCGCGCCTCGATGCCATGTCGGGGTTCAATGCGATGCTGGCATACATCCTCGCCTCAAAACGTAAGATCACGGTGCTACGAGAAACCGGCCAACACGCCGACATACCTGATGTAGCCCAGGCCATTCAAGCGCATTTAGACAAGATGCTGGCAAGCCCCAACGACTATATCGACGGTTCGCAACATGCGCCAAAGGATGTAGAGCAACTCAAAGACTACTGCGACTTCTACGGCGCACAAGCCACTGCCTTCAAGGCGGCTGCCTATGCCAATCTTGGCGACAACCAAAAGGCAAGGCAGCAACTGGCCATCTTCAGGGAAACAAACTACGGTCACACCCTCGACGGACGCAAGATGATAGCTCCCACTCTCGGCAAGCTGGGCGACTACACCTCGATGCTCGCCATCTATGACAAGGCGGAAGCTGAACTCGAAGGCGACACGCTCCGGCAAGACTATGCCGACATCCTTCTGGCTCGCGCCGAGGCTGCCGAAGCACAGGGACGCATCGCTGCCAGCCTGAGCTATCGAAAGCGCTACGAGGCGCTCGTGCACAGCCTCAACGAACGGTTGCACCGAAACCAAAGCCATGACTATGCCGCACGCTACCACGCCCAGGAGCAGCAGATGGAGATACAACGGCAGAAAGCCGAAATATCGCTCCAGAACATCTTCCTCATCATGGGCGCTGTCATCATGGTGCTGGCCTGTGCCTTTGCCGTCTACTTCTTCCGCCAGAAGCGGTACGTCGACTACAAGAACCACATCCTCGTGGAACAGATGACAGGGGCTATCGACTATAAGCAGAAATACGAGGAGGCCATGCAAGCCGCCGAGAAGAAAGCCAGTGCCCAACCTCCCGCCACACCCACGACATCGTCTCCAACAACAGAAGCAGACGACGACGAAAGCAACCCCGACCTCAACGCGCTGACCGACGAACAGCTCTTCCAACACATCAGCGAGGTGATTCTTCGCGAGAAACTACACCTCAAGCCCGTCTGCGACCGACAGACCATCACCAGCCGATTCGGACTTACCGAAAAGCGGGTCGGTGCTGCCTTCGCCAAGGGGAGCAACTACAAGTCGCTGGCCAGCTTCGTGCGCGACAGTCGTCTGGAATATGCCGCACAGCTCTTGCGCCAGCATCCGGAGATGACCATCGGCGAGGTGGCAACAGCATCGGGGTTTGCCAGCCATACCCGCTTCACCGCCGATTTCAAGACCCGCTATTCCGTATCGCCCACCGAATTCCGAACGATGGCGAAGTAGCAGTTTTCTCTTTTTTCTTTTGCACAAATTGTTGAAAGTAGGGCCTAAAGGGCTTTACAATTTGTGGTTTTCGGCTTTACAATCTGTGAAGGATGGATGAAGTTTGGACGAAAATGCCTATCTTTGCACCAGACAATTTTTAAAAAATCGCGCTTATGACTAAGAAATTTTTACTACTCGCAACAGCCGCCCTATTTAATATAATAGGTATACAGGCACAGACCGACGTCACGTCGCAGTATATCCCGAATGCTGGGTTCGAAGATTGCGAACCACTGCCGATTGTTGTCCACCACGACAATCAACACAACGTAGATGTCAATGTCATCGAGCTTTATTCTGAATGGAACAAGGAAAAAGGCGAAGATTATGAAGCCCAAGGGTGGAAATTGGTGCAGCAGCAGTTGAATGCCAACGGTGGTGTCGTTACATACGGCGTCAACATTCAGTCGGGCAAATACGCCACCGTGGGTGAAGCAGGTCCTGCTTCGGGTATCACGGGCGAAAAGGGTCTTTGCTTCACTGGTGCTGCTGGTTTGATTTACCAACAGACCGAAGAAATCACACTGCCTGCAGGAACATACCGCCTGACGGTCAACCTATATGCCCGCAACGGACAGACCAGCAATCCCGGTCCGACCCAGCAGGTGAACAACATCAAGACGGGCTTTATGCCTACTGGCGGCACTGACGACGACTTGATTCCTGGTATACGCAATAGTGCACAATTTGCCAGCAACGCATGGGACCAGGACGTTCTTGACATCGAACTCACTGAGCCTACAACCGGTCGTTTTCAGATATGCTATGGTTCCAGCTACTACGTAATTGTTGACGACCTGAAGCTGGAGTTTTTCGGTGGTGTCGTGACCACGAATCTGGCCAATGCCATCAATAAGGCTAACGCTCTCAATGCAGAATTGAACAATAGCGAATTGGCAGCAGCCATCGAAACTTCACAGGCTTTACTAAGCGACCCGACCGATCAAGAAGAGGTTGACAACCAGACTGAAGCACTCTACACCGCTATGGCTGCGGCTCTCGCTGCAACAACCGAACCCGTGAACATCACGGCTGCCTATCTGGAGAATCCTTCTTTCGAAACAGGCATTGCACCGTGGACATGGGTCAGCGCAACGGGAAATGTCGGCGAGCCCATCAACACCGAATCGACACCTTTCATCGACGGCAAGAACATCCTGGAGTTCACCAGCTCGGGAACCAACGGTATCAGCCAGACCATCAGTCATCTGCCCGCCGGATACTATATCATCGACGCCAAGCTCAACCAAAAGGCTTTCCTCAAAATCGGGCCGGGCTCTGGCACACTGATTCAAGGTGGCAAGGATGCACTGTTCCTGCGCGTTCACCCCTCGGCCTACAATCTCACTGCCGATGGCGAACTCACCGTCGGTGCTCAGGCCTCGGTAGCCTATCGCGTTGACAATTTCCGGCTGTTCTACGGCAAGGACGAGGCTTCGCTGCTCAATGTGTTGCTGCAAGACGTCAAGGCCGATGCACAAGCCATCGTTGCCATGTCTAAGTTCGACATCGTTACGGGCGAGGAGCGCACAAACCTGCTCACGGCTATCGACGGCACAGACATCGATGCCATCAACACGGCTGCCAATGCCTTCATCACGGCCACCGACAGCTACAACAACTTTGAAAAGGCCAGGAACGCTGCCGCTGCCTACACACAGGAGGCTTATCCCTACGCCAAAGAAGAAATCTTCCAGCAGATACAGACTCTGATGGCCACCAGTCCCACATCGGCAGCCAATGCACAGGAGATGGCCACCCAGCTGAATGAAGCTTGCTTCAACTATTATGTGTCCAACTCTTATTGCGAGGGTGTCGCCAACGCCATCGACTACACCGGGAACATCGTGGCCGCCAACGCTACTGGCACGAATGTCGCTACGGCATGGCATAAGCTGAACATGGGCATCCGCACCGACAAGACCGCTTGGGTGAACCCCAAGACCAGCGAAAGCGACAAGAACGTCTACGGTGTCACATCCGACTATTACAGCACATCCAACGGTAAGAACTCTTATCTGTGGCAGACTATCAGCGGACTGCCCAAGGGTAAGTACGTACTGTCGGTCACCTATATGTCGGCAACAAGCGTCAGCCCAGAGGTAACTGTCAACGACGAGAAGGTAGGCAACCTGACGGGTGTCGGTATGTACGGAGGTGGTGTCTATGGCGGTGGATGGGTTGACAACGTCATCACTTTCGACAAGGCTGACGATGGCGACATGAAACTCCAGCTGCAATACACCGGAACGGCCAACTACCAGGAATGGTACTTCGACAATCTGCGCCTCTTCCGCATCGATGCCGAAGAGCCACAGGACGAGCCCGAATACGGCATCGTGGGCGACTTCTCCGACTGGGATACCGACCTGATGATGTCCATGACGGAAGACGGCACCTACACGCTGACCATCGAAGATCTGGAAATCAAGCAGCTGAAGACCTTCGAATATAAACTGCGCGCCGACCGCCAGTGGGGCATCTACGAGCTGCCCTCACCCTACGACGAGATACAGAACTACTCGTGGACTCCCGAGAAGACGGGTGTCTACACGCTCAACTTCGTGTTCAACCGCGAAGAGAACAGTCTGACGCTCACTTCCGAGCGCACCGATGACTGCACCTGGACGGCCACTTACGTAAACGTAGAGGATTGGCAGGAGGTTTGGGCCTACACCTGGACTGATACCGAACAGCAGATGGGCTCTTGGCCCGGCACACAGCTGGAGGCCACGGCCGAACAGGTAGACGGACACGATGTCTATGCCTTCAGCTATAAGGGTGAGACTGCTCCCGCCTTCATCATCTTCAACGACGGCAAGAGCCACAACGCCAAGCAGACAGAAGACCTGACGTTCGAGGACGGCAAGCAGTACAACGACCCGTCGAAGTACATCGAGCCGACCGGCATCAACTCGTTATCTTGTCCGCTTTCCGACATGTCTACCATCTACGACCTGCAGGGACGTCGCGTAGCTCAACCTACAAAGGGCCTCTACATTATAAATGGCAAGAAAACAGTCATACGATAAACTACATCTCTATAATTCGGTTATACGATGGCAATACTTCGACAACTGCTCATCTGGCTTATGCTCTGCCTGATCCTTCCGCAACACGCGGAAGGACAGACAGGTGCTACCCCTGACTCGATAGACTCAAGAGCGTCATCGCCTGTTGACACCTCTGCCATGATGCGCAACGACTACATCATAGCCAGCCTGCTCGTTGTAAGTCCCTCTGCCGAACCCTACTCGCTCTTTGGCCACTGCGCGCTGCGGCTGCAATGTCCAGACCATAACATGGACTACTGCTTCACCTTCGAGACACCCACCGATGCAAAGGGGCTGTACAGCTTCTTCCGGGGCAACGCCAAGGGTGGATTCGCAGCCGCCCCCACAACAGCCTATCTCAACTATTACCGTCAAGCAGGGCGGGGCGTTGAACAGCACCGGCTCAACCTCACTCCGAAGGAAAAACTGATGCTGTGGCAGCAGGCCGACAAGGAGATAGTCAGGGGCGACAGCTATCGCTACAACTACCTGCATGCCCAGTGTGCCTCGATGGTCATCGACTTGATAACATCCGTATTGCCTGCTCCGATCAGATACAACCAGATACCCACTCAGGTGGATGGGTCGTTCCGCGACCAGATGCTGACAGAATCGGTGCCTTATCCCTGGAGCAGGTTCTTCTGGCAGACCATCATGGGACCTGCCGGCGACGAATTGGGTCCGTTCGAGCACAAGCTCACACCGAGAACATTGCCCGAGGTGTGGCGACAGGCCAACCTCATGGACACCGACCGCCATCTTATCTCTGGCAATGCCGAAACGCTGACAGCAACCGCTTCTGAGCATTCGTCAACCATCTGGGCAAGACTACTGTCGCCCACTGGCGTTTTCACCATGCTGCTGATCTTGGTGGTCGTCATCACCATCGGCCAGTGGCATTGGGGATGGCGTGTCTTACCCATCGTGACCGACGGTCTGTTGCTCGTCGTTTACACGCTGTTGGCTTTGACGCTCACAGCCCTCGTGCTGTTATCCGACCTGGAGGCGACGCAGTGGAACTGGTATCTCTTGGTGTTCAATCCACTGCCGCTGCTGCTCTGGGCGTTCCGCCGCAAGTGGCTGCCCACCATCTGTGCCACTTTGGTGGTGGCTATCCTTATCCTTCTGGTCCTCACGCCATTCGTTGCCCAACTCGACCTGCCACACGCTCTGTTCATGGCTACATTGGGCATCAGGGCCGCATCTTTAAACAGAAAAAGAATTATTACTTGGAATCTAAAAACCTTAAAACCGCAAACAATATGAAGAAATTAATCATTGCCGCAGCAATGGTGCTTATGGGCACTATGACTGCACTCGCTAACGAAGACAACATTATTTGGGTAAAGGCTGAGGCTTATCCCACAGGAGCAGGAACTGTCTACACCGACTTCGGCCAAGTCGAAGAGGAGAAAAAAGAGTATGCCGCCACCTCGGAGTTCAAAAGATACAGCAACGGAGCTATTAGCTCAGCCTATATATGGACTCAGTCAGCCGAAGGGTTCTTACTCTCCGGGTTCGCTCGCGACAATGGCAATCAGACCTACGACAACGGCACCGACTTGCAGGTAAAAGTACGCGACAATGGCTTCTTCACCGCTGTTTACGACCCCACCGTCTACAAAGGCAACTCCTCAACTGAGGCCGACGAATTAGCCGCCGAGGCTCTGAAGGAACTGGAGAATCCCACCGACTATATCTTCGCTGTTTTCTCTAAAGGAGCCGTGGCTCGTGTGGCCGAAGACCAGATAGGCTGTGGCAACGCCTATGCCGACAAGCTCTATACCGAACCGGGCGACCAGGTAACCTTCACCGCCTATGGCGATGCCTTCAGCCCACAGGGTGGCGGTGTGAAATACCATCGTTTCGACCATTGGACCGATGCCGCTGGCAACACCGTGGGTACAGAGCGTGAGCTGACCATCACCGTCAGCGGACCGGAAATCTATTATGCCCACTTCGCCGAGACCGACAAAGACGACTACAAGGCCAACGAGAACGACCCGCACCTATCGGAGAATTACTATAATGGAGGAATAGGTGGAGCCACTGCTATCCGGCAAGTTGCGTTGCCGACAAGACAAGACAACTGTCTCTACGACCTGCAGGGACGCAGAGTCATGAAAATGGAGAGTACAGGGAATGATTCTTCATTCCCACAAAAGGGCATCTTCATCCGCAACGGAAAGAAAATCGTTGTTCGCTAACTCTATCACCATCCCTCAACACCCATCACCACCCATGCAAAGAGTAAAGAGTATTTTCCTGCTTCTGCTATTCGCGCTGTCTGTCACGGCCCAGACGGGGTCGGATGCCATTCGTGGCACCGTGACTGACGAGCTCGGCGAACCGCTCATCGGTGCTTCCCTGAAGCTGAAGAAGAGCGGACAGGGCTGTGTCACCGACATCGAGGGACACTACACCCTGACAGCCCCGTCGCGCAACGATGTCGTCGTCGTTTCGTATCTCGGCTACGAGACACAAGAGATACCCGTCAGCCGTCTGGCTCAGCAAGGCACCGTCCGCCTCCAGCCGGACAGTGGCCAACAGCTGCAGGAAGTGGTCGTCACCGGTATGCAGAAGATGGACAAACGTCTCTTCACCGGAGCTACCACCAAGATCAGTGCTGCCGATGCCAAGCTCGACGGTATGGCCGACATCAGTCGCTCGCTTGAGGGACGTGCCGCCGGTGTCTCGGTGCAGAATGTCAGCGGCACCTTCGGCACAGCACCGAAGATTCGCGTGCGTGGTGCCACCAGCATCTACGGCAACTCCAAGCCGCTGTGGGTCATCGACGGCGTCATCATGGAGGATGTCACCGACATCACGGCCGACGACCTGTCGAGCGGCGATGCCGAGACGCTCATCTCCTCGGCCGTGGCCGGTCTGAATGCCGATGACATCGAGACGTTCGACATCCTGAAAGACGGCTCTGCCACGAGCATCTATGGTGCCCGCGCCATGTCGGGCGTCATCGTTGTCACGACGAAGAAGGGCAAGGCCGGCACGGCACGTGTGGGCTACACGGGCGAATACACCTTGCGCCTGCGTCCGCAATACCGCGACTACAACATCATGAACTCGCAGGAGCAGATGGCTGTCTATCAGGAGATGCGTGGCAAGGGATGGTTCAATTTTGCCGATACCTACCGGGCTTCGAAGAGTGGCATCTTCGGCAAGATGTACCAGCTCACCAATACCTACGACCCCGCCACTGGTACGTTCGCCCTGACCAACGACGAGGAGTCGCAGAACAACTATCTGCGAGAGGCCGAGAGGCGCAACACCGACTGGTTCGGCGAGCTCTTCTCCTCCAGCATCCAGCACAACCACTCGGTCAGTGTTTCCGCCGGAACGGAGAATATCAGCTTCTATGGCTCGCTCAGCGCCATGTTCGATCCGGGCCGCTATCGCCAGAACAAGGTGGAGCGCTACACGGCCAATATGAACACGAGCATCAAGATGTTGCCTCAGCTGACGCTCAACCTCATCACCAACGGCTACTACCGCAAGCAGCGCGAGCCGGGAACGCTGAGCCAGTCGACGGATGTCGTCAACGGTGAGGTGAAGCGCGACTTCGACATCAATCCCTTCAGCTTTGCGCTCAACTCTTCGCGTACGATGGATGCCGACGAGTTCTATACACGCAACTATTCACCATTCAACATCAAGAACGAGCTCGACAACAACTACATCGACCTTAACGAGATGAGCATGAAGTTTCAGGGCGAACTGAAGTGGAAGCCCGTGCGGACATTGGAGATAGCCGCCTTGGCCTCTATCAACTATCTCACCTCCACTCGCGAGCATCAGATTCGTGAGGCTTCCAACCAGGCAGGGGCCTATCGGTCGATGGCCGATGCCTATATCCGGCAGAACAACCCCTGGCTCTACCACAACCCCGACAATCCTTACGACCTGCCCATCAGCATCCTCCCCGTGGGCGGTATCTATCTGAAGAACGACAACAAGATGCTGGCCACCGACTTCCGTCTGACGGGTTCGTGGAACTATGTCTTCCAGGACACACATATCGTCAACCTCTTTGCCGGTTCTGAAGTGGGAGCCATCGACCGCCAGCGCAACTACTTCAATGGCTGGGGCATGCAGTACGAGAAGGGTGAGCTGCCCTTCTACCTCTATGAATTCTTCAAGAAGAGCATCGAGGACAACGCCGACTACTATTCGCTCGGAAGGACACGCACACGCAGTGCAGCCTTCTTTGCCAACGGCACCTACTCTTATAAGGGGCGCTACACCGTCAACGGCACCTACCGCTACGAGGGAACCAACCGTCTGGGACGCAGCCGTTCGGCTCGCTGGCTGCCCACATGGAATATCTCGGGTGCATGGAATGTGCACGAGGAGCCGTTCTTCGAGAAGCTGCGCCCCACGCTGTCCAACCTCTCCGTCAAAGCCAGCTACTCCCTCACCGCCGACCCGGGACCGCTCAACGTCAGCAATGCCACCCTGGTGCTGATGAACTACAAGCCCTACCGTCCCTTCAGCAGCATCCAGGAAACGGGTATGAAGGTGCAGGACATCGCCAACGAGGAGCTGACCTACGAGAAGAAGCATGAGCTGAACCTCGGGCTGGCCGTCGGCTTCCTTTCCAACCGCATCAACGTGGAGTTCGACTGGTTCCGCCGCGACAACTACGACCTGATTGGCCCAATCAACAGCTCGGGTGTGGGCGGAGCCATCAAGAAGTGGGCCAACGTGGCCGACATGAAGTCGAGCGGCACGGAGCTGAGCATCACTACGAAGAACATTCAGAAGCGCAACTTCTCGTGGGAGACCAACTTCATCTTCACCCACGTCACCACCGAGGTGACCAACCTACAGGCCGACCCCACCATCATCGAGATGGTGCAGGGCAACGGTTTCACCCGTGTAGGTTATCCTCATCGTGCGCTCTTCTCGTTCCGCTTCAACGGACTGGACAGCCATGGCCTGCCGCTCATCACCAATCAGGACGGCAACATCGTCAACGCCGGTGCCACCATCAAGTTCCAGTCGCAGCTGCTCGACAATCTTGTCTACGAGGGACCGACCGAACCGACAACCTACGGCAGTCTGGGCAATATCCTGAAGTATAAGAACTTCCGACTGAACCTCTTTGTCACCTATTCGTTCGGCAATGTGCTGCGCCTCTACCACTCGTTCCGTAGCAGCTACTCCGACCTCGATGCCATGCCGCAGGAGTTCCAGAACCGCTGGCTCGTACCCGGCGACGAACAGCTGACGGACATCCCCGTCATCCTGACCAAACGACAAGTGTCGGAAGACTCGAACATGGCCATTCTCTACAATGCCTACAACTACTCCACGGCACGCACTGCCAAGGGCGACTTCATCCGCATGAAGGAGGTATCGATCAGCTACGACTTCCCCAAGGCGTGGATCAAGCCGCTCCATATCAGCGACCTCTCGCTGAAGCTGCAGGCCACCAACCTCTTCCTCTTCTACTCCGACTCGAAGCTCCACGGGCAAGACCCCGAGTTCGTCAATGCCGGCGGTGTGGCCTCGCCCATTCCCAAGCAGTTCACCATGACCCTCCGACTGGGAATCTAAGAATGAAGAATGTAGAATGTAGAATGAAGTATGAAGATTGAAGAATAAAGCATGACGAAAATGAAAACAATATATCAATCACTGCCTCAGGTTCTTGTTTGCTGCTGTATCACAGCAGCCCTAACTTCCTGCGACGACTACCTCGACGTGCTGCCCGACAACCGCGCCGAACTGGACACCGACTCGAAGATTACCGAACTGCTCGTCAGCGCCTACCCGCTGACCAACAGCTTCCTGATGTCGGAGATGTACAGCGACAACACCGACCACTGCACGGGCAGCAGCAGCTATACTGCCTACCAGACGCTGGAAGAGGAGGCGGCCAACTGGCAAGACATCACGTGGAAGAACCAAGACGGCACCTACGCTCTCTGGGAGCATTGCTATAAGAGCATCGCAGCAGCCAACAACGTGCTCATCGCCATCGACGAGCTGGGACGCCCCGAGCGGCTCAACGCACAGCGTGGCGAGGCACTGCTCTGCCGTGCCTACTGCCACTTCCAGCTGGCCAACATCTTCTGCCTGCCTTACAGCGAGCGGACTTGCCACGAGGCTCTGGGCTTGCCCTACATGCGGACGACGGAGACCACCGTGTCGCCCACCTACAGCCGTGGTACGATGGCCGAGCTCTACGAGAACATCGCCGCCGACATCGAGGAAGGTCTGCCGCTCATCGACGACAACATCTACACCGTTCCGAAGTACCACTTCAACAAACGTGCCGCCTATGCCTTTGCAGCACGCTTCTACCTTTATTATATGAAGGACGACAAGTCGAACCTCGACCGCAGCATCGAGTGTGCCACCCGCGTACTCACCTCGCAGCCGTCCGAGATGCTACGCGACTGGAAGACGCTGGGCAGCATCGCCCTCGGCAGCGCCAGCTACAACACGTTCATCAACGCTTCCGACAAGGCCAACCTGCTCATCATCACCTCCAACTCTTATTGGGAGTGGGTCTACGGACCGACAGCCGTGGCAAAGGGCTACTGCCACAGCACGAAGATTTCACAGACGGAGACCATCCAGAGCACGGGCTTCTGGGGTTCGCAGAACACCTACTTCGCTGCCGGACAGATGAGTGGTTCGCCGAAGATCTACATGCTGAAAATGGGACAGTATGTCGAATATACCGACATCGTCAACGGCATTGGCTATCCGCGTATGATCGTGCCGGCCTTCACCACCGATGCTCTCATCCTCGACCGTGCTGAGGCCTACGCCCTCAAAGGTGACTACGACCATGCCTATGCCGACCTCACGGCATGGATGAACGCCTTCACCTCTAACCAGGGTGTGGTCGATGCCGCCACGCTGCGCCAAGCTTACGGCAACCAGAAGCCTTACTACACGCCGACGAACCCCACGCCAAAGAAACGGCTCAACCCCGACTTCACGGTGACAGAGGGTGAGCAGGAGAACCTGATACATGCCGTGCTGCATGCCCGCCGCGTCACCTGTCTGCATGAAGGCCTGCGATGGCAGGATGTCAAGCGCTACGGCATAGAGATCTACCGCCGCAATGTCGACGGCACACTGGGCGACGGCAACATCACCGTCTACGACACGATGACGAAAGACGACCCCCGCCGCGCCATCCAGCTGCACGAATACGTCATCAATGCCGGCATCACGCCCAACCCGAGATAAGCATCGCCATCTAAAAAACTTCGGAATAACGAAATCCCGAAATCCCGGAATAACGATATAACGAAACCCCGGAATAACGAAATAACAAAAAAGAATGAAAGCAATATATCGATTTCTGCCCCAGGTCTTTGTTTGTTGCTGTATCACAGCAACCCTGGCATCCCTCTCCTCCTGCAGCGAAAACTCCCTCGACGACACCACTGTGGTGAAGGACTCCACGCGCCCCAAGACGGCCTTCGACCAATGGCTGCACCGCCACTATGTCGAAACCTACAACATCAGCCTGAAGTATCGCCTCGAAGACATGGAGACCGACTTCACCTATACGCTGGCACCGGCCGACCTGCAGAACTCCGTCCGCCTGGCACACATCGTGCTGCACACCTGGCTGCAGGCCTACGACGAGGTGGCAGGCATCGACTTCACCCGTCAGCTGGCACCGAAGCTGTTCCAGTTTGTGGGTTCACCGGCCTTCGAGACCGACAACCGCTTCATGATGGGACAGGCCGAGGGCGGCATGAAGATCACGCTCTTCGACGTCAACGAACTGAAGCTGACGCGCTCCTTCCTCAACAACTCCTACTTCCAGTCGATTCACCACGAGTTCACGCATATCCTGACGCAGACAAAGGACTACGACACCGACTTCCAGAAGATATCCGAGGGACGCTACGAGCCGGCCAGCTGGTACGCCTCGGGCAAGACGGAGAGCTACGCCCTCGAGCGGGGCTTCATCTCCACCTATGCCATGAAGGAATATAACGAGGACTTTGCCGAGACGCTGGCTTTCTATCTGGTATACACCCCGGAAGAATGGCAGCAGAAGATGACGACAGCCGGCACCGACGGCTCAGCCATCATCGCGCAGAAGCTGCAGATGATACGCAGCTACATGCAGACCACCTGGAACATCGACATCGACGAGCTCCGCACCGTCATCCAGCGACGCATGGACGAGATTGTCAACGGCACCATCGACCTCGACAACCTTACGGAATAACACCCCGTCGCAATCCCGAAATCCCAAAATCCCGGAATCCCGAAATACCGAAGCATCAAAAAACGAAAAAAGAATGAAAGCAAGACACTCAATACTAACAGCGGTCCTTGTAAGTTGCGGCTGTGCCGCAACCCTCTCCTCCTGCTCCAACGACACGGACAGCTTCTTCGACCAGCCATCGGCCGAACGTATGGCGGCCAGCCAGGCAGCCTACGTCGCCACACTCGAAGGGCAGCAGCAGGGATGGGTGCTCGACTTCTACCCGTCTGACGGATCGTTGGGCGGCGTGGCCTACACGGCGCGTTTCTCGGGCGGCGAGGCAACTATAGCCTGCGAGCAGGCCTTGAGAAATCCCGTCACCGCCACGACCTACCCTGTAGGCACCGAGCTGACATCGCTCTACACCATCAAGGAGGAGACGGGCATCATCCTCTCTTTCGACACGTACAACCCGCTGCTCCACTACTGGTCGCAGCCCTCACAGGGTCACGGCAAAGGCTACGAGAGCGACTACGAGTTCACCTTCATCTCGGCATCGGCCGACTCGGTGGTGCTCCGCGGTAAGAAGCATGGCAACCTGCTGCGAATGTTCCCGTTGAAGCAGGCGGCTGCCGACTATGTCAACCAGGTGGCACAGATGCGCACCACGCTGAATGCCGTAACGCGTAAGCGTGCCGTCGTCGGCGGACAGGACATCCCCGTCACCATGACGGACAACCTGCTCACCTTCCCCGTCACCACCCAACAGGCATCCAAGACCGTGCCCTTTGTCTTCACCCCCGAAGGCCTGCGCTTCTACGAACCCGTAACGATCAACGAGAGCACCGCCACCCAGCTGTTCTACGATAGCACCACCGGTGATCTTCGCTCCGAATCGGGAGCTATCACGCTGCCGACACCTACGGTGGCCGAGCGCTTTGCCGGCACCAAGACGCAGTGGTACTTCGGCTACGACCGCAAGAAGGGTGCTTCCGACATGTGCGACGAACTGCTGAACATCATCACCGAGTGCGCCAAGCAGACCGCCGGCAGCTACGGTGAGGAGGTACGCGACATCTATCTCGGCGTCAACTTAGAGAATGCCTCCACCGACCCGCACCGCATGGTGCTCGGATGGCACACCCGCTTCAGCGGCATCGACCTCTACATCGGCTATGCCATCGGCATGGAGATGGCCGACTATCAGCGGCAGACGGTCAACATCATCCCGCAGGAGGGTGCCAACCTCTTCTACAACTACAGCTACTGGCAGCCCTTCGTCGACTTCGTCTGTGAGGGCAGTCCCTACCAGCTGCAGTTCGACAACGACGACAATCCAACCGAGGCAACGCTCACCAGCGAGCAAGACAGCAGCAAGTGGTTCAAATTAAAATTAAAGAATTAAAGAATCGGAATAACGACAATAACGTTAATAACGTCAATAACGATAATAACGAAATAACCAAAAACATAAAAAAAGAAAGGAAAGAGATTATGAAGAAAATTTTTACACTCTGCATCCTGGCCGCAATGGCCACAGTACCCGTAATGGCCCAAGAAGAAGAGGTCATCACACCGCCTGCCGACCTGCAGACGGAGACGTATGTCGCCATCCTCACCACTGGCGGCGACCAGACCTACTACCAGAACGTCAACATTGGCTTCTATGGCGAAAACGAGGTCTACATGCAGGGACTGGCCTACAACGGAGTCCCCGAAAGCTGGGTGAAGGGAACACTCACCGACGGCATGTTCCTCAACATCCCGAAGTGTCTCTTAGGCTCGTTCCAGTATCTGGGCATGACCTACGAATACCGCTTCAACGGCACCACCTTCATCTACACACCGTCGACAAAGCAGTTCTACGCCCCGGCAGGCTACAGCATCACCGGCGGCATCGGCGCTGAGGTGTACGCTACGGCAACGCTGAAGCCGCTCGTAGAGAAAGCCGCCGTACCGGCCACACCGACCATCGACTTCGGACCGAGCATCAACGGCAGCACCTTCGTCACCGAGATGACCATCCCCCTGGTAGATGTCGACGGCGACCCGCTGGTGAGCGACTTGCTCAGCTACATCTTCTACTACGAGAAGGATGGCGTGGTCTCTGAACTCACCTTCACCAAAGACCTGTACAAGAAGCTGACGGAGGACATGACGGAGATACCTTACAACTTCACCGACCGCTACGACATCGACAACTACGAGATCTGGATGAACCAGCCGAAGGAAGAGCTGGAGTCGTGGTCGAAGCTCGGTCTGCAAAGCATCTATCGCGGCGGCGGCGAGGAGAACCGTTCGGAGATAGCATGGTTCGATATGGCAGCCTACTTCGGACATGACGGCATCGATTACATCGCAACGCCCGACACCGACTGGTCAGGCCCCATCTTCAACCTCAACGGACAGCAACTGCAGCAGCCGCAGCGTGGCATCAACATCATCGGCGGTAAAAAGATTGTGATTAAGTGAAAATAAAGCTGAGCTTGCTCATGCTTTATCGAGCGTGAACAAGCTCAAGCTTTATTACAAATTCATCATCAAGTAAATAGAAAACAAATGAACAAAAAACTATTTCAATCAGGCAAGAGCTTGCTAAGCAAGCTCTGCCTTACTTCCCTCCTGTTGATAGGAATGGGGAATACAGGATGGGCTGATACAGCTGTTGTTGATGGAAGTACCATCGCAGACGGATGGACTAATGGCGGCGCAAAAAATTTCACAGCAAGTACTGGTAATATTTCCTACGCAGCTCAGGCTTTCCTTACCACCACCAGTGGTCAGATATCCGCAGCCAATACCTATTCATGGTACTCACTTTCTTCTGATGAGGCCATATCGATGACATCAGAACGCACAATAAAGATAGGTGTTAAGAGTTTGAATGATTATGGTGGCGAACTAATCGTCAGGTATTCTGCTGACGGTACAAATTTCACCAACGCTGCTGATATTACTACAGAAATACGGAGCAATGATGCTATGGCAAGCTTTAATACGCTCACCATAGACAATATTCCTGAGGGCGACCAATACATTCAAATTATTGGCAAGGCTATTCACATCAACTCCATCGTCATCTCCGGTGATGCTGCTGTTCTTACAACTCCGAAACTGAAAGTTTCACCTTCAAGCATCGACTTTGGTTCTCTTAGAGCAAATGCTTCACAAACAGTCACCGTGACGAATGCTGGTGTGGGAACAATGGCCGTCACCATCAATAACGATAATGCGACCGACTTCACTCTTTCAGCTACAGAGCTTTCTGACATCGGAGAAGGCGAATCGAAAACTTTTGATATCACCTTCAATTATAACTCGACAAGCTTGGGCGAAAAGATTGCCAGCATCACAGTTACACCCAACTATAATGCCGAAGCAGCCATCAATATTGCCGTGACAGCCACTGCAGCCAGTTTGGACGTTTGGGAGGACTTCGACGATGGCATTCCCTCAACCTGGTATAACGAAGATGACTATTGGTTGAATTATGTCAGTGGGCTCAGCGGTTACGCCAGCCCAGGATATAACTCCGACTACATCCTGCGCACCCCGCGCCTCTATGCTGAAGAAGGGGAGGCTCTGGGCTTCGATGTGAAGATTGTTGGTAAATACAGCTCTAATGTTGTAACAGCCAGTTATTCTACCGACCGCGCCAATTGGTCTTCTCCCGTCACATACAGTGCTGACGGAACCTATTCCATCACAGCACCTGCTACCGGCTACTACTGGGTGAAGTTCACCGCTAGCCAAGCCGGTATCGACAACATGACTGGCTGGGCATTGGCTCCTGTCAGCCACGAGACCGTATTAGGCAAAGCTACCATCCCGGCAACGGGAACAGTTCATGGTGATTACACAGCCAAAGTGGATGTTATGGAATTAGGTGGTTCAGATGAAGATATCACCGCTGAACTCTATTTCGGCGAAACGAAAGTGGCTGAAGAAACAATGACCATTGGTGGCAACCGCGACGTAACCGTCACTCTGACCTATCTGCCAACCGAGCCCTTCAGTGGCAACGTGTATATCAAGGTATCGGGCGAGAATATCGGTACTTTGGAGACTGCCCCTGTGGCCGTATCGATTACAGAAACTGAATACGTATTTGACGAGAACAGCGACGTGAATCCTGTCATCAGTTCGAGCAGTGTGGTAAAAGTTATCTATACAGCCCGAAAAGGTTGGAACACCATCTGCATGCCCTTCTCCCTCTCTGGTTCTCCTGCCTACATGAACACTATTTTCGGCGAGGGATGGACGGCCTACGCCATCGATAGCTACGACAATGGTCATCTGACATTCAAGAGCACTACCTATATGGCCACGACCACTCCCTTCCTGGTCTATGCACCCAATGCCGAGAGTCATCCCGACGGTGTATACCTGCAGAACGTCAGTGCTGGCAGCTACAACTGGGGCCACAAAAACATTACCCAGACCAAGGGTGATGCCAAATTCATAGGTACGTTTGCCCCCATCGCTGCTCCTGGCATGAATGGCAAGTACGGCCTGACGCCCGATGGCAAGATTGCCATAGGAAATGAATCGGCCGACATCAAAGCTTATCATGCCTACTTCGAACTGGCAAGTGCGCCTGCCAAACTCTCCATCGTCATCGACGAGAACGACGCTCCCACGCTGATCGGTGCAGTCCAGATGATGGAAGACAACGCTGCCGTCTACGACATGATGGGCCGCAAGGTGGAGACGCTTAACGGAAAGGTTGTCAGCGGACAGCTGCCTAAGGGCATCTATATCGTGAATGGTAAGAAGATTATCGTAAAATAACAAATTAATGCACAGAAGAACATGAAAGAAACATATATGTCACCCAATATATGCATCATCAACGTGAGTACGCGACAGATGATTGCAGCATCAGTCCTTCAGCAAAATGGAGATAACGCCGAGGTGGACGTCACCACAACAGATGACGGCTACGGAGGAACATTCGGCTCAAGACGTGGTTACAGCGTATGGGATGAAGATGAAGACGACGAGGATGAAGAGGATTACATGTAACAATTGATACTCTCTCATCGTCAAATGACTTCTGTTTCGGGTGCGGGCTGCACCGCCCGCACCCACCTTCTTGAAAGTATTTTGCTTTTTACGCGAAAATTCTTTATCGTTTAAATATTATTACGTTCTTTTGCACAAACAAAATTCATTTACTTATACAAATAAAATAAACGTCTTTATAAAAAACAATGATTATGAACAAACGGATAACTCTATGGGAAAGATACGTCCTTTCCAAACTTATGCTTGTCGCCACCCTCTTCATTCTTGGGGGTAATCTCGCAATGGCTGAAGAAGTGATATTTGATTCAGATAACCAATCTATTACAGATGGGTGGACTTTCACAAAAGTAGGAAATAATAATACCATCATTACAGGAAGTCTATCATCTGCAACAAATTATAATCTCAACAATTATAATTCAAGTGCAGGATCTGAAGCTTGGTATACCTCATCCACTCGGCATATTATTAATAATGGGCAGAAAATAGAGATTACTGCAATAAAATATGGGTCTTCTAATCAAAATGGAAGTATTAAGGTTCAATATTCTACTGATGGTAGCACTTGGAACACATCACAGACAATAAGTTTGACAGATTATTCAAATTACAACACATTCACTGAAGAGAACATCAATGGTACTTATTATCTGCGATTTGAGTTCTTGTATTGCAAAATAAGTAGAATTATTTTAAAGGATGCCACAAATGCTCCAATCCTTTCTGTCGTTCATCCTGATAATGGAGACTCTTTCGGTTTTGTAAAAGAAAGCACTTCAAAAACTTACACCGTCACTAATACAGGTATAGGTTCAATGGATGTCGTCATATCATCCAGCGACCCAGCTTTTTCTGTATCGGACAATGAGCTTACCAGTATTACTAATGATGGTACAGGAAAGACTTTTGATGTTACGTTCAATTATGATTCAAACAACCCTGGCCAACATTCAGCCAATATCATAGTTTCACCAACATTAGAAGGAGCTGTTCCCTACACATTTACAGTTACAGCAGGTCCAGATGCAGAGTTTAATGAGGATAAAGAAACTACTTGGACAACGGGTAGCGGAAAGTCCGTATATGTAAAGTATACAGCTTATGATGGGTGGAATACCATTTGTTTCCCTTTAAGTCCAAGTTCATATAAGAATAATCTGTTTGGAAGTAGTGCAACTGTGAAATACTATAAGTTGGCATCATATGCAGATGGAATTCTTACCTTTGAGAATGTGTCCTATCCTTCATCAAATACCCCATACTTAGTCAACGTACAAAACGCTGCAAGTACCAACTTTGTAATCGAAAATGTTCACATTGGATACACATCACCTGGTAAGGCTGGGAATGGTGGTGCCACCTTCCAAGGCACCTATGCTCCCATTGACATGGAGGGCAAATATGGCGTGACAGGCAAGGGGACTATTCAGAAGGGGGGTGCAGGCTCCAATATGCCCGGCTATCGTGCATATTTCACGGG
>Ga0310695_10003114_pt1 | contig 33265 bp, 30 predicted proteins | sample RumenRJG_04DNA_FD_203882 | JGI IMG/M metagenome (GOLD analysis project Ga0310695, IMG submission 203882) | Bovine rumen microbial communities from Lethbridge, Alberta, Canada - RJG_04 (v2) (version 2) | ecosystem: Host-associated > Mammals > Digestive system > Stomach > Rumen | place: Canada... | reverse complement strand
GCCCTGTCAAACAAGGGCTGATTCTAATTTTGTACTGATTTGATACTGTTTTTTCTTTTTTTTTGTACTGTTTTTGTACTGTCAGGTGAATAAAATCTTGGAAAATTAGTTTTGGAGACTAAATAAATATATGAAAAAGTCATTGTTCCGCACCTTCTATGTTTTTAACGTCATTTTGTTGCTCAGTTTGGTTGCCTGTAGTAACCCTGCTGATGACGACAACTTATTACCAATACAACCGGTACAAACAGGCTATGTTTTTCCAGATGCAACCGGAATTGCAAAAACATTTGAGTCTGTTGTATATATCCCAAATGCACAGAAGTCTACAATAGAAACAACGTATCTGAGCGGTTGGGAAGACATTCCTTTTCTGAGCATGGAAAATGCTTCAAAACTTATTAGTCTGCTGAATGGTCACGGCTGGTACTACTCTAGCGATAATCCGTCTTTGATGAAATACAATTACTATTTTGAGGATTCTCAAAAACATCCGCCAGAATGGGACGGCGACACCCTGTATTTTGACCTTGAAAATCAAATGATATACAGCGATGAATTCACCAGAATCATGAGCGCATCAGGTAATATAAATAACGGCATCGGAGGAGATTGTGTAGGTAGCATCCTTGAGGCTTCTTCGGGCTCTCCGATTATAAATTTTTCATCTAAAACTTCTTTGATACAACCAAAACAAAGAACAGTCATAAGACTTTCTGATTATGGATTGAAAATGTTTGCAATTGAAGGAAAGCTTTATATACCATTCTCTGTGATTGCAAGCACTTTTAGTCTTAATCAAGTGCTCAGTTTCAACGGCAAGGATTATTTTTTGGGCATAAATCCAGAGATAAATCCCTCTGATTCCTTTTGGAATGAGTATAAAACAGGTTATAAAAACACGGGAATCCGTTCGCGCTTAATGGCAGAGTATAGCTATCAGAATTTATGCCTGCTTTTTGATTTCAATTATAGCCTTAAAAATCAACGTGCCACAAACATATTGCACAAAGATAACATTACGTCCTTCAATACAAGCATAAGACAGGCAGGACTTTATAATTCTCTTGTTTCGACTTCGACGCAAATTTATAACGATGCGCTGGTAAAATTCCTGCTTGGATATGTTGACGACGGACATACTTCCTATTGTGCACCGTCTTTGTGGATGAATGAACCTAATGATGATGAAATAAAAACTGCTGCCAAAAAAAACACTGGAAGTCGTGGAACTGCACTCCGAAACTCGATTGCGCGTCTTAACGAAGCACGCAACAAGGCATGCGGCGACAATGGATTCAGCTACGGATCTTTCTATTACATCGGGAATCCCCCGGAAATGGCAGTCATCACGTTTGATGACTTTAATGATGACAATCCTGCAAATGAATCTGATTTGTCAAAATTAATAAATTTAAATACTTATGCGTTTTTAAAACACACTTTTGCCGCCATTGAAGAATTGGATAAAGAAAAAACCATAAAAAATATTGTAATCGATTTGTCCAATAATGAGGGCGGTTCCATACGGCAGTGTCTTTTGGCACTCAGTTTCCTGGCGGATCCAAGTGAATTCTATTTGCCAATAAGAAACCATTTAGATGGTTCCATAACAAAATTCTATTATGAAGTCGGAGAGAAACTGAAGAAAAACTATCATTTTTATGTGCTCACAAGTAGTTTTTCTTTTTCATGCGGCAATTTCTTTCCCTCTATCTGCAAGTATCAGCTGAATATTCCTGTAATCGGCCAAACTAGCGGTGGTGGCGGTGGCACTGTAAAAAACACTCAGAGTTCAGATGGAGCATTGTTCAGGACATCTGCGGCACTGGAAATGTGTGCACTTGTAAATGGCAACTATCAAAGCATAGACGGAGGCGTTCCTGTTGATCTTGAGATCCCTGAAAAAGATTTTTATGCAGGAGAAGACAACATACCGTATATAGCCTTATACAATATTCTACGTGAAAAATATCCAAAAAATTTCTGATGGGAGAAATGCCTGTATGAAAAAAGTTTTTCTATTCAAAAAAAATAAAGTTGTCCGTATGGCTGCAATTGCAATGATGAATGCAGTCATAAGCACACTCGGATTCGTATCATGCAGTGACAATGATACAGGTCCTGCAATAATTCCTGGAATACCTGCCGGAACAGAAACTGAGCAGAAAAAAACTGAAGAAAAACCCGGAACACCGGATGTTGCAACAGGTCTGTATATGTCCACACAAATACCGAATGTTCTTATTTATGTGAACAAAGATACATCAACATCCTTTATGTACCGTTTTTCAGGATTCAGGGCCTTGCAGCGCAATATGAATGACATTACGAACGGAAAAGAACTTCCAATTGGAGCTGATGTTGTTTCCAAAGCTGTTGCCGTCATTGAATGGCTTGACGCCGGTCATACCTCATCAAAATATACTTATAATTTTGAGGATGCAATTTATAACATATCAAATTCGGCGGGAAAAGCATATATCCGAAATGAAACAAAGTCAGAAATGCAGAGTTTAGCTCAAATAACAAGCGATACCGTCAAAAAGTATTGGCAGATTCCATCCGAGGGTGCATATATTTCCAAAGCAGCCGTTAACGTCAACAGCGAAGACAAATATGTTTATGCTGTCATTGAGGGCATAAACGATGTCCTGGCGGAAAAAATCTCCATCTATGTCAGCGACAGTAATGCCGTCAGTGATTTTTCTGCACTTACGGCAAAAACTTCAATTACAAACCTGTTGTTTCTTCCGCAATCTTTCCTCTACATGAATGACGAATGGGTTGTACTGGTTAAAAAAGAAAATCTTGAAATAACGAGAAATCCGCTCGTCAAGGATACAATCACGCTCATAAAAAAATAAAAGATATATGGGAGGCTTTTTGACGGAACCTATACAGAAACAAAAACATTCAGAAAGCCGGAATAATCAGCCGGTTTGGACATCAGAGAGAGTAATTTTGAAATTCATTTTATGGAGGAATAAAAAAATGAAAAAATTTATCGTAACTCTAATCGCACTGAGCACTTTGCTTTTTGCCGCCTGCATTTCGTTTTCGTTTTCATCAAGCAATATAGACGAAGACGGATATACGACAGTAAATGGTGTTTTGCAAAACGATGGAAAAGATTACTTTATCATCATTGGAGAGCAAGCCGTTGAAAATCAAGAGTTTACAAGAACTACATTCTATTTCGAGGAAAACGCGGATTCCCCAGACGCTTGGAGCACTCTTGTTTCCAGCGTAGGAAGGAAAATTTCTGTTGAAGGATATGTGACGGAAAGTTATGATGACAATACATACAGTGTTTCTGTAAGCAAAGTTCACTGATAATAAAAATCCATAGCAGATTCCATAATTTTTGCCTGCAACAGGAGTTTACCATGAGGAAAGTGTTTTTCACGCTTATAGTCATAAGTCTGTTTGTTTCCTGCAAGCGTCGGGAATCACATGTATCACTGCTGGAAGGTGGTGAGGAGGAATCCGACTCTTTTGTAACGGAAGCCCTTCCCCTGCACGGAATGCAGGATATGATTACCGATGTAATCTACGTGCGTTTTTATGACAATAACCGGTATATTCCCTATGTTCCGGTAGAATATTTTCTTCAGGAATGTGCAGAGTTTTCTTTGGAAAATACCTTCCATGCAGGCAAAAAACACATATACGAAAATAATATAAAAGGAAAAAAATTTTCGTTTCTGGTAGACGCAGAAAATGACACCATTTATTGCCCCGAATGGTACGGATACGCGGCTTTGACAGATAGAACCGGACTTTCCGAGGATGATATGGGATATTTTGAAACATTGAAAAAAATGATGAAGTATATCCCTGCATTCTCGGAACAGAAGGCTCTCATCTTTGACCTGAAAAAATACGGATTTAAAATCTACAGCGGCATTGATGATGCCTATATTCCACTGTGCGTAATGAATCAGCTGTTCACAATTTGTGCAGAATATCGCTTTGTTTACAACGGAAAGTCTGTCTATGTTCTTGAAGAAAACGGCAATGGATTCAATAACTGTGCATATCCAAGCTATATGGACAGCCCGTGGTTTACCAATGATGAGGGAAAAGTTTCAGAACGTCCAAAAGAACTGATTACGCTCAGTTACAATCTGCTTCGTTTTACCCATGACTATCTGTACGGAAAACCTGGCTATTACGGTTTTGCAGATGATGGCACAGGCTACGCAAATGAAGAAATTACGAAAGCGGCTGATTCCCTCGATTTTGATTCCATGCTTAAAAAATATGATCCGGAGACAAAAAAACAGCTCCTTTCTTCTTCATACCGTGATTATTTTGACGGGCTGAACCGGCTGATTTATTATACTTATGGAGACTTACATGCTTCCCAGGCATTCCGTCCTCTCTTTCCGATGTCAGTATTCAGCGAAAAAGAAATAAGCGATATAGATGCAAACGGGTTTAATTCCCCGCTTATACGTAAGTATCTCAGTCATAAATGGGAAAAAACTTTAGAATCAAGAGAAATACTTAACGAAAAACGAGCTTCTTCGGGAAAAAAGACAAATGACATTCAACTTTTAAACGGTGGCAAAACTCTTGCCATAAGATTTGATAATTTTGTAATGGATTCCGACGGCTGGGCTTCTTTTTATGATGGTTCAGACTCAGTTTCATCCCCAATCTTGCAGAGGATTCCACAAGACACGGCGGGAATGTTTTGCCTTGCATTTTATTTCCTTCAGACAGAACCGAAGCTCGCAAACGTAGAGAATATCATCATAGATCTTTCACTAAATATGGGCGGTGCAAAAGATGCCCTCCATCTTACATTGCCATATATTGTTGGCACAGGCGATGTCTATATGTATGATACTCACACCGGAACGAAAAATCGTGATTATGTACAGGGAATAGACATCAATCTTGACGGTAAAGTTACGCTGGAGGATGTGGAGCTGTGCAAGTCATTCCGAGAAAAATATCGTTTCGCCGTACTTACCAGCTTCAATTCATTCTCTTGTGGTAATTATTTTTCGACTGCTTGTTCTGACAATGGCATTCCGATTATTGGTGAACGTAGTGGTGGTGGAAGCTGTGTTGTTGGACATGCCTGCACTGCGGAGGGCTTTTTATTTAAATATTCTTCAAGTTATCATCTGAGCCATGAGGATTGGACAAGTGTCGAAAACGGAGCACTTGTCACAAAAGAACTTTCTTACGACCAGTTCTACGATGATGATGCATTGCAAAATTCCATTGACGAGCTGGTTTCAGACGGATGGTACAGAAAATAAATTTATCGAAAAATCTCCGCACGAATCCTATATCGTCAGGTTCAAGTGCCGAGGCAGGCCGTCAACCATAATCGGGCTTAGTTCTGCCTGAATCAGCGGGTGGATGTAGTGAATCAGATCGGCTGTCACATAATCATCGCTCGTAATCCATTCAAGAGGCACTTTCTTTTCGACGTTTGCGATTTTTGAGACATCGGCTGTTTCGGTGATTACCATGTACGGATCGTCCGACACTCGTTTGATAACCACGACTTTGCCTGTCTCGCCCTCAAACGCTGCCTTTACCGCCGCTCCGCCCACGTTGTACGCCTCGGTGATGTCCGTTCGACTGGTCATGTGAGCCGCGCACCGCTGCAATGTCGAAAGCTCGATTGCCCTTGCCTTTAGTCCAAGCACGGCCGTGATTTTGTTGGCGAGGAATTTTGCGGTTCCGCTCATCTGCTTGTGGCCGAAAGCGTCCACGAATTCAACGTGCTCCGCAAGCTCAAAGACAAATCTTCCGTCAGCGACCTTTACGCCTTCTGAGACTGCCACGACGATTGATTTTCCTTTTTTTGAAAGCTCGTTGATTTTGCTTATGAAGTGATCCACGTCAAAGACTTTTTCCGGCAAATAAATCAAGTCCACGCCTTCACAGTCGTCTGATTTTGCAAGGGCTGCCGCCGCCGTGAGCCAGCCTGCGTTTCGTCCCATAATCTCCACGATTGAGATTGTCGGATAGTCGTAAACATGGCCGTCGCGGATGATTTCTTTCATTGTTGCGGCGATGAATTTTGCCGCGCTTCCGTAGCCCGGTGTGTGGTCAGTGATTGCAAGGTCGTTGTCGATTGTCTTTGGAACGCCCATAAAACGGATGTCTGAGTTTACGGTTTTTGCGTAGTCAGACAGCTTTTTAATCGTGTCCATTGAGTCGTTTCCGCCGATGTAAAAGAAGAATTTGATGTCCAGCTTTTTCAGGATTTCAAAGATTTTTTCGTAGATTGCTTTGTCTTTTTCGATTTCGGGGAGCTTGAAGCGGCATGAGCCGAGTGCTGAAGAAGGGGTGCGTTTGAGCAAGTCGATTGCCATTGTTGAGTTGAGCTTGTCGGTCAAGTCAACATATTTTTCATCAAGAAGACCTTTGATTCCGTTGCACATTCCGTAGATTTTGGCGGCTCCGCGGTCAAGGGCTGTTTTGAAAACTCCCGCAAGGCTGGAATTGATTACCGCTGTTGGGCCTCCAGACTGCCCGACAATTACATTTCCGTTCATGATTTCGTTCCTTTTTTAAAAAAAAGCCCCGCACTTAAGCGAGGCATTATATTAAGATTTTTAGCTTACGACGGCTGTTTGCCAATGTAAGCGAGAATACCGCCGTCTACATACAAGATGTGTCCGTTGACTGCGTTTGATGCGTCAGAAGCCAAGAATACTGCAGGACCTGCGAGTTCCTCTGCGTCGAGCCAGCGTCCAGCCGGTGTTTTTGCACAGATGAACTGGTCGAACGGGTGTCGGCTTCCGTCTGCCTGCTTCTCGCGAAGAGGTGCTGTCTGTGGAGTTGCGATGTATCCAGGTCCGATACCGTTGCACTGGATGTTCTGTCCGCCGTACTCAGAACAGATGTTGCGTGTGAGCATTTTGAGACCGCCCTTAGCCGCTGCATAAGCAGAAACAGTCTCGCGGCCAAGCTCAGACATCATAGAACAGATGTTGATGATTTTTCCGTGACCTTTTGCAATCATTCCTGGCAAAACTGCCTTAGAAACGATGAAAGGAGCGTTCAAGTCAACGTCGATAACCTGACGGAATTCCTCTGCTTTCATCTCAAGCATTGGGATTCGTTTGATGATTCCTGCATTGTTTACGAGGATGTCAACTACACCGACATCTTTCTCAATCTTTTTGACGGTTTCCTGAACCTGCTCTTCGTTTGTGACATCACAGATATATCCGTGAACGTCAGTGATTCCTGCTTCTTTGTAATTTTTAAGACCGTTGTCGAGCTGTTCCTGTCCGCGGTCGTTGAAAACAATTTTTGCGCCTGCGGCTGCATAGGCCTTGGCGATAGCAAAACCGATGCCATAAGAAGCACCAGTAATCCAAGCAATTTTACCAGTAAGGTCGAAATCCTTCATTTTGAATTCTGCCATGTGAAATCCTCCAATTTATTTTAAAGGATATTGGACGAAACTGATAAAATCAATGAGAAAAACTGTTAGGTTTTTTACAAATTACGTACTATTGGCGAACTATTTTATCTGTGAAAGAGATTCCACGTAGCCTGGATTTCTGATTGACCAGTTTACAAGACCTTTTTCGTTCATGAGAGATGTTTTCTGCCCAATCAGCGCGTTCTTTTCGCTTTCAAGCTCGTTCGAGAATGACATGACTTCTGTGTTGAGCCGCATGAAGTCCTGGAGATTCTGCTGAACCGAAACGCACTTTTTCTGGAAGTCGTCCGTGAACACGGCGAAGCTGTTGAATGCGCCCGCGATGATGCCCTGACCGTTGGTTAAATCGCCATAGGTCAGCTCTTTTTCGTTCCTGAGTGCAATCATGTTGTCGTTGTCCTTTGAGATTGAGACTACGAAATTTGAGAGCATCGTGCCTGTTTCTTGGATAAAGCTTTCGAGAATGCCCTGAATGCCGTCGAGCGATGCGTTGGCCGAGTTAATCAGGTTGTCCATGTCGGTTACCGAGTCCTGAACGGAAGTGATTGCGTCGTTCTTTGAGACTTCAATCTGCTGAAGGATTCTGACGTGATGCAGGCGGCTCATAACCGGGCGAAGGTTCTCAAACACTGAGTAGATTGTCTTGGCACGGCCAGTGATGTTCTGGCATGTTCCCTGCAAATCTTTTTGTACTGAATGGTAATTGCTGAATTCTGTTACCATCTGCTTGTACTTGTCCGCGATAGAAGAAACTTGGCGGGCGATGTTGTCATTGCCGAATGCGTGGTTGTTGAGGAAGCGTGACTCAAAATCCATGCGCATCGTGTCGGCCCTTTCCATGATTTCGATGACTTCCTGCCAGTTGCCTGCAAAGCTGGAGCAAACCTGAGAGAGTGACATTGAAAGCTGGGACAAGAAAGAAAGTGCCTTTTCGTAGACAGAAATTGCGAAACAAAGATAATCAAGCTCTTCTTCTGTGCCTGAACGTGGCGGATTGTATTTGCTCAGCTCGGAAATTGCTTTGTTCAATGAATTGAAATTGTTTGCGAGCTGGTTTTTGCTGGAAAGCACGGATTTGGTGCGGTCGATTGCTGGGAAGATTGAATCGACTTTGCTTGCGAGGTCTGAAACCGATGGGTTTACGTTTGCGACCATTCTTTGGATGTCAGAAGAACATTCAGCGTCTTTTGAAGAAATTGAACGCTGTGAATCGATGATGCCGGTGAAAATGTTTTTGAGCGAGTTGATTTGCTCCAGAAGAAGGGCTTCCTCGCCGCTGAGCTTGTCGGAATAGACGAACATGTCCTTTGAGAGACGCTGCAAATTCTCGGTGATTTTGCTGAACGCGAGGCCTTTTTCGCCGGATTTCACGGAGATGACCATTGCGTTGAGCGCGATAAGCTCCATCTGCTCGGAATCTTCTTTGACTTCGGCAATCATTTTGTCGAGTTCTTTTAAGTCTTTGATTTTTTCGTTGAGTTTGTCAAAAATCGGGGTGTATTTTTCGCTGAAATTCGTGATGGTTGTTGCTGATTTTGTGGCTGTGGAGCTGCTTATTGATGAGATTGTCTCTTTTAGCTCGGTGAAGCTAGTGCGGTTGTTTTTGTATCCGAGCTGCGGAAAAAGAGATTCAAGATGCTCGAAAATTGACTCAAATTTTGAGCTGATTGAATTGACCTGTGAAAGAGCTGTGCTGACGTTCATATCTGTGTTCCCCAAAGAATTAAAAAATTCTTCAATTAATAAAATGATAGTGTTGGTAGTGTTAAGACTATATTATAAATTCAAATCATTGGAATTACAATGATTTTTTGCTATGCTTTATAAATGAGAAAGATTTTTTTTGTTTTTACGGTTTCACTTGCTTTTTTGTTTTTTTCTTGCTCCAAGCCTGGCGATTTGACGATTCAGCGGGCAATGAAATTTTATCAGGCGCAGGATTATGAAGAGTCCTTAAAGCTTTTTAATACCGCCCTTCAAGAAGAATCAAATTATTCCCCGGAGCTGATTTATAATTTTATCGCGAATGTTTATCTCCAGCAGGAAGATTTGGAAAATGCCGTGATTTATCAGCAAAAGTCCTGCGACCTTCGCCCGGACTACCGAAATCTTGTTTCGCTCGGAATGACGTATCATCTTTTGAAACATGACGAGGAATCCGAGGCCGCCTACAAAAAAGCAATCGCGATGGACACCCAAAAAGCCGAAGCCTACGCCAGCCTGGGCGCGCTTTATCTGGGGCAGGGCAAAATCAAAGAATCAATCGAGAATTTAAAAACCGCTGCCCAAAACGAACCGAAAATAGCCGTAATCCATGCAAACTTAGCAGTAGCCTACGCCGCGAACGGCAATCCGGAAGAATCCGAAGCCGAATTCAAAATCGCCGAAGAGCTGAAATGCAAAAACCTGGAAGAGTTCCGAGATAGGGCCGAATCTATGAAAAAACAGTAAATAATGCTTTGCTGTTGACGTGTTACCGAATGTTCGGTATATTTTAGTTACCGTATGTTCGGTAACGTTATGGCCAAAAACGAAAACACAAAGTCAACAAAAGAACTGATTCTCGATGCAGCTTTTTCTTTCTTAGAAATGCCACGCTTTGATTCATTCTCAATGAATGAGCTTGCGGCGAAGGTCGGTGTCTCAAAGCCTGCTATTTACCGACATTTTACGAACAAGGAAGCCGTTCTCGAAGCAATGGAAAACCGTATCGTTGAGAACCTGGCTTTTTTCCTAAAGGAAATCGGCTCGCAGGACAAAGTTCTTGCACAAAAATCTCTTGCAAATCTTGTTGATTATTTTGTCGCAAATCCAAGCCATATCAATTATTTGATCGCACAGATTTCTTCGACTCCGAATTATGAAGAGCTGCTTTTTGAGAAGCTTTATGAGCGTGACGTTTCTTTCGTTAGAGAAGGCGACAAAAATGTCTATATTGAAAATTTCCGTTCCGACATGAATCGTTTTTCACAGCATGTTTTCTGCGGAATGTCGGTTTTTTTCTTCGTAAAGGCACAGGAACAATTCTTTAAGATGGGGCATATTCCAAAGTTTTCAGAGAATTTTGGTGAAAAGGTCGTGAATCTTTTGTTTGGCGGGCTTGCTTCTTCAACGGAGCCAGGCGATGCCTTTCACCCGGAGCCGATTTCGGACTCGCGCAAAAAGGAACTTTTAAATCTTTGCAAGATTCCGCATGAGACTTTCCCAGAAGAAAATCGAATCTTCACGGCTCTTGCGAGCGTCATCGAAAAATACAAGATTCCGGGCGTTACGGTTGAGAGGATTGCAGCCGAGCTTAACATGGCAAAATCTTCGCTTTATGAATATTTTGAGAACAAAAATCAGATGGTGAAGTGTCTTATTAATAAGGAGCTTCAGCTTTTGCAGACAATCATCATTGAGAACTCTGCGGAAGCAAAGAATTTCACCGAATATGTTTACATCCTGATGGCGAGCGAAATGGAATATTTTTCACATCGGCCTTCGATTATTCCGATTTGTGGCTGGCTTTTGATGGGTGGCGAAGAAATCTCCGAGCAAAATAGAGCAGCCCGCGAAGATGAGGGGGAGATTTCACCGTGGGAAAAGCGGCTTCCAGACGTGGTGACTTCACCTGATCTGGGCTTTCCTTATCCGTCTGAGGTTATTACTGGCTGGATAAGGTGCTTGCCGGTCGCTTTTTTGGTTGAGGCAAAGGGCAAGAATCTAAGTGAAGAAAAATGTATGGAGGGATTCATGCTGATGATAGATTGCATACTTAATGGAGTTGGAGGAAACAAATGAAAAAAGTTATTGGCTTGTTTTTGATTGGCATTATGGCTTCCGGTTTGTTGTTTTCACAGGAATCAAAATCCGAAAAGTCTGATTCAAAGCAACCAGAGGTTATAAAACTTAGCATCGATGAAGCTGTTGAATACGCGATAATGAACAGCCGCACGCTCAAAAGCAAGGACATAGATTTGGAGCTTAAAGAGCGGGCTTCAAAGAATTCTTGGAACGTGTTTTTGCCTACGGTTCAGGCAAGCGGAACGATGAAAAGAGCTTCGGAAATCAGTTCTCAATATGGATTGAGCGATTATCCAAACGAAGAATCTCGCTGGGATGTAATCGGTTCTGTTTCTGCAAGCTGGAATTTCACGCCTGCTTACATCGCGCAGATTAAAATCTCAAAGGCTCAGTATGAGGCCGGGAAAATCAGCTGGGAGCAGAATCTTCGAGAGACGACCACAAACATTAAAAAGATGTATTACGGTCTTATTTTGCAGCAGGACAGCCTTAAAATCAAAAAAACATCTCTTGAAAACACCCGCCAGCGAATGATTCAGGCTCAAGCGAACTTCAAAAGTGGTGCAATCCCGGAGCTTCAGTATTTAAAGGCTCAGGTTGACTACGAAAATGCCAAGCCTGAGGTTGATTCCGCAGAACAAACCTTGAATCAGCAGGTAGATTTGTTCGAGTTTATGATTGGAATGCCGGTTGGAACGCCAATTGAGCTTACAAGTGCAATCGAACCGCTTTATATCAATGTCACTGCAGAAGAACTTCTTGAAAAATATTCTGACAATGACCTTCAGATTAAATCGCTTGAAAAGAACAAGCTCGCGGCAAAGCTCGGAATCACGGCATCTGATCTTTCAACATGGATTCCTGTCGTTTCTCTCAACTATGGCTGGCAGCCGATGTACGTGAACGGTTCCACAATGGGACTTCCGAACAATGCAAAGGCATTCGGCTTTCCAAGCGATATTGGCAAGGATGAAAAATGGTACAACTCTGGAAGCCTTTCTGTTACCCTCGCTTGGAATCTTACGAATATGCTTCCGTGGTCTTCTAACAGGCAGAAGGTTAAGGATTACAAACAGCAGCTTGTTCAGCTGGATCTTTCGCTCCAGACTCTCAAAGAGAATCAGAAAGTTTCGGTTCGTAAGGCTGTTGATACGCTCAATCAGGCTCGCGAGCAGATTGATGCAATGGCACGAAATGTAAAAGTTGCACAAAGAGCTTATGACATGACGATTCGCTCTTACCGCAACGGAACTACGGAACGACTTGATTTGCGCGACACAGAATCTTCGCTTGATCAGGCTAAGCTCGGTCTCGTAAATCAGAAGTTCCAGTACATTTCAGCTTTGATGGACTTGGAAAATACATTGAACACAACATTGACAAAGTAGGAGATATATATGAAAAAAACGGTAAAATCTGCAATTACATTGGCTTCTATGGCGGCGGTTCTCACATTCACTAGTTGTGGCCCAAAAAAGCCGGCAAAAGGTGCGAAATCAGAAGAGTCTGAAACGCTTTATGCGGTTTCGACATACAAAACTGTCGAGGGAAATCTTGACGATTATCTTGAGTTTGGCGGTGATGTGGCTTCGGTCAACGAGGTTATGGTTTTGCCTGACCAGGCTGGAAAAATCACGAATATTCTTGTGAAAGTCGGTGATATGGTTAGGCAGGGAGATACGATTGCTTACGTAAATCCGCTTCGTGCCGGTGTTGTTTATAACGACAGTCCTGTAAAAGCTCCAATCAACGGAAGGATCACTTCGCTTCCGGTTACTGTAGGCTCAACTGTTTCTCAGTCATCTTCTGTGGCAAAGGTTGCCCGCACGGATGATCTTGAAATCCGAATCAATATTGCTGAACGATTTATCAGCCGAATCTCAAACGGTCAGAAAGCGACCGTAACTTTCGATGCTTATCCAAGCGTTGAGTTCACCGCAAAGATTTTTGAGGTCAGCCCGGTTCTTGATACTGCGACCCGAACAATGGGCGTAAAACTCCGTCTCACTCCTCCGGACAGCCGCGTAAAGGTGGGAATGTATGGCCGCGTCAAACTTGTAACAGATAGCGTAAAGAATGCGATTGTCCTTCCTGTTACTGCGCTCGTAACTCGCGACGGCAAAGATTACGTTTTTGTGATTACATCACCAAAATCTGGCGATAACGCAGCGGTCGTAGGAATCAAGCCTGTTACAAAGGGCATTTTGGTTGACAATCAGGTTGAAATTACAAAAGGTCTTGAAGCAGGCGATGAAGTTGTCATCAAAGGTCAGACTTTGCTTAATGATGGCGCAAAGGTCAACATCGTTTCGACAAAATAAGAGGTTGTAAATGACTATTTCTGAAAGATGTGTTAATAAACCGACGACGACATTCCTTGTATTTTTGATGTCCGTTTTGCTCGGTGTTTATTGTGTATTTAAATTGCCGGTAGACATGTACCCGGACATGGATTTGCCGTACATGATTGTCATTACGACTTATTCCGGGGCAGGTCCAGAAGAAGTTGAGCAGAGCGTAACACGAACTCTTGAAGGTCAGCTTTCCGGTCTTTCCGGCCTCAAAAAATTGCAGTCCCGCTCAATGTCGGGCACCAGCTTGATTATTCTTGAAATGAACTACGGCACCAACCTTGATGCTGCGGTCAATGAAATCCGAGATAAAATCGATATTGTGCGAAGTTATCTTCCTGATGACGCGAATTCGCCGATGACAATCAAAATGGATCCGGCCATGATGCCGATTATGTCGCTTTCATTGCAGGGAAGCCGAACGCCAGAGGAGCTTCGTACTTACGCAGAAGATGTCGTTCAGCCACGATTGGAACAGCTTGACGGTGTCGCTTCGGCAAATGTTATGGGTGGTCGAGAACGTTCAATTAATGTTGATATTCCACGTGACCGACTTGAAGCTTACGGACTTTCGATTTCGACTGTGGCACAGCTGATTGGCGCGCAGAACATTCAGTCTTCGGGCGGCACAATCACTTCTGGTGATACAAACTATACTATTAAAACAAGCGGAAAATATCAGTCAATCGATGACTTGAAAAATACCGTAATCTCATACAAGCCTTCTTCGGAAGGACAAGTTCGCACGATTCGTTTGCGCGATGTCGCTGATGTTTACGATGGTTACAAGCGCGAGACGACCCTTGCTTATCTTGACGGTCAGCCTTGTGTTGTTCTTTCGATTCAGAAGCAGTCGGGCAAAAACTCGGTTACGGCGGCTCGCAACATCCGAAAGGCAATTCCTACTATTAAAGCGGAGCTTCCTGCTGACGTTGAGCTGATTGAGACTTCAAACACCACAGATATCATCGAGCAGACAATCAATGAGGTTGTGAAATCGGTTGTTCAGGGTGCTTTGCTCGCAATCCTCGTTTTGATTATCTTCTTGCGTTCTATTAAATCAACTGTCATCGTTGGTCTTTCTATCCCGATTTCGGTATTTATTACGCTCATGTTCATGTACTTCCAGGGTCTGACTTTGAACATGGTTTCTCTTGCAGGTCTTTTGCTCGGTATCGGTATGTTGGTCGATAACTCAATCGTAGTTCTTGAAAACATTTACGCTTACCGTCAGAGAGATGCAAAACCGCGCGTGGCTTCTGTTCTTGGTTCTCAGGAAATGGTCATGTCAATCACAGGTTCGACCCTCACTTCAATCTGTATTTTCGCTCCGATGCTCATGTTCAAAAAGACTTTGGGTATCATGGGTCAGATGTTCAACGATTTGGCATGGACAATCATCTTCTCGCTCACTTGTTCGCTTCTTGTTGCGATGTGTCTCGTTCCGGTTTTGACTTCAAAATACTTGATGATTGATAAAATCGACACATCAAAGAAAGGCGAGGGCAAGCTTGGTGGATTGATGTATGCAATTAACAGCGCATTCAACAATTTCTTTGCAAAACTTGATGAAAAATATGCGAAGGGCGTTGCGTTTGTTCTTCATCATCGAAGGGCAAGTTTGATTACGCTTCTTGTTCTTTTCTTCATTTCGATTTTCTCAATTCAATTCATCGGATTTATCTTCATGCCGGATTCTGCGGCAAATACTGTTTCTGTTGAATTCACGCTTCCTCAGGGAACCAAGCTTGAAATCACTGATGACACGATGCACGAATTCGAAAACTTGGCAAAACAGGAGCTTGTCGGCGTAAAATATGCGACTATGACTGTCGGTGGAACTAGTATGTTCTCTTCTGGTGCGGAGACAAATAAGGGTAAAATTACACTTACGCTTTATCCGCCATCTGAACGACAGCCTGGCTACGACAACGAAAAATCGGCCAAGGCAAAACTTCGAAAGCATTTCAATGATTTCCCTGGTGCAGACTTGAAATTTGCGGCAAATGCAAACAGTGCTTCATCTTCAAGCGACATCAACATCATGGTCAAATCTGATGACTTGAATCTTGTTCGAGATTATGCGGAAATTGTCGAGAAATTGCTTAAAGAAAAGGGTGCTGAGTTCGTTCAGGAAGTTACTTCAGATCAGGAACAAGGTCTTCCAGAGGCTACAATTACTGTAAACCGCGAAAAAATGTACGAATTCGGTTTGAACATTCATTCGGTTGGTGCGGAAATTCAGGGCGCAATCAACGGAACTACGGCGAGCCGCTACACTGAGCGAGGCAAGGATATTGATGTTGTTGTTCGACTTTCTGCAGCGGACAAAAAGCGTCTTGATGACTTGGATTCTATTTCGGTAGTCAATTCAAGTGGTCAGCGAATTCCACTTTCAAGCTTTGCTCACTACGATGAGACAACCGCGCCTGTCACAATTTACCGTGAGAATCAGGCTCGAATCGTGCACGTAACGGCAAGTCGTGTTGAGGGCATGTCACTTGGTGTTTGTCAGCAGGGCGTTCGACAGCTTTTGGCGGATAACATTCCAAAAGAAGATGGCGTTACTGTTTCTCTTGGTGGTTCTATGGAAGACGTAATTGAAGCCGTTACAAACTTCGGTATGATTATTATCATGGCGGCTTTCTTGGTATTCGTTGTCATGGCTTCGCAGTTTGAGTCTTTGCTTGACCCGTTCATCGTTCTTCTTACGATTCCGCTTTCATTCATCGGTGTAATTACGATTTATGGAATCACAGGAACACAGCTCAACGTTATCACAATCATGGGTATGCTGGTTCTTGTCGGAACAATCGTAAACAACGGTATCGTTTTGGTTGACTATACGAACTTGCTCCGAAAGCGAGGCATGGAGCTTGAAGAGGCCTGTGTTGAGGCGGCCCGAAACCGATTGCGACCAATTCTCATGTCAACTTTGACTACTGTAATTTCTCTTGCTCCGATGGCGTTCTTCCCTGGCGAAGGCTCTCAGTCAATGCAGCCGATTTCGCTCACCGTTTTTGGCGGAATGACATTCGGTTCGCTCATGACGCTCTTTATCATGCCGACTATTTATTTCATCTTCAATAGCCGAAGAATAAAGAAGGCTGAGAAGAAGCGCAGAAAGCAGCTTATAAAAGAAGGCAAACTCGACTTGAAAGATGAAAAACTAAACAAAGCCGAAGAGAAAAGGCGTGCTAAAGAAGAAAAGATGCGCGCGAAACTTGAAGCAAAGGCTGCAAAAGCGGCGAAAGATTTGGAGGACTTCAAAAATGGGTTATCTTGAGAATATAAAAATTCATGCTGGCGTACAGAAAAGAGTTGAGATAATTTTTTCTCAGGCTGTAGAAGAAGACTTCCTGGCCGAATTCAAAGAACAGAAAGTCGGCCTCAAATATACTAAGCTTGCCAACGTCATGGGCGCGGGCTTTTCAAACCCACGCTTGGGCGATGCAATCTGGCCTCAGCTCAACATGATGTACATTATTTATTGCAGCGAAGAAGATTGTGCCAAAATCATCGCAATTGTCGAAAAATTGCGCGAACAGTACATGGGTGAGGGCATTGCCTGCTTCATTAGCGAATCAACAGAGGTGTAGTTATGGCAATAGTCACACTTACACGTCAGTCAGGGTCGTTTGGTGACGAAATCGGAATGCTCATTGCCCGAAGACTTGGCTACACTTTTTACGACAAGCACGAAATTGAAAAGCGAATTATCGCAAAAGGTCTGCCAAGAGAGGAGTTCTTAAAATACGACGAACGTAAGCCTGCTTTTTTGGACAGGTTTGCCAAAAACCGCGATAAGTATTTGAATTTTCTCAGCTCGGTTATTCTCGAAATAGCATCAGAAGGAAATTGCGTAATAATTGGTCGTGGTGCGTTCCTCTTTTTAAGCGACGTTCCAAATCATATCACGCTTCGTTTTGTCTCTCCAATGCAGAATAGAATCAAGCACATAATGGAACTGAAGGATATCGAAAACGAAAAGACGGCTCAAAGTTTGCTCGAAAAATCAGACAAACGTAAGATGGCATTCTATAAAAGTTGCTTTAAGTACGATTTGGGGAACCATGATTTGATTCATGCGACAGTAAACACGTCCATGTTGAATTCTGATATGGTTGCAGAAATGATTTGCGCAGGAATCAAGAGTAACGTTACTCCAGAAGTCGAAGAAGCCGGGAAAAAGCGCGTCGGAGAGCTAATCCTTGCTCAAAAAATGGCAAACAAGCTGATTTTTGAGCATGGGCTTCACATCGATGAGCTGTGGGTGCGTGTTAATGGCAATGAAATTTCATTGCACGGACTCACAAGCTTTCATGCCACAGTGGAGCGTGCCGTGACAATTCTTGAAAATGAATTTTCTGGCTACAAAATTCTTTCAGAAATCAAGTGCGTTCAGGACAATAGATTTTCTAAAGCATAATTTGACAGTTAGCTTTTTCTCTGCTATTCTAATATAGAATAAAAAAACAAAAGAGAGTTACCGCAAATTTGTGGTAACTCTGTCATCATCACATCTAATTTGGAAGAAAGCCATGCAGTTTTTTGATACTCACGCCCATATCGGGCTCATTTATGAGGACCCGATTGAACAGTTACGTGTTATTCAGAAGGCTAAATTAGCCGGAGTTACACGTATTGTAAGCATTAATAATAGTCTCCACGACTTCAAGAAAGTCTATCCGAACATCAAATCAATTCCAGGTGTTTATCATGCGGTTGGTGTCGCACCAGTTGAGGTCATGAATCCTGGCAAAGACTGGATTAAGACGATTGAAGAAGGTCTCAAGCTGCCAAACGTAATTGCCGTTGGCGAATGCGGTCTAGACTATTACAAACAGTTTGGTGACAAGCGAATGCAAACCGAGCTTTTCATCACTCAGCTTGAAATCGCAAAAAAATACGACAAACCTGTAATCATTCACAGCCGCGAGGCAGGCAAAGACGTTTTTGACATCCTCAAAGAGCGGATCCCGCCAGCAGGAGCAATCTTGCACTGCTACGGTGAGGATGCTGCCTATGCCAAAAAATGTCTCGAAGCAGGCCTCAATGTTTACTTCTCTTTCGCAGGCAATCTCACTTATCGAAACGCACGCAACTTGCATGAAACGGTCCTGAACGTTCCTGTTGAGCGAATGTTGATTGAAACCGAAAGTCCGTTTATGGTTCCGGCCGAATTCCGCGAGCGCAAACGAGCAATGCCAGAGTATCTGCCTTCTACAGCACGCTTCCTTTCAGAAATGCTGGAGATGGATTTGGAAGAACTCAGCAAGATTTTGTGGACAAACAGCTGCAAGATTTTCCGTTTGCCGGAATAAACCGTGGATAAGCAGCTATATCATCCTGTTAAAATTGGAAAACTTTCTCTTCCGGGGAACTTGTTCCTTGCTCCTGTGGCGGGATATTCCGACCGTGCTTTCCGTTCGATTTGTGCGGAGTGCGGTGCGGATTTTGCTTACACGGAGATGGTAAGTTCCGAGGCTCTCACCCGCAACAACGAAAAAACAGAAAACCTCATGTCGCGTGCTCCCAACGAAAAGGCTTATGCAGTTCAGATTTTTGGTGGCAATCCTGAGACCATGGCAAATGCTGCCAGAATCGTTCTGGAGCGCACGACGGCTGAATGCATAGACATTAACGGTGGCTGCCCGGTTCCAAAAATCATCAAATCAAATGCAGGCAGCGCGCTCACCCGCGATCCAGAGCATCTTTATAAAATCGTGAATGCCGTTGTTGAGGCAGTTGAAGAACGTGTTCCTGTCACGGTGAAATTCCGCCTGGGCTGGGACGCAGAGCATATTACATGGAAGGAATGTGCCGAAGCTGCACTCAAAGCAGGGGCTGCGGCAATCACAATGCACGGTCGTACACGCGCACAAGGCTACGAAGGCAAATCCGACTGGAACGCCCTTGCCGAGCTTGTAAAATTCGTTCATGAAAAGACTGATTCAAAAATTCCTGTATTCGGGAGCGGAGACGCATTTACGCCGGAAGATGCCAAGCGAATGTTGGAGCAGACAGGCGTTGATGCAGTGATGTTCGCCCGTGGAGCAATGGGAAATCCATTCTTGTTCACAAAAACGCGCGAATTCCTCACAAAAGGAACAATCACAGAAGTGCCTGTCGAACAGCGAATCCAGGCTGGATTCCGAGAGCTGGCATTGCTTGTAGAAGATATGGGAGAGCTTGCCGCCTGCCGGGACGCACGCAAAAGATTCTGCGCATACTCAAAAGGCCTCGAAGGCGGAGCCGCACTCCGAAAAGAAATCGTAGCAGCCGAAAGCGTTTCTGCATACAAAGCGATTTTTTCTAAATATTTATCCTCAAATTAAAAAAATCGAACATAATTACTGTTTTTTTCTTGCCGATAATAAGATAGATAGTGTTGCCTGTTTGACACGATTGGAAATACTATGATATATTTTTAGGAATTATCTAGAAATAATTCTTAAGCCAAAAATTGGAGAAAGAAATTGGCAAGAACAAGACATTATAAAAAAATAGAAAAAAATGCAGTCTCGGCATTGCTTCACGGAATGCAAAGCCTAGCAAACGGAATTGGCAGATTTTTCGTAAAAGTTTTTAAAATTTGTGATAGCAAGCTCACAATCATGATTGTCCCACATTCTCAGGGCAAAGTAATTAACTTCCGTACAAATGTTTTTGCACTTGCATTTGGGATTGTTTTAGTTGTCGGAATAGTTTCTTCCTTTATATATTTCAAAAAGCAGGACAGTGGCATTCGTGAAGAACTTGCCCGCTCAATGAAAGAAAACCGGGAGTTGCTCGCAAGCTTTGATGAGCTTCGTGATGAAAACAACAATGTCCTTCAAACCGCCAAGCGTTTCCGCTCTTCACTTTCACAGACTCTTTCTTTGCTTGGAATCAACCAGTCTACTTCAGTTGCAAAGGCTTCTGTTTCTGACAGCGATTTGAATTCACTTTTTGATACAAAAGATTTAGTTTCTGGCTCTACAAAAGAAGCCGCTGATATGCGTCAGCTTTCTTCATATTTGGAGAGCGCGATTCAGCCGATTGAGCAGATTGGTAAAATGCTCGAAAGTCAGGAAACTCTTTTCGCTGACATTCCTAACATTTGGCCGGTTCGTGGCGGCATCGGGCATGTTTCCCAGCCATTCGGTCAGACAACCCATCCAATCACAGGCAACTGGTATATTCACAAGGGCTTGGATATTTCAACATGGCGAAGCGGCGATCCAATCGTTGCAACTGCAAATGGTCAGGTTGTAACTGTGGCTTATGATTCTGGATTCGGCAACTATGTCATCATCAAGCATAAGCATGGAATTTACACGCGATATTGTCACATGGCTTCAACTCGCGTCAAAAAAGGTCAGTTCGTTTCTCAGAGAGATGTAATCGGCTACATTGGAAGCACGGGTATTTCAACAGGTCCGCATCTTCATTATGAAGTTCATATTGGTTCAGATGTCGTTGATCCTGCGAAATATGTGAACATCAAAGTCGCAAAATAGGATATGGCTTTTTTAACGGATAATATTTCAGTAAAAACAATTATTGGATTAGGCTCAGCAATTTCGGGCGACATTCATGCCGACGGCTTTATCCGTGTTGAAGGCGATGTTGACGGAAATCTTGAGTCAACGGGGCATGTTGATATTGGTCGCGAGGCTCGGATTAACGGAAACATAACGGCTCAGTCAGTCGTTCTTGGCGGAATCGTTCTTGGCGACATTTATGCTCCCAACGGAATCAAATTGCTTTCATCTTCTGCCGTAATCGGCAATATTTCCACCCGCAACCTTGAAATCGAAGAGAATGTCATTTTTCATGGTCATTGTATAGCTTTAAAAAATGACGAAGAATTCACACAGGCTTCTGAACGCTTCTCAAATGAGCTTAGCATTCGGAGCAAGGCAGTTTGATGGCTGAAATTTCATCCGTAAGTTCGCAACTGAATTCCCAGTCACTTTATTTTGCAGCGACACAGGCGGCTTCACAGCAATTATCACAACAGGCAAAAAAAACTGAAAAAAAACAAAAATCTTCGTTCGCTTCATCTCTGAGCGCGCATCAGGAAAAGGCACAGCTTATTTCTGAAGGTTTTCCTGTGGAGCTTGCAGGAATGAGCGATGAAGAGGCGATTGTTTTTCTAAAAGATGAGATGGACTTGGCGGGCGATGAGCTAAAAAGGCATCAAAGTCTTGAATCAATGGAAAAATATCGCAAAAAAGTGAGCCAGTTTATGAAATATATTGTGAAAATCAATTATAATTTCATAACGACTCGCGAGCAAAAAAAGCTTAGGACTGGCCGAATTATCAAGCCGATGCACCAGATTCAGGTTATTGACCAAAAATTGAATCAGCTGGCTGCGGAAATGCTTATTTTGCACGGAGCGAATTTGAATCTTCTTGCAAAGGTTGAGGAAATCAACGGAATGATAATAGATTTGTTGGCGGAATAGGAGCAAACTAAAATGAGCGACATTTTTGAACAAGATATAAGTGAAAGCGAAGAAGACATCTCAAAGCTTGAAGATGCAGAATATAAATATTATGAAGAAGAAAGCGACGAGCATTTTGTTTATCCAAAGATTCTTTATCTTGCTCGCCTGGAATATTCTAGCGAAGGTGTTTACGTTACCGTTCCAGAAAAGTTCGAGGAGTTAAAGGGTGGTGACAGAATCATCATCCCTACACGTTATGGAAAGGACATAGCCCTCGTTCTTGGCCGCACCAAGCACCCAATCGGGCTTAAAGCTGGCGACATCGTAAAGGTTGAGCGCAAGGCAAATGACGAGGATTTGGAGAAAATCAAGGATTTGGATGCAAAAGAAAAAGACGCATTCAAAGTCTTCAAGGAAAAGGTCGCGGAGCACGGCTTGGACATGAAGCTCGTTGCGGTTCACTTTTTGCTTGAAGAACCAAAGGCTTTGTTCTTCTTTTCTAGCGAAAACCGTGTTGACTTCCGCGAGCTTGTCAAAGATTTGGTCAGCGTGTTCAAAATGCGAATCGAGCTTCGTCAAATCGGCGTGCGCGATGAAAGCCGAATCACTGGCGGTCTTGGTGTATGTGGTCGGCCTTATTGCTGCCATTCTGTACGTGACAAGCTTCCTCCAGTTTCAATCAAGATGGCAAAAGAGCAGAGCCTTTCCCTCAATTCCACAAAAATCTCTGGTCAGTGCGGGCGATTGCTTTGCTGTCTGAGCTATGAATATAACTGGTATGCCGAGGCCCGCAAAAAACTTCCGAGCGAGGGATTGCATATTTATTATGACGGCTCAAATTTCAGAATCACGGACGTAAACCCAATCAAACAGATTGTGCGCATGCTCAGTGAGGACGGAAGATTGCTGGAAATCCCAGCCAGCCGCTTCGTTCGTGACAACGGCAAGTGGAACATAAAATAATCAATAAGTAAAAATGAGAAACTAGAAATTGAATTGGGACATGGCCTTGCTTGCCCCGATTTTTTTTATGAAATTACAACAATCAGCTCGTCTGAATCTTTGGTGAATTCTCCGCGCGCAAAATTTGCATAGAAGCTGAATTTTGTGAACCCTACGTTTTTGGCGTATTGTTCAATCTGATTTTTGGTGAGCGGCAGTATTTTTGCATCTTCTGTTACGGTGAGTCGCTTTCCGTTGCCAGTTTCAAGTTCTTGCTGCATGATTTTTTTGCCGTCAGCCATAGTCTTGATTTTTGAGAATAATTTTACGCGTATGCTCTGGCGTGTGGGAAGCTTTGCGACAGGTGTGGCAGAGAATTTCTCAAAATTTGGAAGGCTGAAAATCAATTTGCCGTTAGGAGCCAAAAGCTGCTTGCAATCGTAGAAAAGTTTGGCCATGAGGGTGGTGTCATGCGTAAAAATAATGCGGTTGTGAGGAATCAAAATGATATTGTAAAAACCTTTGCCCAAAAATCGGCACATTTCAAGGCTCGACATATTAAAATAACGCAATGCCATGAATTGAGTTCTTTTTTTGCGTGTTGCTGACTCTAACAGTGATGGAGTTGTCTCCAGACCCGTAACATCTGTGTCACCTTTTGCCAGATAATGCTCAAAAGTTCCGACTCCGCAGCCTATGCTAAGATATTTTATTGGGGATGTGAAAGATTTTGATTCTTCTGCATAAAACTTTTTTAATTCATCGCTTACAGGATACAATTCATCATAGTATTCGGCGATGTTTTCATATAATTCCATATATTAATGATAAGTCTGAAATTCTTAAAAAGCAAGCAAAACGCAATGTTCATGCTATAATGTTTAAAAAAGAAAATCCTTTCTTGTAAAATTCACATTTAGCTACTACAATAGAACCATGGGATTTTTGAAGGCATTAAAAGAATTTTTTGAATCTGTTTTCATGAGTTCATCTCCAGAGGTAAAAAGGCGCATGGAGATGCACAAAATTGAGAATGAGCTGAAGGTATTGCCATCCCAAATATTAAAAAATGGTTTACTGCAGCCCAATTTTGCGGAAATATTCCGTGTTCTTTATGAAAATACAAAGCCAATTGACGACATTCTTTCAAAGACAATAAATTCCGGAGACATTCAAAGAAACGGGCGATTTGAGTATGAGCTGATTGTTACAGGCTTTGATGCCGATTCTCAGAATAAAATTTCAAGTATCGAATATGAGAACCGTAAACGTGCCATTATGGAATCAGACACGGCACTGAACAAGCAGATTGATTCGCAAAAGCGTGTTTTGGAAGGAATCCTTAAGCAGCTGAACAGTCCTGCTTTCATGCGGATTGACGATACTTTGAGCGTGCTCAAACAACTTGCTGATATTTGTCATTTCAATTACATCAATATCATTCATCTTTTTGATCAGAGTTTTGACGGCCTTGCATCTACGTCATTGGGCTTTGTTACGCCGGTTTCTCCAGATGCCGTGGCTCCAATATTGCAGGATTTGTATTATTTGTCAGGCAGTTTCCAGATAAAGCAAGCAGAAGTCCGTGCTGTCTGTGCCCTTAAGCAGCTTCTTGTTGGGCATGAAATAGGCGAGCCAGAAAAGCTGAGCATCTCCAAGAATTTGAGCAAGATAAATGCTATATTCTCAAAATATCTTACATCTGATGTGATTAAAAAGATTATCTGCTTTGGCAAAAAAGATGCAAACATGACTTTCCAGTTTGCGACTTACCGTTCAAATTCGCTCAAAAACTTCATCGAGTTTATGCAAAAGCGTTTTGCTTCTGACACGGAGCGCATTAAGGGCGAGGTCAAGGATTATACTGTTTCTTTTGAGATAAAGGAGCTTTTTGGTGAACAGCCGCTAGAAAATATTTGGGTCTATAATTCTGACACGAATGAATTCCTGCGTTTGAATACGCCTTATTCCTTTATTTGGATTACACCGCTGCAAGTTTTAAAAACATTTATGTCGGTGTTCATGACTTCTGCCGTCAAGACGGTTCTCAACAATATTGTCATCGAAGGATTTTTCAGCAACCAGAGCTACAAGGCTGATTTTTCTTCGACAATTTACGCGGTCAATGAAATTGATAATCAAATCAAAGAATTTGAAGAAAGTTTTGGCAAGGACGGCAAAAACAACGAGGCCGAATTGCGGGGATTGGTTCAGGACAGCAGAGTGAATGCAGATTTCCTAAAAAAAGTAGGCGCAATGGTCGATAATATAAATAATCAGGCTCATAAGCTCATTCAGGAAACCTCAAGAGTCTTGTACCAGCTTTATATTGAGATGGGCGAGCTGATTGTTGATTCTAAAAAATCAAAGTCTGATATGGTTTCTAATATTAAGGTGCTCCTTTCATCGGCTCGGAATCATGACGGTGCGGGGATGATTGAGCAGCAGCAGGATAACTGGAAGCTGTTCCTTAAAATTATGAAAAATTATGCGATAATTGGTGAAATAGAAAACAGTCATGAGTGATGAAGTTCTTGGAATTACAGAAAACGAAAAGACTCAGAAGATTATCGATGAATACGAGAAAAGAATTTTCGATTTGAATCAGCTTCTTGAAATTTCACGTTCTCTTTGTTCTACGCTTGAATTCTCCAACTTGATTGAATCGATTCTTTACACTTGCATGGGGCAGTTCCATGTCCTCGGTGCTGGAATTTTCGTTCTCAATGCTCTTGATGCAGATTCTTTCCACCTTGATTCAAACTATAACGGTATCGATCCCAAGCCAAATATTTCTTACATAATTCCCACGTCAAATCCTGTTGTTTCAATGCTTGAAAACAGCAACAAACTTTATACGGTCGATGAGCTTGTAAATGAACTCCCCGATGGCACGGATTTGAACATGATTACGACTCTTAAACCGTCGCTGGTCATTCCGCTTGTTCAGCACAATCATTTGAACGGCGTTCTTTTGCTTGGCGAGCGAATTACTCTTGCGGATGATGCGAGCTACACGGACTACGAAAAGGAACAGCTCACCGTAATCGCTTCTTTGGCTTCTATTGCTATCAACAATGCGGCTCTCCTTGAACGCTCATCGACTGACATGATGACGCACCTCAAACTCAAATATTTCTTCTATAATGTGCTCACTGACAAGCTTGATAATGCCCTTGCAAACGAAGGAAATCTTTCTATTATTATGTTCGATATTGATTTCTTCAAACGTTTTAACGACACTTACGGTCATGCTTGCGGTGATTATGTTCTTCAAACAGTTGCAAAAATCATAAAGTCAAATATTCGTGACAAGGATATGGCTTCCCGATACGGTGGCGAGGAATTTACGGTTCTTCTAAACGACACTTCCACTGATGACGCGCTGATTGTTGCAGAGCGAATCCGCAGTAAGGTCGAGCAGTTTGATTTCTGTTATGAAGACCAGCATGTAAAAGTTACTATTTCTCTTGGTGTCTCAACTTTTGATACTCAGTATAATCCTGTTACGTCTCCAAAGCTTTTGGTAGATCAGGCTGACCAAGCACTTTATGTCTCAAAACGTAGCGGTCGAAACCGTGTAACATTTGCTGATCCAAAAGTTATTTCTGATGTAAAACTGGATAACTAATGAATTTATTGCGAAAACCTTTCACTTATTCTTTTTTTAGGGCGGCATTTGCCCTTGTTTTAATCAATGTTGCAGTTCATTTTGGACTTGGCTTTCTTGGGCTTAATAAAAATTTCTTCGCACTGAACGTGGTGGGCTTTGTCTACAACCATTATTTGTGGCAGGTCTTTACCTACATGTTCATTCACGGCGATTTAAGTCATCTTTTCTTTAATATGCTTGCGCTTTTGATTTTTGGTACGACGATTGAAAAAGCTATTGGCTCGCGAGAATTCTTGCTCATGTATTTTGTGATTGGCATGTGCAGCGGGCTTTTTTCACTCGGCGTTTATTACGGATTCGGGCGATTTTTGCTTGCGAATCAGATTCAGCCGTGGACTTTCTACATCTCTCTGATTGGCGCGAGCGGTGCGATTTACGGACTTCTTTTTGCCTATGCGGTGTTCTTTCCGCGCTCAATAATCTTTATTTGGGGAATTATTCCTGTTCCGGCTCCGATTATGGTTCTGGGCTATGCCGTGATTGAATTTGTGAGCCAGTTCGTTGGTTCAAGCAATGTCGCGCACATGACACACTTGGCCGGCTTCGGCTTTGCGTGGCTTTATTTTGTTGTTCGCATGGGAGTGCATCCGATTCGAGTATGGAAAGACGCTTACAGAAGATAATTTTTGTTTTTCTGATGTCGATTCTTCTCCCCTTGTGGTCACAGGACGTGAGCCAGGAAAGGATGGTTCGTTTTGCCGTCTGGGCCTCAATGGAAGCTTTTCCGGGGATTGAGCAAGTAGAAAAGGACGCTTATGCTCTCCCGGTCAAAAAAATCCGTGAGATAACTCCGCTGATTCTTTCTGGAATGGTCTACGGATGGAAGTTTGAGTATGTTCCGTATGACAAGGCTCGTGGAGTTCAGGAATATTTTGAATTCACTCCAGTTCATGAGTTTTCAAAAGAAGAAATGAAAGCCGTGAATTATGCAAAACCGTGGATAAAAGAATCGATTATGAACTGCTGGGTCGAATATAGAAGGAGCGATGCACAGCTTCATATTTACAGGGGCTGGGCTTCTGTTTTGCATCCGAGAATCAGGGGCGAGGGATATGCGCCTCTTTCTGAAGGCTTTGACGGCTTGCAAAAAGCCTGTGCCGAGGCGTTGAAATTCGCCGTGCGCAATTACGAGCGAAAATGGATTAAGACCAAGCCAAAGGAAATCAGCGGGACTGTCTTTATGAGCGATCCGCCAAAAATCGGTGTAGATGCAGGCAGATACAAAGTTACCCTTGATTTTTTTATGGAAACGGATAAAATAATAGAGTATAAGACTTTTTAAAGGAGTTTACTTATGAAGAAATTTATCGCTGTTATGACAGCTCTTTTTTGTTTTGCTGGTTTTGCATTCGCTGATGAGTTAGCAGAATTGCAGAAGGACCCAAATTTTGTTGATACTTCAACCCGCTTGGTTATTCCAGAAGATCAGCATACAACAAATAAAACTGCAAAGGTTCAGATTGAGTATACTCCGCTCACAGACGAAGCACATGTTTATTACACTTGCATGGCTGTTTCTTATGATCAGGGCGAAGCTATGAACACAGTTCTTGCTTGTTTGCAGGATTTCCAGAAAGAGAATCAGTATTACAGCTACAAATACATGCGTAAAGATTCGGTTAAATATTTTAAGGATGACAAGAACATGAAATGGGCAACTTATCATTCTTATGTAAAGTTCAACCGCTAACGCTCAAACCGCAAAGCAATGAGCCAGTTCATAAGAGCTGGCTCAAATTTTTTATTAGGATTATAAAAAAATGGACGTTCAAAACATCATCAAAAACCTTCATCCACTTGAAATCAAGGTTCTTCTTAACTACACATCAAAAGACGAATTAACATCAGAAAAGCTCCAGAAAGAGCTGGACTACAAAGAAGGTCATGCAAATCAGGCTTTCAGCTGGCTTGGCGGCAAAGAGCTTCTTTCTGTCGTAAGCAAAACTCCACACACATTCTATGAAATCACTGAGCTTGGCCGTGCTTATGCCAAAGACGGAATCCCAGAAGTCCGAATCATCAACTTCGTAAAAGAAAACGGCGCAAAACTTTTGCCAGAAATCGCAGCTGGCACTGGCTTGGAGCAGAAGGACGTAGGTTCTGCTTTCGGTCAGCTTTCAAAAGCCGGCGTTCTCAAAATGAACGCAGAGAAAAAGGCTGAGTACTCTGGTGCAGAAGTTCCGGCAAATATCAAAATCGCTACAGAATTGTTTGAGCGTGCCGCAAAAGCAGAGAATGGTCAGCTCGACAACGCATCTTTGAGCAAGGAAGAACAGGGCGTTATCACAAACTATGCAAAAAAACGTGGTGCTGCCGACTCACCTTTCAAAATCATTGAGCGTGAGACAGTTGTTTATAAACTTGAAGCAGCAAGTGCTGATGTTGTAAAGGCTCTCAAAAATGCCGGAATCACAGGCGAAGAGCTTGGTGCTGTCACTCCACAGATGCTCGCAAGCGGTGAGTGGAAGAATGGCACATTCCGTGGCTACAATATCGCAATTCCGCCAGCACGAATTATTCCTGGCCGCACAAATCCTTATGTTCAGTTCTTGGAGCACGTTAAGGACAAGCTTTGCTCACTCGGCTTCCAGGAGTTCGACGGTCCTCTCGTAGAGACAGAGTTCTGGAACGGTGACGCACTCTTCATGCCACAGTTCCACGCTGCCCGCGACATTCACGACGTTTACCGAATCAAAAACCCGACTCACGCAAAAGAAATCGAAGAGCCGTGGCTTTCAAACGTAGCAAATACACACAAAAACGGCGGCAACACAGGTAGCCGTGGCTGGAACTACAACTTCGACCACGAATTCACTCGCCGCTTGGTTTTGCGCTCACAGGGCACTGTTCTTTCAGCACATCAGCTCCACAAGGCTGAGATTCCTGGCAAATACTTCGGTATCGCCCGCTGTTTCCGCTACGACAAAGTAGACGCAACACACTTGAGCGACTTCTACCAGACAGAAGGAATCGTTTTGGGCGATGACGTAAACTTGCGCACATTGCTCGGTTTCTTGGAGATGTTCGCAAAAGAAATCGCCGGAGCTACAGAGGTTAAATATGTTCCTGGCTACTTCCCATTCACGGAGCCATCTGTCGAAGTTCACATCAAGCACCCTGTTTTGGGTTGGTTCGAGCTTGGCGGCGCAGGTATTTTCCGTCCGGAAGTTACAAAATCAATGGGCGTAGACGTTCCGGTTCTTGCTTGGGGTATGGGTATCGACCGAATGGCACTCATGGCTCTCGGCTTGAACGACTTGCGTGAGCTCTTCAGTGAGAATATTGAAGAAGTTCGATTAAGAAAGGCAAAATTCTAGAAACAGAAAGCCCGGCATCCAAACGAGCACAACAACGAAGGTGCTCGATGCCGGGCATTTTTTTATCTTGATGCGGGGTATGTATTCATCTTGATGGCACACTCATTTTCATCTTGATGGAACATACCTGTTTATCTTGATGACTGCATCCCATTCATCAAGATAAATATCTCCCTTTTATCTTGATGAAAAAAAACGTTTGTCTTGTTGTTCGAAATGATTTATCAAGATTTCCATACTTTTACTAAAAGTAAACATCCTTCATCCACGCGCACACTGGCGGTTTGGCCGGGGAGGACTTCGTTACTGATTCCGAACTGGTATTCCTGTTTGATTTCGGCGTTTTCCAGCGGGTATTTTGCTCCTCGGATTGTGATTCCGCGCGCTGTTCCTGTGATGTTCAGGAGCGAGAAATAGGCGTAGTCGTCTGTGATTTGGGCTTCGGTTTTGCCTACGATTTGCATTTCTGAATAATCGTCCAGCATTAGGGCGGTTAAGCCTTCCTCAAAGCATTTTACTAGCATGTAGAGATTCCCAAGTCCGTGGTCTAACCTTGCGCCAATCATTCCCACGAAGAGAAAATCTTTGAAGCCGCGGGAGATTGCTGTTTTGAGAGCGAAAACTGAATCTGTGTCGTCTTTTTCGCGCGGCAGGACGATTGTCTCGATTTTGAGGTTTGGATTTTTGTGGGAATCGAAGTCACCGGTAATCAGGTTCGGCGTGATTTTAAGCTTTTTGACGTGATTTAAACCGCCGTCACATGCGATGACAAAATCGTCTGGGCGCAAAAACGAGCGGATTTTTTTGTAGTTTTTGATTGGGGCAGCCCCGATTATTACGCAGCGCATTAAACCGGTGCGCCTGTACTTTCGGCATCTGTGGAAGCGACATTTTCTGAATTTGAATCAGCTTTTTCTTCTTTCTTTTTTGCACCGAAAAGCGTTTTCTTTTCTTTTTTGGATTCTTTTGGCTTTGCTTCGCGCTTGATTTTGAAGTCAAAAAGTGTCTTTGATTCTGTGGCTGGAGCCTGTTTCGGCTGTTCCTTTGTGTCTGCCGTATTTTTTGAATCAGTTTTTGGACAAGGCTTCTTTTTCCGGCGGCCAAGCGTGAAGGGGAGCATAAGAATTGCGCCGATTGCGAATGAAATGATTACGGTCATGAATACCGGGATATTTTTGAAAGTGTAGAAAACAAATGTGATGTCGCACTTGTTGTCCAGGTTTACGCCAGCAAAAATCGTGACGAGAATCAAAAGAATTATTGTTCCGATTAATTTTATTGGCATTTTCTGCTCCTTTTAGATTATTTCACCTTTAAATGTGTTTCCGTTCAAGCCAGTGATTTTAACCTTGACGAAAGTTCCAATCAGCTTTTTGTCGGCTTTGAAAGCTACGCGTTCGTTCTGCTCGGTTTTGCCAAGAAGTTCCGTCTCGTCGTGGCGTGAAACAATGTCGCAGAGGACTTCGATTTTTTCGCCCACTCGTTTTGACATTACTTCGGTGGTGTGTTTTGACTGCAAGTCGATTACTTTCTGCAGGCGAGCCTTTTTCTCTTCGACAGGAATCTGGTTTTCGTATTTTGCAGCCGGAGTTCCTTCACGAGGATTGTAGAAATACATGAAGCTGGACTCGAATTTGACTTCTTCCATGAGCGAAAGAATGTCCTGAAACTGCTCTTCGGTTTCGCCAGGGAAGCCGACCATCAAATCGGTAATCAGCTGGGTGCTTGGAGCCGCCTCTCGCAATTTGCGTGCAAGTTCAACGAATTCTTCGCGTGTGTTTTTGCGGTTCATGCGCTTGAGGATTTCGTTGTTTCCGTGCTGGGCTGCAATGTGGAAGCCTCGGCAGACATGCGGATTGTTTTTGATAACTTCAATAAGTTCGTCTGAGAAGTCATTCGGGTTTGAAGACTCAAATCGGATCCACTTGATAGAAGATTTTGTTTCATCAATGTGGCGGCAGATTCTTTCAAGCAACTGAGGGAAGTTTGTTCCGTCTTCGCCCTTGTAGGCATTTACATTCTGACCCAAAAGCGTGATTTCCTTAACGTTTGCCTTTGTGAGGAAGTCTATTTCGGCAAGAATCTGGTCAACGCGGCGGCTGATTTCGCGGCCACGGACATAAGGAACGATACAGTAAGTGCAGAAATTATTGCATCCGTGCATAATCGGAACGAAAGTGGAGAATGCGCCCTGCTCGTAAGAAATTGGTGCGAAGGTGTATGTTTCTTCTTCTTCGATTTTGAACGGGTCGTTGCCTTTTTCGACAGCCTGAATGATTTCGCCGAATTTGTATTTTCCGAAAGTGCCCACGACATAATCAACGACAGGATATTCTTTTTTGAGGTCATCGAGCAGCCTCTGAGCCATGCAGCCCATTACGACCAGTGTGAGCGGTACTTTGCCATTCTTTTTGAAGAACTCAGCGGCATATTTCATGTCATCGAGGCGGATTTTTGCGTTGAGGTCGCCCATGCGGATTTTCTTTACGCCTTCAAAATAGCCCAGGCGGCCCAAAATGCGCTGCTCTGCACTTCCGCGAACGGAACAAGTGTTGATGATAACAAGATTTGCTTCTTCGGGGCGTTCAGCCTTTTCCCAGGAGCGGGAAATCAAAAGCTGCTCAACGCTTGCGCTCTCCGCGATGTTCATCTCACAGCCGTAAGTTTCAAAAAAATATTTCATATCTTGCATAATAATAGAAAATTTTCGGAGAAAATTCTATATCAGCTGTTTGCGAAACGATGTATAAAATCATGATTGAAGGTATTGGCAAACAATTTGACCTAGTTCTGGAATAAATTTTTGACATACTAAATTTTTAATTTTGACCAACTAAAAAACTTTTGAAGCCAGAAATCTTAAATTCCAACTATTTATGAATCTATTTTTTTAAAAACACGTCGGCGAGCGATTAAAAATGTTTTTAAAGGTAGAAAACACGTCGGTGAGCGATTAAAAATGTTTTTAAAGGTAGAAAACACATCGGCGAGAAATTAAAAATATTTTTAATCATAGAAAACACATCGGGGAGACTTTAAAAAACTTTTTAAAGGCCGAAAACGCTTCGGGAAGCAAATAAAAATGTTTTTACAGTCAGAAAATATGAAACCACAAATCCAAATGAGCATAGAAAACGATGGGGGCTTTCGCTCTGCAATGTCCTCATCAACAAAAACCTCAACGAGAGTATTCAAAAAAAATAGAAGAATTTGGATTTGAAAAAAATGATACAAGGGGACTAGCTAAGCAAGGCTGAATTTTTGTGATAATGCTGAACTTATTTTCTATTTTCCATAACTGAGAAGGAATTCCCAGATTGGCTGGTACCA
>Ga0310695_10003111_pt1 | contig 33271 bp, 23 predicted proteins | sample RumenRJG_04DNA_FD_203882 | JGI IMG/M metagenome (GOLD analysis project Ga0310695, IMG submission 203882) | Bovine rumen microbial communities from Lethbridge, Alberta, Canada - RJG_04 (v2) (version 2) | ecosystem: Host-associated > Mammals > Digestive system > Stomach > Rumen | place: Canada... | reverse complement strand
ATATGCTGCTGCTGCATCCCGAAATGCTCACCGACAGCCGACAGCTGCACTACTACCGCAAGATTGCACCATGAAACGCACCACCCTTACCATACTGTTGCTCGCCGTAAGCACAGCCTTGCTGTTCACCCTGAGCATGACTACGGGAGCTGTGAACATCCCGGCATCCGACGTGCTGGGCATCATGCTGGGCCGAGGAACAAGCAACCATACGTGGCACTTCATCGTTACCGAGACGCGTCTGCCGTCGGCTGTCACGGCATTGATGGCCGGCAGCTCACTGGCAGTCAGCGGACTGCTGCTCCAGACGGCTTTCCGCAACCCGTTGGCAGGCCCCGGCATCTTCGGCATCAGCAGCGGAGCAAGCGTAGGCGTGGCCCTGGTGATGCTTGCCCTTGGCGGCGAGCTATCGGCTGGAGCCTTCTCGGTAGGTGGCTTCATGGCAGTGCTGGCAGGAGCCTTCGCTGGCGCAATGGCCGTTACGGCTGTCATCTTTGCCTTCTCCACGATGGTTCGCAGCAGCGTGGTGCTGCTTATCATAGGCGTGATGATAGGCTATCTGGCTTCGTCGGCAGTCACTCTGCTCAACTTCCATGCCTCGGAAGAAGGCGTAAGGTCGTATGTGACATGGGGAATGGGCACGTTTGGCAACACAAGCTCCCACCAGACAGCAGCCATGAGCGGCCTCGCGCTGGTTGGTCTGGCATTGGCAGCGATGCTGGTAAAGCCGCTCAACGCCTTTCTGCTGGGCTCGCAGTATGCCCGCAACCTTGGCATCAACACGCGGTTGTTCCGTCATCTGCTGCTTGTCATCACGGGATGGCTCACGGCTGTGGCCACGGCGTTCTGCGGTCCGATAGCTTTCATTGGCCTTGCCGTGCCCCACATTGCCCGCCTGCTGCTCTCGAGCGAAGACCACAGGTGGCTGCTGCCATGCACAATGCTGTGCGGCATGGCGGTGGCACTGCTCTGCCACGTGATATGCACAGCTGCTTCGGGCGGCAGCACGATGCCTGTCAATGCCGTCACACCCATCATCGGTGCCCCGGTGATTATCTACTGCCTCTGCTCCAACCGCTTCCGATAGCCGGCCTTCACCCTTTTCTCTATCTCAGAAGCCGACAGCGTGGGAGAGAACAGGCTCTTCACAAAAACGCACAACACGAAACAGAGCACCGTCACCACTGCGCTGACAATCCACTTCAACAGCTCGCCTGACAGGGGAACATAGTTGAAACTGACTATTCCGGCCACGGCAGGTATGCCAAAAAGCAGCATATCTGCTCCGGAACTGACCTTATAGCTCTGCTGGAGCTGCTGCCACTCGCGGTCTTCGCTGAGCAGCGACTTGCGGTTCTTCTGCCAAAGAACTTCAAATTTCTCGTCGTCCATAGCTGCAAAAGTACTAAAAAGCAAAGTAATATGGGCCATATTACTCACCAATATGGGCCATATTACCTACCAATATGGGCCATATTACTGACCAATATGAGTCATATTACTGTATACATTCAAGATAGAAGTGCAATTTCTGGAGTAGAAATAGACATCCCTCTCTGTATGACGCAGAGGTTCTGGTAGCGTAGCGACTGGGTTGTCTGCGTCATACAGAGAGGAAAATCAATCAGCAATGCAATATAAATAAAGAAAGGGAGGTCTCTGCCTCCCTAAGATTAAGTAATTTTGCATTGCAACATGTATAAACACTTAACCCAAGAACAAAGGTACTACATTTACGTGGAACGTCAAAAGGGTAGTACGCAGAAATCAATCGCAGAAGCGATTGGAGTGAATGAATCGACGGTTTGTCGCGAGTTAAGGCGCAACGGCGGCAAGAACGGCAGCTATAACTTTCTGAAGGCTCAGCATAAGTCCGACGCGCGCAGCCATCGCCTTCCCGGCAACAGTGCCGTCAGCGACACGCTCAAGTGGAAGGCACGGGAGCTGCTGACAAGGGAACAATGGTCCCCAAAGCAGATAGCTGGCCGCCTGAGGAAGGAAGGGCACCGCATATCCCACGAGACCATCTACGCCATGATACGCGCAGACCAGAGTGGGGAGCTTGCACGCAACTGCCGGCACAGGATGAAATACGTAAGGAAGGCATCCGGGAAGCATCAGACCAAGGCAACGAACATCAAGAACCGCGTGAGCATACACGATCGGCCCAAGGAGGCAGACGGAACGCGCTTCGGCGACTGGGAGATGGACCTTATCGTGGACAAGGATCAGAACGCCATCCTTACACTCGTGGAAAGAAGCAGCGACCGTTTCCTGATGGAAAAGCTAAGGCATGGTAAGCAGGCCATGCCACTGGCAAGAACAGTATGGAGACTGCTGCTGCCATATAAGGGAGAGGGACTCAAGACCATCACTACGGACAACGGGCCGGAGTTCGCAGCACACGAATGGATTGCCAGGAAACTAAACGTACAGGTATACTTCACCGACTCATACTCATCGTGGCAGAAGGGAAACATTGAGAATACGAACAAACTCATAAGACAGTACATTCCTAAGGGAACGGATATCAGCCAGGTCACTGACAAGAAAATTGCTATGATACAGAACAAAATAAACAAAAGACCAAGGGAAAAGTTAAACTTCATGAATCCAAATGAGGTCTTTTTCAAACATTACACTTAAATTTGCAAATAAATTGCACTTGCTGGTTGACTCTTTATGAGTCATATTACTGACCAATATGAGTCATATTACTGACTAATATGAGTCATATTTGAAATTGTTTTCGTAACTTAGCAGCCGTAAAGGTTTCGTCAATGCAAAGCCTTTTGCCACAAATACACCTTAATTATATATACACACGCAAGAACAACACACCGCTATGAAGGAAGAACAGATACTTATCCGCATCACCGGACAAGACCGTCCGGGACTCACCGCGTCGATAATGACAATCCTGGCACGCTATGATGCCGAGATACTTGACATCGGACAGGCCGACATCCACTCCACTCTCTCGTTGGGAATACTTATCCGCATCGACGAGAAAAGCTCGGGACAGGTGATGAAGGAGCTGCTTTTCAAGACCACGGAACTGAACGTGCAGATTGGCTTCTCGCCCATCGACGACGACCGCTACGAAGACTGGGTGAGTCGTCAGGGCAAGCACCGCTACATACTCACGCTGATTGGACGTTCGCTTTCGGCCCGACAGATTGAGGCCGCCACGAAGGTTGTGGCAGACCAGGGCTTCAACATCGACTCGATAATACGCCTTACGGGTCGCAAAAGCATAAAGACGCCGGGCAAGAACGTCAGGGCGTGTCTGGAGTTTTCGCTGCGAGGAACTCCTCGCGACCGTGCTCAGATGCAGGCCGAACTGATGCGTCTGTCGGCTGAAATGGAGACCGACTTCTCCTTGCAGCGCGATGATATGTTCCGACGGATGCGCCGTCTGATTTGCTTCGATATGGATTCTACGCTCATCCAGACAGAGTGCATCGACGAGCTGGCAATGAAAGCCGGTGTGGGCGACCAGGTTAAGGCTATCACCGAGCGCGCCATGAGGGGCGAGATAGACTTCAAGGAGAGCTTCACCGAGCGCGTAGCACTGCTCAAGGGGCTCGATGTGAGCGTGATGAAGGAGATTGCCGAGAACCTGCCCATCACCGAAGGAGTAGACCGACTGATGTCGGTGCTGAAGCGATGCGGCTACAAGATAGCCATTCTGAGCGGTGGATTTACCTACTTCGGCGAGTATCTGCAACGCCGCTACGGCATCGACTACGTCTATGCCAACGAGTTGGAGATCGACGAAGACGGCAAACTCACGGGTCGATATGTGGGCGAGATTGTCGACGGACAACGCAAGGCAGAGCTGCTCAAGCTCATTGCGCAGGTTGAGAAGGTCAACCTGGCGCAGACCATTGCCGTCGGCGACGGTGCCAACGACCTGCCGATGCTCTCCGAAGCGGGCTTGGGCATAGCCTTCCATGCCAAGCCGCGCGTGGTGGCAAACGCCAAGCAGAGCATCAACACCATCGGACTCGACGGTGTGCTCTACTTCCTCGGCTTCAAAGACAGCTATCTGGGCGAGCAGGGCAAGCTGTAGACCGGGCGGCCAATGGCCGCATTTGGCATCTCGATATGCAGCATTGAGCATATCGTGGGTGCTATGTCGGTGATGTTCACCTGCTCCAACGACTTACCGTGGGCCACGTTCCACCCCATAAGGACAAAGGGGATGTGGGCATCGTATGGGTTCCAGGCACCGTGCGACGTGCCGCGGAACTCAGGATTGTCGGTTGTTATCACCACTTGGGGATTCAGGATGCAGATTATGTCGCCTGCCCGGTCGGCATTACGACCGTTTGCAATGCGCTCACAGATGATTTTCGGCAGTGCTGCCGTTGCCGCCTTGTCGAAATCAACGACCTCAAGCACACGCTTGTCGCGCTTCAGCCATTTGGCTGCTTCGCCTTTCACTCGCCCTTCGTCGAGCCCAAGGGCAGCCGTAAGCTCATGGTTAAGGTAGAAACGCGCCATATTCTCACCATAGAACAGGTCTTTGTCGGTCGAGAAGACAGCCTTGAGATGATTGTTCAGTGGCTTCAGCATACTCCAGCTCTCCATTCCTGCGGCTGGAATACGGTGGTTCTGCAGGTAGTTGTAGTTGTGGGCACCGCCGTGGTCGGCACTCAGGAAGAGCAGATACTGCCCACGGCCAATCACTCTGTCGAGCTCGTCGAGGAAGTGGGCGAGGTCTTTGTCGAGCTGCTTATACACTGAATGTATCTCCGGCCCGTCTATCCCGACCTGGTGTCCGACAGCATCGGTCGGCGAAATGCTCACTGCCAGCATATCCGTCTGGCCGCGCTGCCCCAGCTGTTCGTTCTCGAGCAGGGCCTCAGCCATGCGGAACGTCATGGTGACACCAAGGTTGTCGTTGACTATTTCAAAGCGAGGCTTGGTGTTGTTCTGCTTGTTGAAACGCTCTACCCACTCCGGCAGCCGGTCCATATAGTATGAGCTGCTGATGAAATGGCCCACCGTGGTGTCCCACCAGTAGGCGGCATCGGCACTGTGGCCTGCCGGAAGTATGGCTGCGCGGTCTTTTATTGCCACGCCGAAGACCCGTGAGCGGAAGTCGGTAGCCAGCTTCAGCTCGTCGCCGATGGTGGAAGCGAGAAGATTATGGGGCGACATCTGACCTTTCTTGCTGTCGGAACCCACTCCGCGCACGGTGCTGTCACCGCAGCAATACACCTCCTTGCCGTCTATGAAGAAGTTGTTGCCGCAGATGCCGTGCAGTGCCGGCGTAGAACCAGTGTAGATGCTGGCATGGCCTATGGCCGTCACCGTGGGCACGTAGTTTATCATCGTGTTCTCGAAAGAGTGGCCTTCGCGGAGCAACCGCTTCAGTCCGCCCTCACCATACTCGTCCTGGAACCGATAGAGATAGTCCCAACGCATCTGGTCGACCACCAGACCGACTATCAGTTTGGGACGTTCGACTTGTGCTGCGGCGGCGAGTGCCACCATAAGCAACACCGAAAGGATTGTTTTTCTCATAATAATATCTGGTAGTTTTGCAATTATCAATGATGTTTCTGGCAGTTGGGGCATAGCCCCTGCAGCATATAGCTCACTTCAGTAACGGCATAGTCGTCGGGCATATCTATCATCGGAACCTCAACTTGGTCGAGGCAGATGATGCGCCCGCACTGCTTGCAGTGGAAGTGAGGATGCCTGTCGTCGTCGAGATGGGCATCGTGGCTGTGGCATAGTTCGTAGCGCACGCCCTCGCCACTCTCTATCAGATGCACCAGATGATGCTCCCTGAACAGTGCAAGGGTGCGCGAGATGACCGATTTGTCTACGCTCACGAGTTCTCTCTCGAGTTCTCCCTGCGACAAAGGCCCCTCAGAAAGTGACAAAAGCCTAACCACCAATATGCGATTGGCGGTAGGCTTTATGTCGTGGGCTTGCAATATGTGGGTTGCTTGATGCTGATCCATCGTGGTGCTAACGATTGGCAATAGGCACGTATGCCTTTTGCTCCAACACATTCTTGTAGGCAGGGCGGATTATTCTGCGTCCGTCGAAGTTGAGTTCCTCTATCCGGTGCGCCATCCAACCTACGATACGGGCCATAGCGAATATAGGTGTGTAGATCTCCTGGGGCAGTCCTATCATCTCATAAATGAAGCCACTGTAGAAGTCCAGGTTAGCGCAGGCAGGCTTGGCACTCTTCCGATGCTCCATCAGGCACTTGATACCTTCCTGCTCCAACAGGCAAAGGAAGTTGTATTCTTCCTCGCGTCCCTTCTCCTTGGCAAGCTCTCCGGCAAGGCGTTTCAGCTCTACAGCCCTCGGATCGCTCTTTGTGTAGACTGCATGACCGATGCCATAGATAAGTCCCGACTTGTCGTAAGCCTCCTTGTTCAGCATCCGGCGCAGGTAGGTATCAATCTCGTCGATGCTCTTCCAGTCGCTGATGTTCTCCTGCAAGTGGTGGAACATATTTGTTACCTTAATGTTTGCGCCGCCGTGGAGGGGTCCCTTGAGCGAGCCTATGCCTGCCGCAATGCTCGAATAGGTGTCAGTACGCGTCGAGGAAGTCACCCTGACAGTGAACGTCGAGTTGTTACCACCACCGTGCTCGGCCTGAGTGATGAGCAGCAAATCGAGTGTCCGGGCGTCAAGTTCGGTGTATTCTTCGTGTTTGAGCATATAGAGGAAGTTCTCAGCAATAGACAACCGCTCCCTCGGATGGCGTATATGAAGCGAACGTCCCTGCACTCCGTGGCGATAGATGTTGTATGCGTATGCCACGATAGTGGGCAGCTTGGCTATCAACTCAATGGCCTGACGCATCAGGTTGTCGCGCGACATATCGTCGGGGTTCTGGTCGAAGGTGTACATTTCGAGCACACAGCGAGCCAGAATGTTCATAATGTTGGAGCCTTCGAGGTCTACCAGATGAACTATCGTGCGGTGGTCGAGCGGCATATTGTCGTTGATAAGCTCCATGAAAGCCGACAGCTCTTCCTTGTCGGGGAGCCTTCCGCTGAGGATAAGGTATGCAACCTCCTCGAAACCGAAGCGTTTCTCCTCGAGCAAGGGCGTTACAAGGTCGTCGAGCTCATATCCACGGTAGTAGAGTTTGCCCTCCGTGGGGTGAGGCTTACCGTCCTCGCCCATCTCGTAACCTACCACATTGCCTATGTTAGTCAGACCTACGAGCACGCCGGAGCCGTCTTCGTTGCGCAAGCCACGCTTCACTCCGTACTGCGTAAACAGGTCGTTCTCGATCTTGCAGGTCGTCTTTACTGCATCACTCAGCTTATATATCAAATACTCTTTCTTCATATTTTAGCTTTTGTTGTTACTCATTGGTTCCTGAAAACATTGGATTAGTCATGCCATATAGTTCAGCGCAGAGCCTGCCTTGAACCAAGCAATCTGCGTGTCGTTGTATGTATGCTGCACGGGGAAGCTCTCCTGGGTTCCGTCAGCATGATGGAGCACGAGCGTAAGGTTCTTTCCGGGAGCCATGCCGGCAAGTCCGAGCAGGTCGATACGGTCGTCTTCGCGCACCTTGTCGTAGTCATTCTTGTCGACAAAGGTAAGCGCCAACATTCCCTGTTTCTTCAAATTGGTCTCGTGGATGCGTGCGAAGCTCTTTGCCAGCACCACTCTTACGTTGAGGAAGCGCGGTTCCATGGCGGCGTGCTCGCGGCTCGAGCCCTCTCCGTAGTTGTCTTCGGCAACCACGATGCTTGCCAGTCCCTGCTGTTTATATGCCTTTGCCGCTGCCGACACAGCCATCATCTCGCCTGTCAGCTGGCATTTCACGCTGTTGGACTCGCCGTTGAACGCATTGACAGCACCCATAAGCAGGTTGTCCGAGATGTTCTCAAGGTGTCCGCGGAAGCGCAACCACGGGCCTGCCATTGATATATGGTCGGTGGTACACTTGCCCTGAGTCTTTATCAGCAGCGGCATACCCGTGAGATCGTTGCCGTCCCATGCCTTGAAAGGCTCAAGACGCTGCAGTCGTTCGGACTTAGGACTGATCACAACTTCCACATCCGAGCCTGCGGCAGCAGGTGCCACGAAGAGCGGTTCGGTGCTGTCGCCGGCGGTCTGAGCTGTCTCGAAGCCCTTTTCGGGGAACACATTGCCCTGCGGAACGTCGAGCATCACCTCCTTGCCGTTGGCATCTGTGATGGTGTCGGTAGCCGGATTGAAGTCGAGTCGGCCAGAAAGCGCGAGCGCAACGGTCATCTCCGGGCTGCTGATGAAGGCGTAAGTATTGGGGTTTCCGTCAGCGCGGCGGCGGAAATTACGGTTGAACGATGTTACGATAGCGTTCTTCCGGGTATTGTCGTCGGTGTGGCGGTGCCACTGTCCGATACATGGACCACAGGCATTGGTCATTATCACTGCTCCGATAGCCTTGAGGTCGTCGAGCAGTCCGTCGCGCTCGGCAGTCTTGCGGATTTGTTCCGAACCGGGGTTGATAATCAGCTGTGCCTTCACCTGCAGGTTCTTGGCCTTGGCCTGACGCGCTACTGATGCTGCACGCGACAAATCCTCGTAGCTGGAGTTGGTGCACGAGCCTATCAAACCTACCTCCACCTGCATCGGGAAGTCGTTCTTGGGACCCTTCTCGCGCATTTCGGAGATGGGCGTAGCGGCATCCGGGGTGAACGGACCGCACAGGTGCGGCTCTATCTCGCTGAGATTGATTTCAAGTATCTGGTCGTAGAACTTCTCGGGAGCAGCCATCACCTCGTCGTCGGCACGCAGACAGGCTGCATTAGCCGATGCCAGGGCTGCAATCTCCTCGCGTCCGGTCTGCTTCAGATACTCTTCGGTATTGCCGTCGAAGGGGAACAGCGAGCAGGTGGCACCCAACTCGGCACCCATGTTGCATATCGTTGCGCGTCCGGTGGCCGACATAGTGGCTACTCCGGGGCCGAAATACTCCAGTATGGCGTTCGTTCCGCCCTTCACGGTGAGTATTCCCAGTATCTTCAGGATAACGTCTTTCGGCGAAGCCCAGCCCTTGAGACTTCCCGTAAGGTGAACTCCAATGAGGCGAGGCATCTTCAGTTCCCACGGCATACCCGTCAGAACGTCTACCGCATCGGCACCTCCCACGCCCACGGCAACCATTCCCAGTCCGCCGGCATTGGGCGTATGCGAGTCTGTTCCGACCATCATGCCACCGGGGAAAGCATAGTTTTCGAGCACTACCTGATGGATAATGCCGGCTCCGGGACCCCAGAAGCCGATGCCGTATTTCTTCGACACGCTGCCAAGGAAGTCGTAAACCTCTTTGTTGGTGACGCGGGCAGCAGGCAGATCGGCCTCCACTCCGACGTCAGCCTTTATCAAGTGGTCGCAGTGAACCGACGAAGGCACGGCCACACGGTCCTTTCCTGCGTTCATAAACTGCAGCAAAGCCATCTGCGCCGTTGCGTCCTGCATAGCCACGCGGTCGGGTCTGAAGTCCACATAGTCTTCTCCGCGCTTGAAGCTTTTCAGCTCGCCGTTGTCGTAAAGGTGAGCATAGAGCACCTTCTCGGCAAACGTCAGCGGCCTGTCAAGCACCTTTGCAGCGTTCATTACCTTCTGCCCGTAAGAGGCATAAAACTCCTTTAGCATTTCTTTGTCGAGTACCATATAGTTTACTATTTAACGAATGACAATATAATAAGGTGTAAATCGCAAATGCAAAATTAGTAAAAAAACGCATATTATCTACACAACAAAGCCCATAAAAACGCCACAGAGGGCTTTTTTACGGGCTTTGTCGTTATTTACTGAATTATTATTCACTTTTGCAAAGTATGCTGAGCAGTCCCCTGCAACCATCTTCTATCAGGTCGAGAGCCAGCTCGAAGTCGCTGTCGCCGCCGTAGTAGGGATCGGGAACGGTGGTCTGGCCCACGTGCGTGGTGAAAAATTCCTTCATCCTTATCACCTTCTGCTTGGGCCTACTGCCGTTGTTTCCGCCCCCGGCATGACATTCGCGCAGCCTTGCACGCGGCGCAATGCGGCTCAGCACGTCGTGATAGTTCTCCTCGTCCATGACTACTATGTAGTCGAAAAGGTCGTAGTCAGAAGCCTTGAACTGCCTTGCCCTAAGCTGCGACAGGTCGTAGCCCCTTGCGGCAGCGTGGCTTATCATGCGCCGGTCTGGGCGCTGGCCCACGTGCCACGAGCCTATGCCGGCACTGTCTACCTCGATGCTGTCCTGCAACGAGGCATCTTCAACCATCTTGCGCATCACTCCCTCGGCAGCAGGAGAGCGGCATATATTGCCCAAACATATAAAAAGCAATCGGGTCTTGTCCATATATCGTCTGTTATTTTGAATAGTAGTCGTCTTCCGTCAGCCGTTCGCCGTGCCCGCGGCGGTAGTCCGTGCTGCCACATCCCTCACCACGAGGCTTGCCAGCGTGAAGCCGAAGATAGCCGTTATGTGGGCTACGGTGCCGTTGGGACGGCGCTGGGCCTGCCCTCCGTCGGCTTGTGGCTGAGCCTCTGCGTTCTGCAGGCGCTCGTCGGAATACACACACTGGAACTTACGGGCAGGAAACGTGCCCTCGCGCTTGAACCTCTTGCGCAGCGTTCGCGCTAAAGGGTCGCCCTCCACCTTCCAGAACTCAGCCACACGGATGCGTTGCGGGTCGAGCTTCAAGGCTGCACCCATCGAGGAGAACAGCGTGGCCGTACTCTCACAGGCTCTGCATATCAGCAGAGCCTTGCATTTCAGTGTGTCGATGGCATCTATCACGTAGTCGTAATCGTCGAGACAGAACTCTCCGGCGGTGTTCTCGTCGTATGCCATGCACCGCGCCACGATGTCGGCTGCGGGATTTATGTCGAGCAGACGCATGCGTAGCACCTCTGCCTTGGGCTGCCCTATGGTCGACTGCGTGGCCATGAGCTGCCGGTTGACGTTGCTTTCGCACACCACGTCCATGTCTACGAGCGTGAGGTGGCCTATTCCGCTGCGCACCAGACTCTCAGCGCACCACGACCCCACGCCGCCTACGCCCACCATGAGCACGCGCTGCCGGCGCATGGCTGCCGTAACGGTGCGTCCAAGCAGCAGTTCTGTACGCTGGAAGATGGTCTGTCGGTCAGGCATAGGGTGTTATGCAATGTATTGTTATAACCCTGCAAAGTTAGTAATAATAAATGAATATTTTTACCAGAGGCTCCGTAAATTTTCTCCAACAGCCCCGGAGCAACCTTACAGAGGCTCTGGAGTAATGCTACAAGGCTCCTGTAGCAATGCTCCGGAGCTGCTGGAGAAACATTCCCAAGGGCATCTGTAAAAATCGAAGAGTACCAATCAGCGGATAACATACTGCAAACCTGAGATTTACGCGACAGCCTTAAACCTTAATAAAGGTTAACAAAGCCACAGAAAACAGGCTGTTTTCAGAGCCCGAGCAGCTGTCAGACTATGTTGTCACAGCATCAAAAAGTCAGTCATATCGCCCAAAATGTAAGAAAAAACCACACCGACGGCGACGTAGTCGCAGCCTTTCACGCGGCAAACAGGCAGCAAACGGCTGAGAAAAAAAGTAAAAATGGTAATTTCTTCTGCTATTTATACAAATGATTTTTGGCTGACAATGTGTAAATTTGTACCGTAGAAATGGGCTTCCAGCAAGCCCGTCAACGACTTATAATTGATAATACAACTTTAGAAGACTGCTATTATGAAGACTATTTTCTTAACTGCGCTGCTGAGCTTCACGCTTGCCGGATGCGCAGAAGCACAGAACAACGTTGCGGCTGATGCCGACGGCAGCAAGTATGTACCCTACGAGCAGCGCACCGGCAACGAGTCGGTGGTCTACTTCACACGCAAGCTCTCGGCAGAAGGACTCATACAGGCCTACGAACAAGTGTGCGACAACATCAAGGGCCATGTGGGCGTGAAGCTGCACACGGGCGAGCCCAACGGACCAAACATCATTCCGCGCGAATGGGTGAAAGCTCTCATGGAGAAAGACCTAAAGGGAGCCAACATCATTGAGACCAACACCTACTACAAGGGAGCCCGCTACACCACTGAAGACCACCGCAAGACCCTCGAGACAAACGGCTGGACATTCTGCCCCGTGGACATTCTCGACGAGCACGGCACCACTACCCTGCCCGTTGCAGGCGGCAAATGGTTCCGCAAGATGTCGGTTGGCAGCAACCTTACAAACTACGATGCAATGGTGACACTGACCCATTTCAAGGGTCATACACAGGGCGGCTTCGGCGGCTCGAACAAAAACATCGGCATAGGGTGTGCCGACGGACGCATCGGAAAGGCATGGATCCACACCACTCCGGGACAAGACAACCAGTGGGACAAGCGCGAGGAGGAGTTCATGGAGCGCATGACGGAGTCGACCAAGGCTTCGGTGGACTACTTTGAGGGCCGCGTGTGCTACGTCAACGTAATGCGCAATATGTCGGTTTCGTGCGACTGCGAAGGCGTGGGAGCTGCTCCCGTGGTGACTCCAAACGTCGGCATACTCTCGTCGACCGACATTCTGGCAATCGACCAGGCTTGTGTCGACATCATCTATGCCATGACCGAGAAGGAACACCACGACCTTGTGGAGCGCATAGAGACCCGCCACGGACTGCGCCAGCTGTCGTACATGAAGGAACTGGGCATGGGCAACAACCGCTATGTGCTTATCGACCTCGACAACGGAGGCCGCCGCATCACCGCTAAAGAGGCTGCCAAGGGGCTCAAACCTTTCGTTCAGACAAAGTAAAGACATGAATCTTATCAGAACAGCCAGCCTTGTACTACTGCTATCGGCCACCGGTTCGGCTACAGCCATGCAGCCCGACTCCACAGCCCACAGGCTAAACGACGTCGTGGTGACGGGAACGCGCAGCGAAACAGACATCCGCCACCTGCCCATGACTGTCACCGTCATCGACCGCAAGACTCTGACCGAGCAGCACCAAGCATCTCTCCTGCCCACTGTGATGCAGCAGGTGCCCGGACTTTTCGTAACCTCGCGCTCCATGATGGGCTACGGAGTGTCGACGGGTGCCGCCGGCGGCATCAACTTGCGCGGCATCTCTGGCTCAGCAGGCCAGCTGATGGTGCTCATCGACGGCCATCCGCAGTACAACGGCATCTATAGCCACCCCATCAGCGACAGCTATCAGACGATGATAGCCGAGCGCGTGGAGATACTGCGCGGCCCGGCATCGGTGCTCTATGGCAGCAATGCCATGGGCGGAGTAGTCAACATCGTCACCCGCAGGGCTGACAAGAGCGATGGGGTAAATACAAGCTTCAACGTCGCAGCAGGCAGCTTCGGCACCATTCAGGCCAATGTCACGAACCAAGTGCGCAGCGGAAAGTTCTCGTCGACAGCCGCGCTGCAATACGGTCGCACTGATAACCACCGCCCGCGGATGGGCTTCAGCCAGGTCGACGGCTTCCTGAAGCTGGGCTACGACTTCACTCCGCACTGGCGTGCATACGTCGATGCCAACATCGTTCACTTCAAGTCATCATATCCCGGGCCCACTTCGGCTCCGCTCTACGGTTCAGAGCAGTGGATAACGCGCGGCACGGTGGAAGCCGCCGTTGAAAACCACTACGGCAAGACGAGCGGTGCTCTGAGCGTATATACCAACTTCGGTCGCCACAAAATAGACGACGGAACGTCTGATCCCGAGAAACCAACACAGCGATACTTCCGTTCCAAGGACGCACTGACGGGCATATCGTGGTATCAGTCGGTGGTGCTCGGCAACCTTGAGTCGGCTTTCCAGACACGGCTGACGGTCGGAATAGATTATCAGCACATCTTCGGTCATGCCTACTACACGTCGAAAGCCACAGGAGAAGTGCTCGACACACCCAACAAACAGAGCGGGCGCTCGCGCCGCAACGACGTGGCGGGCTACGTAGACGTGCGCCAGGACTTCACCGAATGGCTCACCGTGGATGCCGGTCTGCGCTTAGACCACCACTCCGTGACCGGTTCGCAGTGGATTCCGCAGTTCGGCGTGGTGGTGAGACCGCTGAAGAGCGGAGAGCTGAAGGCCATGGCGAGCAAAGGTTTCCGCAATCCCACCATGCGCGAGATGTATCTGTATCCACCTTCCAACGAGGAACTGCGCCCCGAAAAGCTATGGAGCTACGAACTGTCGTGGCGGCAGCGGCTGGCTTCGGTAAGCTACGGTGCCAATATATATTATATAAAAGGTGACAACATGATACAGACCGTCAACCGTAAGAACGTGAACACCGGGGTGATAGAGAACTGCGGCATTGAGCTTGATGCCACATGGCAAATAGACAAGCACTGGTCGGCTACCACAAACCACTCCCTGCTGCACATGGTACACAAGGTTGTGGCTGCGCCGGAGTACAAAGGATTCCTCGGAGCAGGCTACCGCAACAGCCACTGGAGCCTGAATGTCGGCCTGCAATACATCAGGCACCTCTACACAGCCGTCGGCGAGAATGAGCAGAAGGACAACTTCTGCCTGCTTAACGTGTCGGCAAGCTACGCTATCAACAAACACGCCTCCGTATGGGTGCGCGGCGAGAACCTGCTCGCACAGAAATATGAAATCAATCTGGGCTATCCCATGCCGCGCGCAACGTTCATGGGAGGAGTAAGCCTCAACTTCTAATCAGCAACAACCATGAAAAAGCCATTCATTTTCATTGCGGCAATGCTTCTCGGAGCAGCGGCAACCGTCTGCAACGCACAAGAAACAATCAACAAAACATCTGATATCAATATGAAAAGCACACTGAACCTCACTCAGGAATGGGACAAAGTGTTCCCCAAGAGCGACAAAGTGAACCACCAGAAGGTGACGTTCCACAACCGCTACGGCATCGAGCTTGCCGCAGATATGTATGTTCCTAAAGCTGCCGGGGCTGCCGGCAGCGTGAAGTTGGCAGCCATTGCGGTCAGCGGACCCTTCGGAGCCGTCAAGGAACAGTCGAGCGGACTCTATGCGCAGGCCATGGCCGAGCGCGGTTTCCTTACTATCGCCTTCGACCCGTCGTTCACCGGCGAGAGCGGTGGGCAGCCACGGCGCGTGGCATCGCCCGACATCAACACCGAGGACTTCCTTGCTGCCGTTGATTTCCTGTCCAATCTCGACATGGTAGACCCTGAACGCATCGGCATAATAGGCATCTGCGGCTGGGGCGGACTGGCTGTCAATGCCGCTGCTCTCGACCCACGCATCAAGGCTACGGTAGCTTCGACGATGTACGACATGACCCGCGTGGTGGCAAAAGGCTACTTCGATGCTGCCGACTCGCGCGAGGCACGCATGGAACAACGCCGCGCACTGGCTGCCGAGCGCACGGCAGAGTATGCACGCGGCACCTACGAGCGTGCCGGAGGAGTCATAGACCCGCTGCCCGACGATGCTCCGTGGTTCGTAAAGGACTATCATGCCTACTACAAGACACCGCGCGGCTACCATGAGCGCAGCGGCAACTCCACCGACGGATGGAACAAGACCGGCACTCAGTCGTTTCTCAACCAGCCGATACTATGCTATGCCGGCGAGATAGAGTCGCCGGTGCTGCTCATTCACGGAGAGAAAGCCCACAGCCGCTACTTCAGCGAGACTGCTTTCGAGCAGATGACGGGCGTAAAGGTAGCCAAAGAGACAGCCAGCAACGCTTCCGCACCGCAGCAGACAGCCTGCACGTCCACCGTGGCAGGCAACAAGGAGCTTATGATAATAGCCAATGCAGTGCATACCGACCTCTACGACGGCGGCGACAACAACTACATACCATTCGACAAGCTCGAAAACTTCTTCAAGACAAACCTTAAATGAAAACAATTATCCGCTACGGGCTGGCAGTTGCCATGCTTCTGTCGGCCCTCCCAACTTTTTCACAGACGAACATGACACTCACAAAAAGACAAGAAGCACTCATCACGATAGCCGCAAACGAGGCTAAAGGTAACATAGAAGGACTAAAAGCCGCCCTGAACACGGGCTTCGACAACGGACTGACCATCAGCGAGGCCAAGGAAGCTCTCTCACAGCTCTATGCCTACACTGGTTTCCCCCGTTCGCTGAACGCTCTCGGCGCATTGCAGCAGACCATAAAGGAACGCTCTGAGGCTGGCAAGACCACCGAGGCAGGCCGCGAAGCCGACCCTCTGCCTGCCGACTATGACGCTCTGAAGCAGGGAACCGAGGTGCAGACAAAGCTCACCGGTCAGCCCTTCAGCTACACATTCGCACCTCAGAGCGACTATTATCTCAAGGCTCACCTCTTCGGCGACATCTTTGCACGCAACAACCTGTCGTTTGCCGACCGCGAACTGGTGACTGTTTCGGCCATATCGGCTCTGCCCGGATGCGCCCCACAGCTGCTTGCCCACATCAACGGAGCAAGAAACATGGGCGTGAGCGACGAGCAGCTGCGTGCCATTCCCGAAGTGCTGGAGCGCAACGTGGGCATGGCTGAGGCGCAGAACTGCCGCCATGCCATTGCTACCTTCTTCAAGCAACCGTCGGAAAACATCCAGACCGTGGACTTCTCGATATGGCCCAAGGGTGAACCAAACACCGCATACGCACAATTCTTCACAGGCAACAGCTATCTGGCACCAATGAACGGAGGCGTGGCAAACGTGACATTCGAGCCTCGCTGCCGCAACAACTGGCACATACACCACGGACAGACACAGGTGCTGATATGCGTGAGCGGTCGCGGATGGTATCAGGAATGGGGCAAGGAGGCTGTGCCAATGACTCCGGGAACAATAATTGCGGTGCCTGCCGAGGTGAAACATTGGCATGGCGCGGCACGCGACTCATGGTTCCAGCACCTCACCTACCACAAGGACGTTCAGCCGGGAGCATCTAACGAGTGGCTCGAGCCTGTCGCCAACGACACTTACGATGTCTTGAAGTAAGCTGATTGCCTTTATTCTCTGGAACAAGGAACACGCAATAAGGGGCAAGAGATTAGTTATCCGCATTGGAGAACCATCCTCTTGCCCCTTTCTTCTTACCTATTGTCCCTTATTCCTTACCCCATAAACCGTCCTCCTTACTTCTTAAACCTTCCTTCAAACATCCTCCACACCTCGCCAAAGAGGAATACGAGCGACGTGCTGACTGTAATCACAACCCAATGGAACAGCGACAGGGGGACTGTGTTGAACATTCTGCCGCCAAACTGCACTATCAGCACCTGGCCTACGAATATCATCGATGCCACAAACAGGAACTCCCTGCTCTGCCATAGCTGGCTGAACGCGCTGCGCCCGGTGAGGAAAGCCTTTGCATTAAGCATATTCCAGAACTGCATCAGCACAAATATCGTGAAGAAAGCACTCTGGTCGTAGGGCGAGAAACCGTCGGTTATGTGGAAATAGAAATACACGACAAGCAGCACGGCAGTCATTGCCAGCCCCACTCCACCTATGAACCAACGCATAGGATGGCTGATAATGAACGCCTTGCGGTTGCGGGGACGTTCGGCCATCACGCTGCTGTTGGGAGGCAACGATGCCAGCGCCATGGCTGCAAAGGTATCCATGATAAGGTTGACCCACAGCATCTGCGTCACCGTGAGCGGCGACCTGACATCAGCAAAGGCTCCCACGAGCACCGTCAGACAGGCCACCACGTTCACCGTGAGCTGGAAGAGTATGAACCTTTGAATGTTCCTATACAGCGAGCGGCCCCACATCACAGCCCTGCCAATGCTCGAAAACGAGTTGTCGATGATGGTTATGTCGCTGGCTTCCTTAGCCACGGCAGTGCCGTTGCCCATCGACAGCCCCACGTGAGCCAGCTTCAGTGCAGGTGCGTCGTTGGTTCCGTCGCCCGTGACAGCCACAACCTCGCCCCTGTTCTGCAACGCCTCAACCAGCCGTTTCTTGTCCATTGGCCGCGCCCGGCTCACCACCTTCAGCTCTCGGCAGCGGCTGAGCAGTTCGTCGTCGCTCAGTTCGGCAAGCTCGCGCCCCGTTATGGTCTGGTTCTCGCCGTCGCAGCGTATTCCTATCTGCCGCGCTATGGCAATGGCCGTAGCCGTAGTATCGCCGGTAACAATCTTTATGTCGATGCCTGCACGCTGACATTCGTCGACAGCCAGCGGCACATCGCTCCTCACGGGGTCGCTGATGGCAGCTATGCCTAAGAAAGTGGCGTGGGCTGAGGGGTGAGAGGGAGTGAGAGAAGACTCTGGCAGGTGTTCGCGGCAGGCAAAAGCCAGTGTGCGCATGGCTCCCTGCTGGTATTCGAGCAGCTTGCGGCGATAGTCGGCAGCCTCCTCTTCAGTCATGTCACACATCTGCATGACTATCTCCGGCGCGCCTTTTATGTAGCTCACGGTACGTTCTCCGGTCCTCACAGTCACCCTCATATACTTGCGCTCGGTGGAGAAAGGCTCTTCGTCGACCACTTCAGCCTCGCTGCGCAGCTTGCCGAAGTCGATGCCCTGCGCCCGCAGCCACAGCAGCAGCGCACCCTCAGTGGGATTGCCAATCACCTCCTGTCCGTCGAGCTCAGCCGTGGAGCAGAGAGCCATGTTGCTTATCAGAGCCTGCGAAGCCTCTTGCTGTTCGCCCCCAGCTCCCTGCTCGTGAAACGAATACAGCTCTGCAACCTGCATCTTGTTCTGAGTCAGCGTGCCGGTTTTGTCGGTGCAGATCACCGTCACGGCTCCCATCGTCTCGCAGGCATGCATCTTCCGCACCAGGTTCTGCGTCTTCAGCATACGCCTCATGCTGTAGGCAAGGCTCAGGGTGACGGCCATCGGCAAGCCCTCCGGCACGGCAACGACAATCAGGCTGACGGCTATCATCACCGTCTGAAGCAGATGCGCCGCCAGCCCCACGGCATCGTAGTCGGGCGTGAGCCACAGATAGCTGACTATGCGGCCAGCCACCACGAGACCAGCCACACCATACGACATACGCGAAATAAGCTGTCCGAGCCGTTCGAGCTGCTCGCCAAGGGGCGTTCTCACAGAGTCGTCGATCTGCGAAGCGGCAAACACCTTTCCATTCTCGGTATTGTCGCCTACCCGTGATACGCGGAACACTCCATGCCCGTCCATTACTTTAGTGCCGCGCAGCAGCTCGTTGCTTGGGAACGTGGCTTGCGCGTCGAACTGAGCAGGGTCGGCAGTCTTGGTGCAGACAGGTTCGCCGGTGAGCGTAGACTCGTCGACGCTCAGCGTGGTGGCATTGAGCAGGGTGCCGTCGGCTGGAATCTCGTCGCCCGTCTGCACCATGACAGTGTCGCCGACGACCACATCGCGTTTCGCCACCTGGCATACGTGGCCGTTTCTGACCACCTTCACGGGCTGTTCGTCGTCTGCCTGACTGAGCAAACTGAACTCGCGGTCGGCCTTATACTCAAAGATGAAGGCCAGCGTAGTGGCAAGAAACACAGCCATGAATATGCCGACAGGTTCAAAAAACACGCTTAGGTCGGCCCCTAAACCGAAAAACTCGTAGCAGGAAATGCCCACAGACATCAGTCCCGCCACGAGTAATATAACGATAAGTGGGTCAGCAAACTTCTCAAGAAAACGCTTCCACAACGGTTCCTTCTCAACTGGAGTGAGCACATTGGTGCCATATAGCCTGCGGCTCTCGGCAACCTGCCGGTCGCTGAGCCCCTCGTACTTGATGCTTCGTGTCATAACGACTGCAAAGGTAGGGCTATAATGACAAATAAGGGCACAACTCTGGTGGTTTTTTCGTAGGCAGACAGCCATTGCGAGCAGCCTAATCGCGAGCACAGCAGCCGCTACGCACTTTCTTTAGCTTCACTGCATACATATATAATAATGTGTAGCTGTCTGGGCGCGTACTGCTTCCGACTTCCAACAAGCCCCTACTCCAGCCATGGGGATTGTGAGGTGGGAAAGTAATATGGGCCATATTACCGACCAATATGGGCCATATTACTAACCAATATGGGCCATATTGGTTAATGAATAATGAACAATGAATAATGAACAATTACCTCATCCCCCCTTGGGGGGACTGAGGGGGGCTTCCAATATAGGCATATTACTTTGCTGCGAGGCTGAAACCGTGTGGATTTGCTTTGTGCTGAAGCCGGGATTTGCTATTTTTGCAGTCGCTTTAATCACAAACATACTGAACGAAACATGACTTTCAAGGAATTTTTCAAGGGCGACCGCTTTGCCGTTCTGGCCGGATGCGAACTGCTTGAGGTAGGCAACGGCACTGCACGCGCCCGTATGCTCGTCACCCGCGACCACCTCAACGGCGGCGGCACCTGCCAGGGAGGTGCCCTGTTCACGCTTGCCGACCTGGCCTTTGCTGCGGCTGTGAACAGCCACAAGCAGCTCACCGTCACCACATCGAGCAACATCACCTACGTCCGCCCAGTCAGCGAGGGCTACGTCTACGCCGAGGCTACCGAGGTGGTAGACCACAAGCGTATGCCCTTTGCTGAGGTGCGGCTGACCGACGAGCAGGGAAACCTGCTTGCGATATTCACTGCCAGCGGCTACAGAAAGCAGCAGGTGCTCGACATCGACTGACTGTTCAGGCTCCGCCGGCTGCCTCGGGTGTTATCTCTCCGGCCAGCGACCGGTTCATCAAGCGGCGAACCTCGTCGGCATCGGCACATCGCGCGTGCAGGTGCATGAGCTTGGCAACGGCTGCTTCGACCGTACTGTCGTAGCCGCTGACCACTCCCGCCTCTCTCAAACGCAGTCCGGCATCGTAGCGCGACATCTCTACACGCCCCTTTGCACACTGACTTATATTTACAACCACTACCCCGCGGCGGCACGCTTCTCCCAGCAGCTCCAGCAGCCACGGGGCATGAGGCGCGTTGCCCGAGCCGAAGGTGCGCATCACTATGGAGCGCAGCGCGGGAGTGTCGAGCACGTGGCGTATCAGCTGCGGCTGCAAACCGGGGAAAAGCGACAGCACCACGACGTTGGGATTGAGCAACAGGTGAGGCACCACAGGGCGCGAATAGTCGGGCTGAAGGATGTTGTGGGTGTTGAAGTTGAAGGTTACTCCAGCCTCGCAGAGGTGGGGATAGTTGAACGAGTCGAACGCATTGAAGCCATCGGCATTGCGCTTGGTGGAGCGATTGCCGCGCAACAGTTTGCCACTGAAGTAGATGCAGACCTCGGGGACCATAGGCCGCCCATCGTCGTAGTGGGCTGCGGCCAGCTCGATACTGGTGATAAGGTTCTCCTTGCCGTCGGTTCTCAGCTTGCCAATGGGCAGCTGCGAACCCGTGAGCACAACCGGCTTGGTGAGGTTTTCGAGCATGAACGACAGTGCCGACGCGGTGTAGGCCATTGTATCGGTGCCGTGGATCACCACGAAACCGTCGTAGCTGTCGTAGTGCCCGACGATTATCTTCACTATCTGAGCCCACTCGCACGGTGTGATGTCCGACGAGTCGAGCGGCTCGCGGAACTGATACGTGTCGATGTCGGTCTCAAGTAGACTGAACTCGGGTAGGTTTCTGACCAGATGATTGAAGTCGAGAGGCTCCAATGCACCCGTTGCCTCATTCTTTCCCATGCCTATCGTGCCACCGGTATAGATGAGCAGCACTTTTCCTGTGCGCTTTATTGTCATGCTGTCAGTGTGTGATGTGTCTTTCATAAACGCCTTCGCTGGCATTGCAAAAATAGCTTTTTTCCCGTTGCCGACAAAAGAAAACGATGTTTTATGCGCCTTAGAGCTGCATGATTTTTTTCTAATAATTTTTATCAACCTTTGTTCGGCTCAGAAAATAGTATTACATTTGCAGAGTTTTTTTAAGATTTTGTGAAATAGTAACATGAAAAAATTACTCTTTTCAGTGGCCTTTGCGGCTATGATATTGCTCATGGGCAGCTGCCGCTCGAGCAAGGAAGTGGCTTACTTACAGAACATTGACTCTATTTCCCTCGATGCTTCGCGCGGTCTCTACGATGCTCGCATCATGCCTAAGGACCTGCTCACCATCACCGTACTCACCACCGACCCGGCAGCTTCGGCTCCTTTCAACCTCTCGGTGTCGAACACTGTGGGCACATCGGGGCAGCTCTCAACAAGCAGCCAGTCGCTGCAAGGCTATCTGGTGGACAACAGCGGATACATCAACTTCCCTATTATAGGTAAGGTTCACGTTGCCGGACTGACCAAGAATGAGTGCGAGAACCTGATCAAATCGAAGGTTCAGCCCTATCTTTCCAAGTCAGAGAATCCCATCGTGACCGTCCGTATGTCGAGCTATCGCATCACTCTGCTTGGTGAAGTTGGCTCACCGGGACAGAAACAGATAGCTACTGAAAAGGTGAACCTGCTCGAAGCCATCGCTCTTGGTGGCGATTTGACCATCTACGGACGCCGCGACAACGTGCTTCTGATACGCGAAGATGCCACTGGTGCCAAGAAACACATCCGCATCAACCTCACTGATGCCAACCTGATAAACTCTCCCTACTTCTATCTTCAGCAGAACGACATTATCTATGTGGAGCCAAACGATGTCAAGAAGAAGAACTCCGACATCGGTCAGTCTACCACTATGTGGTTCTCTTTCATAGGTATTGCCACCTCGCTGGCATCGCTTATCGTGAGCGTACTGAGGAAATAAGGCTGGATTAGCCATCAACACATCAAACATAGACTTGCAATATGTGTGGAATAGTAGGATACATAGGCCCACGTGAGGCCTACCCTATACTGATAAAAGGACTGAAGCGGCTGGAATACCGCGGCTACGACAGTGCCGGTGTGGCACTTGTGGGCAGCCAGGGACAGCCCAACGTGTTCAAGACCAAAGGCAAGGTGTCTGACCTGGAAGCCTTCTGCGCCGACAAAGACATCACCGGCAACGTGGGCATTGCCCATACACGCTGGGCCACTCACGGCGAACCGTCGTCGAAGAACGCGCATCCACACTACTCTCAGTCGAAATCGCTGGCCATAATCCACAACGGCATCATTGAAAACTATGCCGAGATAAAGCGCAACTTGCAGGACAAGGGCATCGAGTTCCGTTCCGACACCGACACAGAGGTGCTCGTTCAGCTCATAGAATATGTGAAGACGCAGAACGGTCTCGACCTTCTCACTGCTGTGCAGGTGGCTCTGCGTCAGGTCATCGGTGCCTATGCGATAGCCGTTATCGACCGCGACGAACCCGGCGAGATAGTAGCAGCACGCAAGCAAAGCCCCCTCGTGGTGGGCATTGGCGAGGGAGAGTTCTTCCTTGGTTCTGATGCCAGCCCCATAATAGAGTACACCGACAAGATGGTCTACCTCGAAGACGGCAACATTGCAGTGCTCAGTCCGGGCCACGAGCTCAAGGTGGTCAGCATCATGGGCAAGCAGCAGAAGCTTGAGATAAAGCACGTAGACCTCAATCTCGGCCAGATAGAGAAAGGTGGATACCCCCATTTCATGCTCAAAGAGATATTCGAGCAACCCGAATGTCTCAAAAACTGTATGCGCGGACGCATCAACGTCGATGCCGACCACGTCACTCTGAGTGCCCTTATCGACTATCGCCGACAGCTGTTGCACGCCAAGCGCATCGTGATAGTGGCCTGCGGCACGTCGTGGCACGCCGGACTCATAGGCAAACAGCTCATTGAGAGCTTCTGCCGCATACCCGTCGAGGTTGAATATGCCTCCGAGTTCCGCTATCGCAACCCCGTAGTCACCAAAGACGACGTGGTGATAGCCATCTCGCAGAGCGGTGAGACAGCCGACACACTGGCTGCCGTGCAGCTTGCCAAGGAGCGCGGTGCCTTCATCTACGGCATCTGCAACGCCATCGGTTCGAGCATACCACGCGCAACAGACACAGGAACCTACATCCACGTAGGCCCGGAGATTGGTGTGGCATCGACCAAAGCATTCACCGGACAGGTAACGGTGCTGACCATGTTTGCCCTCGCCCTTGCCGAAGCCAAGGGCACAATGCCACGCGACGAGTATCTTGCCGTGGTACGCGAACTGAGCCGTGTGCCCGAAATGATAGAACAGGTGCTGAAGAGCAACGACCTCGTGGCCGACCTTGCACGCACCTTCACCTATGCACGCAACTTCCTTTATCTTGGCCGTGGCTACAGTTACCCTGTGGCTCTGGAGGGTGCGCTCAAGCTGAAAGAAATCAGCTACATCCATGCCGAGGGCTATCCTGCTGCTGAAATGAAGCACGGTCCGATTGCACTTATCGACTCCGACATGCCAGTAGTGGCCATAGCCACCCACAATGCCATGTATGAGAAGGTGCTGTCGAATATCCAGGAGATCAAGGCTCGCCAAGGAAGGGTGATAGCTTTGGTAACTAAGGGCGACGAAACAATATCGAAGATAGCAGACCGGGTTATCGAATTGCCCGACTGCATGGAGTGTCTCGAGCCGCTGGTAGCCACCATCCCCCTACAGTTGCTGGCCTATCACATTGCCGTTTGCAAAGGTAAGGACGTTGACCAACCACGAAACCTCGCAAAGAGTGTTACCGTTGAATAATCACAAAGGGCGACCCGCTTCTGGCGGTTCGCCCCTTTTTTTGAAAAAAATAGTATAATAAATAAGGTAAAGAGAGTATGTTATTAGACACAAGTTGCGACATGAAAGAAGCCACCTTGGTGCTCAGCGACGGCACAAGGTTCAAGGGACGCAGCTTCGGCTACGACAAAGCAGTGGCCGGAGAGGTAGTGTTCAACACGGCAATGATGGGCTATCCCGAGTCGCTCACCGACCCGAGCTATGCCGGACAGCTAATGGTGCTCACCTATCCGCTGGTGGGCAACTACGGTGTTCCACCCTTCACCATCGAGCCCGACGGCCTGCCCACATTCATGGAAAGCGACCGCATCCATGCCTCGGCTATCATCGTGGCAGACTACAGCTGCCACTTCTCGCACTGGAATGGCAACGAGAGTCTGGCCTCATGGCTCAAGCGCGAACACGTGCCGGGTCTGACGGGCATCGACACACGCCTGCTGACGAAGAAACTGCGCGAGCACGGCGTGATGATGGGCTACATTGAGTTTGCCGACGCAGCCATCGCGCCAGCCCCGTCGATAGAGGATGCAGCCTACGGAAGCATCAACTGGGTGGAACGTGTATCTACCAAGGACATAATCCGTTACAACGAGGGAGCCGGAAAGAAAGTGGTGCTTGTGGACTGCGGTGTAAAGGCCAACATCATACGTTGCCTGGTAAACCGCGGAGTGGAAGTTATCCGCGTGCCGTGGAACTACGATTACACTGCGATGGAGTTCGACGGACTCTTCCTTGCCAACGGTCCCGGCGACCCGGATATGTGCGGCGAAGCTGTCGAAGTGCTGCAACGGCAGATGTCGCGCAGCCGAAAGCCCATCTGCGGAATATGTATGGGCAATCAGCTTCTTGCCAAAGCGGGCGGTGCAACGATATACAAGCTGAAGTACGGACACCGTTCCCACAACCAGCCGGTGAGCGAAGTGGGCACCAACCGCTGCTATGTCACCTCGCAGAACCACGGCTATGCCGTTGATGCCGCCACGCTGGGCAACGACTGGAGAGAGCTGTTCGTCAACATGAACGACTCTTCCAACGAGGGCATACGCCACATAAGCAATCCCTGGTTCTCGTCGCAGTTCCACCCGGAAGCGTGCAGCGGCCCCGTAGATACAGAATTCATGTTTGACCGTTTTATTGAAACGTTATGAGATACGACAACATAAAGAAGGTGCTTCTGCTCGGAAGCGGAGCCCTGAAGATAGGCGAAGCCGGCGAATTTGACTACAGCGGCTCGCAGGCATTGAAGGCATTGCGCGAAGAGGGGGTGTCTACGGTGCTCATAAACCCCAACATTGCCACCGTGCAAACATCGGAAGGAGTGGCCGACCAGATATATTTCCTGCCCGTTACTCCGTACTTCGTGGAGCGCGTAATTGAGAAAGAGCGACCCGACGGGATACTCCTCGCCTTCGGCGGACAGACCGCGCTGAACTGCGGAGTGGAGCTTTACCAGAGCGGTGTGCTCGAGAAATACGGGGTAAAGGTGCTCGGCACTCCCGTACAAGCTATCATGGATACCGAAGACCGCGAGCTTTTCGTGCGCCGATTAGACGAAATCAACGTCAAGACAATCAAGTCTCAAGCCTGCGACAACATCGAACAGGCTCGCAAGGCAGCTGCCGAACTGGGCTATCCGGTCATTCTTCGTGCCGCCTACGCACTGGGAGGACTTGGTTCCGGCTTCTGCGACAACGAGCAAGAACTCGACAAACTGGCCGAGAAAGCCTTCTCGTTCTCGCCTCAGGTGCTGGTTGAGAAGTCGCTGAAAGGCTGGAAAGAGATTGAATACGAGGTGGTGCGCGACCGCTACGACAACTGTATCACGGTCTGCAACATGGAGAACTTCGACCCTCTGGGCATCCACACGGGCGAGTCTATCGTCGTTGCGCCCTCTCAAACGCTCACCAATTCGGAATACCACAAGCTTCGCAGCCTGGCTATACGCATCATCCGCCACATAGGAATCGTGGGCGAGTGCAACGTTCAGTATGCTTTCGACCCACAGTCAGAGGACTACCGCGTCATTGAAGTCAACGCCCGTCTGTCGCGTTCGTCGGCTTTGGCGAGCAAGGCCACAGGCTATCCTCTTGCGTTCGTGGCCGCAAAGCTCGGCATGGGCTACGGTTTGTTCGAGCTGAAGAACAGCGTCACCAAGACCACAAGTGCTTTCTTCGAGCCTGCACTCGACTATGTAGTGTGCAAGATACCGCGCTGGGACCTGTCGAAGTTCCACGGCGTGGACAAGGAACTGGGTTCGTCGATGAAGTCGGTGGGCGAAGTGATGGCCATCGGACGCACCTTCGAGGAAGCCATTCAGAAGGGACTGCGCATGATTGGACAAGGTATGCACGGCTTCGTAGAGAACAAGGAGCTGAAGATAGCAGACATAGATGCAGCCCTTCGCGAACCAACCGACAAGCGAGTGTTCGTAATCTCCAAAGCCATGCACCTCAAGGAGTACGACATAGACCGCATCCACGAACTCACAAAGATTGACCGCTGGTTCCTCTGCAAGCTGAAACACATCATCGACATCGACGAACAGCTCAAGGCTACGCGCCCCACCCTGTCATGCAATGGCGGCGAAGCCACACCGTGGGGCGACATCCAGTCACAGCTCGTGCAGTCGCTGCTCGACAGCCACATCGACCGTGGGCTGCTCTACGAGGCAAAGGTCTATGGCTTCAGCGACTTCCAGATTGCCCGTGCGATAGGTCTTGAGCAGGCCGTGGGCAATATGCACCGCGCGATGCTTGTGGTCAGGGAACTCAGAAAGCAGCTGGGCATACTGCCAACAGTGAAGCAAATTGACACGCTTGCTGCCGAATACCCTGCACAGACCAACTATCTCTACCTCTCATACCAAGGCGCGCAGTCGGCTGAAAGCAACAGCAGCCAGGCCAGCAGCCACGACATTGCCTACGAGAACGACGGCAAGAGCGTTGTCGTGCTGGGCTCGGGAGCCTATCGCATAGGCTCTTCGGTAGAGTTCGACTGGTGCGGCGTGCAGGCTCTTGGCACCATACGCAAGAGCGGCTACCGCCCGGTGATGATCAACTACAACCCCGAGACGGTGTCAACCGACTACGATATGTGCGACCGCCTCTACTTCGACGAGCTCACCTTTGAGCGCGTCATGGACATCATCGACCTCGAAACGCCCCACGGAGTGATTGTTTCCACCGGCGGACAGATACCTAACAACCTCGCCGTCTACCTCGACGAGCAGAACGTAGGCATACTCGGCACGCAGGCAAAGGACATCGACGGTGCCGAAGACCGTGCCAAGTTCTCGCAGATGCTGGGCGAGATTGGCGTGAACCAGCCCGAATGGAGCGCACTGACAAGCATGGACGACATCTCGCGCTTCGTCGACCGCGTGGGCTTCCCCGTACTCGTGCGTCCGAGCTATGTGCTCAGCGGTGCAGCCATGAACGTGTGCAGCAACCGCGAAGAGCTGGAACGCTTCCTCCGTCTGGCCGCCAACGTGTCTGAAGACCATCCCGTGGTGGTGTCGAAGTTCATCGAGCACGCCAAGGAAATAGAGATGGATGCCGTGGCTCAGGGCGGAGAGATACTGGCTTACGCCATCAGCGAGCACATCGAATTTGCCGGAGTACACTCTGGCGACGCAACGATTCAGTTCCCACCGCAGAAGCTGTACGTCGAGACTGTGCGCCGAGTGAAACGCATATCGCGAAAGATTGCACGCGCCCTGCACATCAACGGCCCGTTCAACATACAGTTCATGGCACGCGACAACGACATCCTCGTCATCGAGTGCAACCTGCGCGCAAGCCGCTCGTTCCCATTCGTGAGCAAGGTTCTCAAGCTGAACTTCATCGATCTGGCAACAAGGGTGATGCTCGGACAGGCTGTCGAGAAGCCGTCGAAAAACCTTTTCGACCTCGACTACGTTGGCATCAAGGCCAGCCAGTTCTCGTTCAACCGCCTGCAAAAGGCCGACCCTGTGCTGGGAGTGGATATGTCATCTACCGGCGAGGTCGGTTGTCTGGGCGACGACACCAATACCGCGCTGCTCAAGGCTATGCTCTCTGTGGGCCATCGCATACCCGAGAAGAACATCCTGCTCTCCACGGGAGGCACTAAGCAGAAAGCCGGGATGCTCGACGCAGCCCGACAGCTCGTTGCCAACGGCTACAAGATATTTGCCACGGGCGGAACGTCGAAGTTCCTCGCCGACAACGGCATCGCCAACACCCTCGTGCTGTGGCCGAGCGACAAGGCTGAGGCCGAGCAGAACGCTGCCGGCAGCTCCGATGCAGCCAGCAAGCCGCTCTATGCTCTGGACCTTCTCCACGAGCGAAAGATCGACATGGTGGTCAACATACCTAAGGACCTGACACCACGCGAGCTCACCAACGGCTACAAGATACGCCGTGCAGCCATCGACCTTAACATCCCGCTGATTACAAACTCGCGTCTGGCAAGTGCCTTCATCAATGCTTTCTGCACCGTAGACGTTGCCGACATCGACATCAAAGCATGGGGTGAATATTGATTTCAAGCACAACACGCTTCTTTTACAGAGGTGATCTGTGAAACGGTTAGGGGTGAGAGGATGGTTTCCTCATGGCTCCTAACCGTTTGATTTGTATCTAAGGAGATTGGGAGATTACAAGTTTCATGTTGCTTCTTGGCACTCCCAACCAACCAGGAACCTCCCTCTCATCCCTCCCCCACTCACCTCTACCCCCTATAGAAAGCTCCTTTCCGCATAAGCTTAATGTCTTTTAAAAACAGCAAAACTTTTGTCATTATGTCTTAAAATACGGAAAGTGTGTGTTAAATTGAGATAAAGTTACGCAGCTATTTCACTTCTTAACGTTTTTTGCTCCTATATTTGCACCGCTAATCAACGCCAAGACAACAATAAAAACATAAAACAAATGACAATGAAGAAATTAGTAAACATCTTGCTTGGTGCATCGTGCATCGTTGCACTGGCCTTCTCCACTGGAGCTTTCATCAAGGTTAATGCAGCCAAGGCTGCTCCCGTTGCCGGTCAACCCGTCGACCTCACCTATGCCGCCGAGAAAGCTCTGCCTGCTGTGGTGCATATCAAGTATGTGCAGAACTCTAAGGTGAAAACCGTAGAGGTGCAGGACGACCCCTTCGGAGGCTTCTTCTCCGACCCCTTCGGCTTCTTCGGCAATCCCGGCGGTGGCACACAGCGCCGTCAGGTGCAGACTCCCAAGCGCGAAGCAACGGGTAGCGGCGTGATCATCTCTGCCGACGGATACATCGTAACGAACAATCACGTGGTGGAGGGAGCCGACGAACTCACCGTCACTCTCAATGACAACAGCGAGTATTCGGCACGTATCATCGGCACCGACAAGACTACCGACCTCGCCCTCATCAAGGTTTCGGCAAAGAACCTGCCCACTCTGCCCATCGGCGACAGCGACAAGCTGAAGGTTGGCGAATGGGTTTTGGCCGTGGGCAACCCCTTCAACCTCAGCTCTACGGTGACGGCTGGCATCGTAAGTGCCAAGGCGCGCTCGCTCGGAGCCAACGGAGTGGAGAGCTTCATACAGACCGATGCGGCCATCAACGCAGGAAACTCGGGCGGCGCACTGGTCAACACATCGGGCGAACTGGTCGGCATCAACGCCATGCTCTACTCTAAGACCGGTTCCTACAGCGGCTACGGCTTCGCCATACCTACCACAATTATGAACAAAGTGGTAGAAGACCTGAAGAAGTATGGCAGCGTGCAGCGTGCAGTGCTCGACATTCAGGGACAGGATGTACACAACTACATCGACATGCAGAAGGAAAAGGGCGAGAAGGTTGACCTCGGAACAAACAACGGTATCTACATCGCCAAGGTCAACGACGGTGGTGCCGGTGAGGCCGCAGGGCTGAAAGAGGGCGACGTAATCACCAAGGTCGACAACAAGAACGTGTCAAAGATGGCCGAACTTCAGGAGTACCTGAACAGCAAGCACCCCGGCGACAAGATTTCTATCACCTACCTGCGCAACAAGAAGAGCATCACCAAGACCGTGACACTGAAGAACGCACAGGGCACAACACAGGTGCTGAAGGCAGCCGATGCCGACCTGCTGGGCGGTTTCTTCAAGGAGATCACCGACAAGCAGAAGGAAGAGCTTGGCATCAACTACGGAATAGAGGTTGTCAAGGTTGGCGACGGCGCACTCAAGGATAGCGGCATAGGCAAGGGATTCATCATCCAGGTGGCCAACGAGCAGCCGGTAAGGTCGGTTGACGACTTCCAGAAGATTGTTAAAGATGCTTCTACGAGCAAAGACCCAGTAGTGCTCGTGCGCGGAATGTACCCGACCGGCAAGCGTGCATACAAGGTTATCCAGCTCAGCGAGTAAGCAACACTTCACTTGCGACACATCAACATTAAGTAATAAGGAGAGCAACAGCCCTGCTGCAATTCGGTTGCAGCAGGGCTTTCTCTATGCTAAGGCAAAGTAATATGGGCCATATTACTGACCAATATGGGCCATATTACCGACCAATATGGGCCATATTACAAGCCCACCCCCTGCCCCTCCCCAAGGGAGGGGGGCTTTGTCTGGGTTTGTAAACAAAAGTTCATCATTATTTGTACGTATGAGAAAAATAGCTTAAATTTGCAAATGCTTTAAACAAAACTAACCATGAGACAGCTTAAAATCACCAAATCAATTACCAACCGCGAGAGCGCCTCGCTTGACAAATACCTTCAAGAGATAGGCCACGAGGAGTTGCTGTCGGTTGAAGAGGAGGTGGAGTTGGCCGGACGCATACGCAAAGGCGACCGCAAAGCTCTTGAGAAACTCACCAAAGCCAACCTGCGCTTTGTCGTTTCGGTGGCAAAGCAATATCAGAACCAGGGTCTGAGCCTGCCCGACCTTATCAACGAGGGCAATCTGGGGTTGATAAAGGCAGCTGAAAAGTTCGACGAGACGCGCGGCTTCAAGTTCATCTCGTATGCCGTATGGTGGATTCGCCAGAGCATACTCCAAGCCATTGCCGAGCAGAGCCGCATAGTGAGGCTGCCGCTGAACCAAGTTGGTTCGGTGAACAAGATAAACCGTGCGCTCAACAAGTTCGAGCAGGAGCACGAACGCCGCCCAAGCGTCGACGAGATTGCCGAGACCACCGACCTGCCCGAGGACAAGATAGCCGATGCCATGAACGCTAACACGCGCCACGTATCGGTTGACGCGCCCTTCGTCGACGGCGACGACAACAGCCTTCTCGACATTCTGACCAACAACGATGCGCCTATGGCCGACAACGAGCTTGTCAAGCAGAGCCTCCAGACCGAGATAAGCCGCGCCCTTCAGCTGCTCAACGAGCGCGAGCGCAACATCATCGAAGCTTTCTTCGGCATCAACCAGCCCGAGCTGACCCTCGAGGAGATTGGCAACAAATACGGTCTAACGCGCGAACGGGTAAGGCAAATCAAGGAGAAAGCCATACGCCGGCTGCGCAATCACACCAAGAACAAGATGCTGAAAGCCTATCTGGGCCAATAGCTCCGGGGCACGCAGCACAACCATTTACTTAAAACAACAGAACAGAGAGAATGAGAATACTCAGAACCATCATCGCTCTGATGCTGCTCACGGTAGCAGCAGGCAGCGCGACGGCTCAGACACTGAAAGCCCAGAAGGTGTATATGTTCGGCTTTTCGTTATCGTTCAACGACTCGACAGTCTATCTGACACACATCCAGGAGGTGCCCAACTGCTACGTAAACGAGAAGAGCAATATGCTCGTCAGCCGCGGAGAGTACTCCAGCCAGCTGCGCCACTATCTGCGCACACGCGGCAACCAGTCGCCCACCTGCATCACATTCTGGTCTACTGACCGCAGGAAGATAGACAAGAAATACGCTAACATACGCACCAAATATATCGACAAGGCGAAAATCAAGTATGATATCCGCTACGTGAAAGACGACGAGTTCCACTACACCGCAGTGCCGCTGGCCAACAACGGCAATGCCGCTGCAACCACCAAAGGCAAATGAGCAAGGAAGTACATCTGTTCCGTGTGGCCGAACTCAACGTGCGCATTGAGATTGCCGATGCCGACGTCAACTCGATAAACCTGCTGAAGTCGTTTGAGCCGTTCCGAGTGGACAGCCACGAGGGCGAGGAAGTGTTTCTCACATTCATCGTCGACGACACCACCCAGCCCATCGAGAAGAGTCGCCGCAAGCGCATCAGGAGCTTCGAGACCGGCAACGGCTACACCGTAGTAGACTGTGTAGACGACGGCGGCTACCAGTTCATCATCAAAGACCTTCAAAGCTATGAGTGCGGGCTGCTTGTTACGAACAGCGATTTCAGCATTTGCAGGTGCGCACTCAACGGCAATTTCGATATGCGACGGTTCGGAGTGAACAACGCCATGATGCTTGCCTTCGCCTTTGCAGGCAGCTTCCGCCACGCCTTGCTTGTCCATGCCTCGCTTGTTCGCTACGACGGCTACGGCTATGCCTTCATTGCCAAGAGCGGAACGGGCAAGAGCACACAGGTGAGTATGTGGTTGCGCCACATTCCCGGATGCGATCTGATGAACGACGACAACCCCGTGATAAGGATAATCGACGGCCAGGCATGGATCTACGGCTCTCCGTGGAGCGGCAAGACACCCTGCTACCGCAACATCAAGGCCCGTCTCGGCGCAGTGACACGCATCGACCGCGCACCGGCCAACAGCATCGACAA
>Ga0310695_10003108_pt1 | contig 33290 bp, 23 predicted proteins | sample RumenRJG_04DNA_FD_203882 | JGI IMG/M metagenome (GOLD analysis project Ga0310695, IMG submission 203882) | Bovine rumen microbial communities from Lethbridge, Alberta, Canada - RJG_04 (v2) (version 2) | ecosystem: Host-associated > Mammals > Digestive system > Stomach > Rumen | place: Canada... | reverse complement strand
CTTTGCTGGCCTTCCAGTTCGTATTGAGCACCATGCTGCTCTGCATCCTCAGCACCATCTATCGCCAGTACGACTATATGCTCAACAAGGACATGGGTTATGAATATGAGAATGTGGCCTATATCCCAATCGCTCATCCTTCGGATTCGACCATCGTCTTGGCCCGTGAGATTGAGAAGTTGCCGTGTGTCGAGAGCACTGCAACGGCCTATTCGCTCTTCCTGCAGTGGCAGAGCGGTAATAACATCATGCTGCCAGAAGATACGCGAGAGTTGTTCAACTATGCGTGCATGTATTTTTCCCAGCCGGGCATTGTCGAAACGATGGGGCTGACGGTTGTGCAGGGGCGGAATATGTCACCACTAGAAGATAAAAGGTTTTTGCCCGAAGTTATCGTCAATGAGAAGTTTGCCCAGATGCTCAAGGAGTTCACGGGATGGGATGACGTCGTAGGACAATCGGTTGTGAGCACAGAGATTGGCCGCGATTATCCGCTCACCATCGTTGGCGTGGTGAAGGACTTCACGATTGGCACCCTTGTGAACCTTGACCAGCGTCCCACTATGTTCATCAATGGCACTCTCTTTGCCAACTACGTCCTGCTGAAGTTCAACGACCTGACGCCCGACAACATCACAGCAGTACAGCAGCTTTGCGATCGCCTCTATCCCGATGCCGAATTCCAGGTGAAGCGTTATGGTGACGAACTGGCCGACAGTTATCACGAGACGCAGCACACACGCGACCTCATCCTCATCGGTTGCTTGGCAGCCCTGCTCATCACGCTCATCGGCCTGATTGGCTACATTCGCGATGAGGTGCAACGTCGCACCCGCGAACTGGCCATCCGCAAGGTGATGGGTGCAACAGTAGGAGAATTGCAGAGCCTCTTCCTGCGCAGCATTGCCATCATCGCCCTGCCTTCGATTATCGTTGGTGTGGCCTTGGGCTGGTATTTCAGTATGCTGCTGATGGAGCAGTTTGCCGACAAGATTGAACTCCACGCGTGGATCTTTGCTCTCGATGCCCTTGTCGTCATCATCGTCATTGCCCTCGTCGTCTTCTTCCAAACCCGCCAGGTCGCTTTGCGTAATCCAGTGGAGAATATCAAGACGGAATAGCTTTATGCAAGCAGAGGAAATTCTGATGAAAAAAGCAATATCGTTCAATTAGAGGCAAGATTGCTTGTCCCAAAATTGGAAAGAACTATCTTTTATCGGAGCATACAGATTTGATAGATAGAATCTGTATGCTCCGATTGTAGTATACATATTTGGTAGATGAAAACTGTATGCTCCGATTGTAGTATACATATTTGGTAGATGAAAACTGTATGCTCCGACCGCAGCATACAGTTTTGGTAGATGAAATCTGTATGCTCCGACCGCGGCATACAGTTTTGGTAGATGAAATCTGTATGCTCCGACCGCGGCATACATATTTGGTAGATGAAATCTGTATGCTCCGACCGCGGCATACAGATTTGGTAGATGAAAACTGTATGCTCCGACCGCGGCATACATATTTGGTAGATGAAATCTGTATGCTCCAATCGCGGCATACAGTTTTGGTAGATGAAATCTGTATACTCCCAGCGGAGAATACAGTTTTGATAAATGAAATCTGTATGCCACGGTTGAAGATAGGTTACATTGATTGTTTAACTTCGGATTTTCTGCAGATGTCCATTCTTTTTCGGACGAAATCTATCCAAAAGCTGGAGGATTTCGTCCAAATTGTTTTTGTTACATGTCTTATATTTGTGATCGTGTAAAAGAATCATACACTATGGTGTATAATATTTTGACAAACCGTTTTTGGAACCATGAGAAACCTTGCACAGATTTAGAAAGAGGTGTAACTTTGCAGTGCCTAATAAGATTATTTATCTCTAAAACATTGCAAGATTATGAAAAGGTTTATTCTTTCTACACTGGTGTGTTTCGTGTTTATTGCCTCTATAGCACAAAGCATAAATGGCCGTGTCATCGATGAGCAGGCACAGCCTATGGCATTCGCTAATGTCGTTTTGCTCAATAGGTCCGATTCCACATTTATCACAGGTGAAGTGACAAAAGCGGACGGAACATTCTATATTGCAACAGATCGGAAAGATGGATTGCTGAAAGTGTCGAGTGTCGGATACGAAACAAGGTATCTCGATGCACGACAAGGTAATGTGAGCGACATTGTTATGCTATCCAACATACAGGAATTGGGCGAAGTGGAGGTAAATGCGATAAAGCCAACACACAAATTAACCACAGAAGGCATAATGACGACCGTCGAGCATACACTCCTCAGCAAGGCAGGCACAGCAAATGATGTACTGCAGAACCTGCCCGGTGTGCAGAAGAAACAAGATGGTATTGAAGTATTCGGCAAGGGCACTCCTATTATATATATAAATGGGCGACAAATGCGAAACAAGGCCGAACTTGACCAAATGAAGAGTGAGAACATAAAGAGTGTGGAACTGATTACCAATCCGGGTGCCAAATATGATGCCCAGGTCGAGTCGGTCATCCTTATCAAGACTCGCCACCAGCAAGGAGAAGGCTGGAGCGGTGATGTCCAGTCGCATTATCGACAGGGCTATAGGCCCAATCTCGACCTTGGTTTGAACTGGAATTATCGCTACAAGGGACTCGATGTATTCGGCAGCGTATGGTACAACGACAATCAGTATCGAGAACGTGACCGTATTGCCCTAGATGTCCTGGCCGATACACTATGGCGCATGGATGAACATTCCAATGCCGATAGCCACCATCAGTCGATCTATTCTTCGACAGGTATCAACTACATTCTCAATGATCAGCACTCGTTGGGTTTTCGCTATGAGACGAAAACTTACCTGAAGCACAAGGGAACAGGTACTTTTATCGCCGACGTGACGGCAGATGGAGTATATTATGACCACCTTGATAATGATCTCGAGCGCACGACCACTTCGAATATGCCGCACACGATTAATGCCTATTACAATGGTAAGGTGGGCAAGACATCCATCGATTTTAACACCGACTATATGTTCTATAAGGATCGTGAGAATTTTTTCAACAATGAGGTTAGCAGAGAGCAAATAAGTCGCATTGTCACGAGCACCAATATAGTTCGTAATCAGTTATGGGCATCGAAGCTCATCCTTTCGTGGCCTCTTTGGAAAGGCAACCTGCAGGCTGGAACAGAATACATCCACACTAATCGCAATGATGACTATATCAATCCTGAACAAGTAGTTCCCACATCCCAGACCGAACAGCGAGAGCGCAGTTTTAGCTTCTTTGCAGAATATAGCCGACCATTGCCTTTTGGCCAGATTCGTCTTGGGCTGCGCAATGAAAACGTCAACACGGATTACTTTGCCCTTGGCGTACATCAACCCGAGCAGAGCCGCAATTATCATCATGTCTTCTCGACTGCTGCCCTGATGGCCCGTGTCGGTAAGGTTCAGCTCATGGCGAACTATGCTGTCAGGATTCAGCGTCCTTACTATTGGATGCTCAGCGGTAATGTGACCTATGCCAATCGCTTCACATGGCAGAGCGGTAACCCGATGCTTCAGCCTACCATAAGAAACCAGTTTTCGTTGATGGCTATGTATAATTGGGTACGTGTAGCATTAGACTATAAACATACGTCTGATGAAATAATCAATGTCGCTGAAATTGTGGAAGGTAGTGAGGCCACAACCATCATCACACGAGCCAATGTCAAACATTCCGATGGCTTGCGTGCTATGCTCATCCTTTCGCCTCGTTTCGGTTTCTACCAGCCCTCGTTGACAGTCGCACTTATCAAGGATTGGATCAAGATTCCTTCACCAACAGGTACGATAAGTCCGAAGAATCCCATCGGTCTTATCCAGTCGAACAACAATTTCCAGTTGACGAAAACCCTCACAGCTACAGCGAGCCTTCAAGTTACTACAACTGGTAACCAACAAAACATAACACTTACTAAACCTGTTTATGTGGCGGACATCAGTGTGACCAAGACTTTCTTCAATGATCGTCTTTCGGTGAAGTTGGGAGGTCGCAACCTGTTCAACTCGCAAGAGCATATCCGAATCAACTATGGTTCGCGTATGCTATCGCAGATAAATCATCATGACTCTCGCTTGTTTGAATTGTCCATTCGATACAGTTTCAATTCCACCTCTTCGAAGTACAAGGGCACGGGAGCAGGAAGCGAGGAGAAGAGCCGTTTCTGATATGGGCGAAGAAAAACTGATTACGCGATGAAAAGTCTTAGCCCGAGGATGATTCTTGCGGCAGGAGATTTCGCCCATTAGGGGTACAAAAGGAAGATAGAGTGTCAAATTATTAGACACAATGCTGTATAAAATTTAGACATTCGTGTCCTGCGAGGGCCAAAACCTTTGGAGAATTGCTGATTTTGGCGTATCTTTGTGCTGAAAAAAGAAAAGAGCAATGAAAAGTTACCTGAAGTTCCTTTCAAGGAATAAACTATATGCCTGCATCGAGGCATTCGGGCTTGCATTCGCGTTGGGCTTTGTCATTCTGCTGGTGTCGTATGCCAAGACGGAGTTCAGCGTGGGCAAGGACCTCGTGAATGCCGACAAGGTTTACGCCTTGGGCAGCGGCAAGTTCTATGGACTGACACTCGACACGCCTGTAGAGTTCTTTCCTTCATTCCCGGAGATTGACACTTGGACACGAATAACCACTGGCAACGAACAGGACGTGGTGGTTGGCGATGAGTACTACAGAGCTACCTGCGCCTATATTGATTCCACCTTCTTCCAGATGTTCGACTATGAGCTCAGGGGATGCGACCAACGACGGGTGCTGACCAATGACCACGACGTAATAGTCTCGGAAGCATTTGCCCGCAAAGCCTTTTCAGGAGATGACGCCATCGGCAAACAACTGAAAGCAGGGGACGACATTTTTACCGTCTGTGGCGTGTTGGAGGATTTCGGGCGAAAAGATTTGTTCAGAGAGAATGAACTTTTCTTCAGCATCAAGCGAGCCTACAACTTTTACCCCTCGATGGACAACTTTGGCAACACACTGACGTTCCTGACTTTAAAACCAGGTGTGGATCCCCAAGCGTTGGCCGACAAGCTGTTGGACAAGTACGTGGAATATTGGCCCCAGTTCTATGCCCGTGATGGGAGCAAGGGAGCCGCGATGTGGGGTTCTACGCTCACGCGATTCGACAAGATATATTTCGACGAAACGCATGAGAGCTATAGCGTGGTAAAGAAGGGCAACAGGACCCTCGTCGAAGTGCTCCTGCTCGTGGCTCTCATCCTGCTCGTCTCGGCTTGTCTCAACTATGTGAATCTCACCATGGCTCTGACGGGCAAGCGTGCGAAGGAAATGACGATGCGCCGCGTATTGGGTGAGCAGACCCGTGGCGTTCTCTTCCGTTATTTCAGCGAGGCATTTCTCTTCACAGCTGCCTGTTTCCTGCTGGGTTATGTCGTGGCCTATCTGTTCAAGCCGCTGTTTGAGGAATGGCTTTCGACCAGCATCCCGCTCATTCCGGATTTCCAAATGGTTGTTTGGTCGGTCATTGCCCTGCTGCTTCTTTCGTTCGTCTCAAGCCTCCTGCCCGCCCTTCTGGTACTCCAGTTCAAACCTTTGGACGTGGTGAAGGGCGCTTTCCAGTTCCGCAGCAAGATGTTGTTCGGCAGGGTATTCATTGTCGCGCAAAACGTGATCAGCATGGTGCTGATTGCCGTGGCGATGACCATGAACTTGCAGATGCATCATATTCTGTCTTTGCCTTTGGGATATAAGCCAAATGACCTGATTGCCGTATCGGCTTTCGATTTAGGCTTCACCTTTGAAATTCAGGATATATTGCGCCAGCGTCTGCTCGCATTGCCACAGGTCGAAGCTGTTGGCCTGGCGGCAAACCTGCCCTACCGCACCTCATTCAATGGGTTGCATGACGAGGAGGGAAACACGTCATGGATCAATTATACCTCGATGGACACCACTTCCTTCCGATTGCTGGGCTTCAAAGTTGTAGAACAGTTTGCTGTTCCCACGGACAGCATGTGCTGGGCGGATCGCGAAACGCAAAGCCGCTACAACATCTCTGCCGAACACCCATCGATTGAAAGCAGGGATAAGGAGACGAATGGCATGAAGGAAAGGTTCAAGGTCTGCGGCATCGTCGAGAATTATCGCTGCGGAATGGGCAACTACATTCCTCGATTCGAGGATTCACACAATGTGATCCAGCTGATCGGTTCGGATGGCTATTTCTGGAGCCAGCTCGTCAAGGTCAAAGGCGATAGGGGTGAGGCCATGGCTGCAGTGAAGAAAACCTGTAAGGATGTGATGCGACAGCTCAAGGGATATTCCAAGGATTTGAGCTGCTCGTATTATGACGATTCGATGCGCGATGCCTTGACACAGGAGCGCCACACGATGCAACTTGTCCTGTGCTTCATGTTCCTTTCGATATTGATCTCTGCCCTTGGCCTTTTCGCCATGTCGTTCAACTACAGCGAGCAGCACAGCAAGTCAATTGCCATCGGTAAGATTATGGGTGCTTCGGTGCGCGAATCGATTTGGAAGCTTTCGAGACGTTTCATCCTCCTATCGCTTGTCGCCATCGTGCTGGCTGTCCCGCTTTGTGTGAAGGCAATGAACTATTACCTGCAGGATTTCTATAATCGTATTGACTTCCCGTGGTTGGTCATTCTCCTTTCCGCTTTCATCACCATCCTCGTGGTCATCTTGTCCATTTTGGGCCAAACCATCCGAATTGCCAACAGGAATCCTATCGAGGGCATCAAGACCGAGTAGGTTCGCTCGACTTATAGTTCGCATCCCTATACACACATTATATACTAATATTTGGATCGTGTTGAAGAAAGTCTGGTTCTTCAACACGATTTTTATATTGTTACGAGATGATAATGGTTCGAGTGAATGACAGTGTCAAACAATCATACACAAGTGTGTATAATATTTTGACAAACCGCTTTTGGACAGATGAAAAACCTTGCATAGAATAGAAAAGAGTCGTAACTTTGCGGTGTCGAAAAGAAATCCTGTGCTCTGGACGAATATCGACACAATGTAAAAAGACGTTAAAAACTCGTCAGCGATGTAGTAAACCAGACCTGACGTTCGTCAAATAGGCGAAAATAAACATTAAAACAATTTACGATTATGAAAAAATTAGCTCTTTCTGCAATGATGTGCCTCGTGGCCATGACCACAACTGCACAAGTGATTACCTCTGAGATCGTGAACAACGCTTATCTGTCGGCTGCTTCCGCCAGTGACAGCAAGTTCGCCTACAATGTGGAGTGTGACGAGAACGACTACATCACCACAATGAATGTCTTCAACAAGACTGTACGCCAGAATGGCGATGTCGATCTGAAACCCTCTTGCCGATATGAATATGATTATGCTGCCGATGGTATGTTACTCAGTCGAACCATGTACGTCTGGCAAAACGAAGGATGGCAGTGTGTCGGTCGACTTCACTACATGCTCGCCGACGATCTCTATACGGTGGAGTACAGCCGTTGGAACCAGAAGACTGCAAGTTTCGACCCTGCCAACGAGATGATGACCTATACGTTGCTGCCCGATAGTTCGACAAGCAATGTCTGCTTCTACCAGCGTTCTCTCAATGGAGATTCCTACAAGTTGTCGTGGCAAGTGTCTGTAACTGGTCAGCCTTCCTTCGATCCCTATCTGCTTGCTAAGTGTAATGTGAGAGTTATGATAATATGATGCGATTCGGGCGAAAACTATCCAAAACAGGAGGTTTTCGCCCGTTTTAGTGCTGTTTTGGGCGAAAACTCTCGAAAATTGGTAGTTTTCGCCCAAAATGTTTGTTTCTATCAATAATATCTTGTATCTTTGCACCTGAACAAAACACAACTATTCAGATGGAAAACATTATTGGAAGAGATGTCGAAATTAAAAGATTGACAGCATGTGCCAACAGTCCACGTCCAGAATTTGTCGCCCTCTATGGACGAAGACGTGTCGGCAAAACCTTCTTGATTAATCAGACTTTCAGGAATCAGTTCGCATTCAAGATGACGGGTGTCATAGAAGGGTCGCTGAAAGACCAGTTCACAGCATTTACTGATGCGATGAGTGATTATGGCTTTGCTGTGCCCGAGCAGCCTAAAGACTGGATGGCTGCTTTCATTATGCTGAAGAATGCATTGAAAACGAAAGTGGCTGATGACGGGCGATGCATAGTATTTATCGACGAGTTGCCGGCAATGGATGCCGAAGGATCCAATGTGGCCAGTGCTGTGGGTTATTTTTGGAACAGTTGGGCCAGTTTGCAGGATAACATCGTTTTCATCATTTGTGGCAGTGCGACCAGTTGGATGATCAGTAACGTCATCGATAGTAAAGGTGGGTTACATGACCGTATTACGCTTGAGTTACCGATTCATCCTTTTACCCTCAAGGAAACCGAAGCTTACCTCGAAGACCATCATTTTGTCTGGAATAGACAGATGATACTCCAAGCCTATATGGTGTTTGGTGGCATTCCTTATTACTTGAGTTTGCTTGACCATGACGAAAGCTTGGTACAGAATGTCGATCGTTTGTTCTTCAGTGAGGACACACAGATGCGTCGAGAATTCCGCAGGCTTTTCAATACGCTCTATAAGAAACCCGACAAATATATCGACATCATTAAAGCCTTGGGGAAAAGCAGAAGTGGAATGACTCGCGAAGAATTGTCGACGAAACTGAAGTGCCCTAATAATGGACATCTGGGAAAACGGTTAGACGACCTCGTCTATTGTGACCTGATACGCCGAAATATTGTTCGTGAGAAAGAAATTAAGCGGAACGGTGCCATTTTTCAGCTCAGTGACTTTTTTTGCCTTTTCTATCTCACCTTTATCGATAGGGCAGAGGTCGAAAAGCAATATTGGCTTCATCATATCAATACTCCAGAAATCAATACTTGGATGGGGCTTACCTTCGAGCGGGTCTGTATGGCTCATATACAACAAATCAAACATGCATTACGCATTGATGCCATCTCTACTCTTGCCTACTCCTGGCGAAGCAAAGTATCCTCGCCTGCAGCTCAGATTGATATTATTATTGAAAGGGCAGACAGGATCGTTAACGTCTGTGAGGTGAAGTATAGCTCGGGAGAGTTTAATCTGGATAAAGAGGAATACGATAGAATTTGTTATCGCCGTAATTCCTTCATCCAAGAGACAGGGTTGCGTCACACTCCCTGGCTAACGATGATTACCACCGAGGGAATTGCTAATGGACGATACACCGATATGATTCAGAGTCAAGTCAGATTGGATGACTTGTTTGTTGTTTAGAAATTAAAACAACTTGTTTGATTCGGGCGAAAACTATCCAAAAACTGGTAGTTTTCGCCCGTTTCGTCTTTTTGATGAATAGCTGGCATTTGATTTCTTGTTTTCGCCCTTCCACTGAAAGAATAAGCCTTCCCGTGTCTAATTTTTTGACACAATGCTGTATAAATTTTTGACATCCGTACTTCGTGGTGATGATTGTTCTTGGAGGATTAGTTTTTTTGGTGTATCTTTGCTTCGTAAATACAACAATTCTCAAATAGAATAATGAAAAGTTATCTGAAGTTTCTGAGCCGTCATCGGCTGTTTACCATCATCAATATCGTTGGCCTTTGCCTGTCGATGGCGTTCCTATTGCTCTTGGGCGACTTGATTTACCGACAGACGTCGGTCGAGGATTACCAGACGCGAGGAGACCGCACTTATGTTCTGGGCAACGAGCGCTTCATGATGTCGAACTTCCGCATCGGTCAGCGCCTGCAGGATCGATTCCCCGAGATTGAGGGCTGGTGTTCCATGGCGGGCTACAGCACAACATTCAATTTGCGTGGGCAGGATGTCGATACAAAGATGCTCGTGGCTGGTCACAACTTCTTCGAATTCTTCGACTACCAGTTGCTCACGGGTGACAAGCATAAGGTGCTCGAAGCTCCCAACCAGATTGTGGTGAGCCGTGCTTTTGCTCAGCGATGCTGGCCCGATGATGAGCCTGTGGGCAAGGAACTGCAACTTGCTTATACCTATGCCGAAGATCCAGAAAAACGTATGACCTTCACTGTCAGCGGCGTGATGGAGGACTTCGACCGCTCAATCATTCCTTCGGGCTATGAATGTGTAGTCAATGTAGAGAATCTGCGCCACATCCATTACTCGGCCTATATCGAAAGCATGAACAATGCCGCCAGTTGCGTGCTCTTCCTGATGGCACGCGAAGGCAGCGACTTGAAGAGCAAGACCGAGGAGATGCGCGACTATCTGAAGTCCTTCTTCTGGATTTATCAGATGGAGGCAGTGAAAGAGGTTACGCTCACACCGCTCTCCACCCTCTACTACGATGCCAAGGGCTGCTCGCTGATGGAGGATGACATCAATCATGGAAGTCGCGACATGGCTCGACTCTATGTGATTGTGGCCCTGCTCGTCTTGGTGTTTGCCCTCTTCAACTACGTCAATCTGAGCGTGTCGCTCACAACCGACCGCTCGAAGGAAATGGCCACGCGCCGTCTGTTGGGTCTGTCTCGTCTGCAGGTGTTCTCGAAACTCATTGGCGAAAGCATACTTTTCACAGCAGTCGCTTTCGCCATCGCATATCTGATTGCTCTCGCCTTGCAGGACAAGGCCATCGAACTGGCAAACTGTCCCCTGGATCTGCTGAAGGATACGGGTGTTGTTGCAATCGTCATCTTCATACTTGCAGTCTGCGGTACGGGCATTCTGGCAGGTTTCATCCCGGCATCGGTGCTCAGTGGCTATCAGCCTATCGACATCGTGCGTGGCACGTTCCGCCGTCGTGCACGTCAGCGTTGGAGCCATGCGCTCATGGTGCTGCAAGCTGTCTTTGCTGTCGTCCTGCTCACCGTAACGCTCCTGCTTGGAAGCAGTCTTCGTCAGCGTATGAGCCAGCCCCTGGGCTATGACATCGAGGGAATTCTGGAGTCCTGGGGAGGTATCTCCGGCCTCAATCAAAGCCAGCGTCAGACGTTGCGCGACCGTTTGCAGAACCTTCCTGAAGTAGAGACTGTAGGGTATGGATATGGCACACCTATCGAATTTCTCGAAAATCAGACCGTCTCGTCGGACGAAGGTGCAGTAGTCAGCATTCGCCTGCTGATGGGTGACAGCTGTTTCTTCAACATCCTCAACATTCATCCCGAGACGACTTATAACGAAAATGGTATGGGGGTTAATCACCAATTGCTGAGGCAATTCGGTAAGCGTGATGATGACAAGATAATCACAACTGCCAACGGAACTGTAAACTTTGAAGTGGGAGCCCTTTATCCCGATCTGGTCTATCAGAACGTAATGTCGGAAGAGGAGAATCCGACTCCTTATATTATCTTCCGAACGGATGAATATGTCGATGACAGCCAGGGCTATGTCTGTCAGAATTATGGCAGACCGCGCCAGGTTCTCGTCAAGTATCACGGCGACCGCAAGAAGGTCGAGGCGAGGATGAAGAGCCTGATCAGCGAAATGACGGGTCATGAAGGTTTGGAAATACATGCACTCAACGATCTGCATCGCAATTGGTTCGAGGAATACGAACGCTTTCTGCGTGTGCTGAGTGTTTTCACCATTGTGGCCCTGCTCATCGCCATCCTTGGATTGATGGCCATGAACAGTTACTTCGTCAGCCAACGTCGGCGTGAGATTGCCGTGCGTCGTGTCTTCGGAGCCGAGGTAGGTAGTATCACCCTGCAACTGCTTCGCACCGTGGCTATCCAGTCGCTTGTGGCAGCTGTCTTTGCCATCCCATTGGCCTATTGGTTGGCTCCCAAGGTGGGCAGCATCTCAGGACTGAGTCTCCAAATGGAAACCCTTCCGCTCGTGATCTCCCTCCTCATCGTTCTGGCGGTCAATATCCTCACCGCAGCCCTCCAGGGTTGGCGCGCTGCTACCGAGAATCCGGTCAATAGCATCAAGACAGAATAAGGTGTCAAATTATTAGACACAATAATGTATAAATTTTTGACAAACGCGTTTTGGGAAGAGGAAAAGGCTTGGAGAAATGGAAACTTTGGCGTATCTTTGTGGCAGAAAAAAGAAATAAACAATGGACGTATTCAGAAACATATTGTATATGGCTCGCCGATTCAAGACGGCGACACTGTTGAATCTCGCAGGACTGGCGGTTGCATTTGCAGCTCTCTTTCTGTTCATGACGCAAGTGGAGTACAGCGCCAGCTACAATCGTGGCATCCCGCATGCAGAACGGATAATGCGTGTGGAGGCGATGATGAACGGGGCACCATGGAATACTAACTGCTGCGTGCCTCTGCTCGAGGTGATGATGGAAATGCCCGAGGTTGAGTCGGGGACCATGTTCCATTATTGGGACAGCAAGTCCGAATTCTATATGGGTTCAACTTCAGTGAACTGCGATTGGAGCAGGACGCACAAAGAAACCTCATTGGAGCCATTCGGTGCCGTTTGCCTCGATGGCAAATTAAACTGGAAGGATGATACCGACCAGGGGGTCATCATCCCTGCCTCATTGGCCCAGCGCTTCCTGGGTACCACAATGGCAGCGGGACGCTACCTTTGGACTGGCAAGGACAGCCTGCGGATAATCGGCGTCTATCAGGACTTCCCCGACAACTGCTGTGTGGGTAATATGATCTATTCGTCATTGGGCGAGGCGAGCCAGCACGACTTCAGCGAATGGAGCTACAAGGGTTATCTGCGACTCCATGAGACGGCCGATGTGGATGCCTTCAGAAAGGAGTTCTGTGATAAAGTTAAGTCGATATTTCGTCAAAAGATTTTGTCGGAGAATGCCGAAGAGTTTAACAATGCCACTCCTGAGGAGCGTGCCGCGATGGACCAACAGTTGGAAAGTATGCTTGGCCAGCACAACTTTCGCGTCACTCCTCTCACCGAGACCTACTTCTCGGGTACGGATGGCGGAGACCGAGGCAATCGTACCGTGCACCTCATCCTGATATGGGCATGCATCCTTGTCGTGCTGGTGGCTGCCATCAACTTCCTCAACTTCACTTTGGCCGAGAGTCCGATGCGTGTGAAGGGAGTCAATACACGCCGTGTGCTGGGCAGCTCACTGACGAGTCTGCGGCTGGGCCTCATTGGAGAAACTGTGGTTATTGCCCTCCTGGCTTTTCTGCTTGGTATGTTCATCGTCTATATGCTCACCCAATGGACAGCCATCACTACGCTGGTACAGGGTAGCATCAAGCTGCAGGATCATCTGCCGCTCCTTGGATTGACAGCATTGGTTGCTCTGGCTATAGGCGTGGTCGCGGGAGCCTATCCTGCATGGTTCGTCACTTCGTTCCAGCCCGCCATGGCATTGAAGGGAGCCTTTGGCCTGACCCCACGTGGACGACGATTGCGCACCATGCTGGTGGGTCTGCAGATTACCATCAGTCTAGTGCTCGTCACCTATATCGGCATCCTTATGCTCCAAAGCCGCTTCATCTACCATTCGGACTATGGTTTTGACAAAGACGAACTCTGCTATGCCACTCTTTCGCAGGAATTGCTCAAGAAGAAAGATGCCATCCGTACCGAACTACTCGGTATGGGAGGCGTGGAGGACGTCAGTTATTCAGCTTTCGCGTTGGGCAGTTCGACCGGATATATGGGTTGGGGCAGAGCAAAAGGCGACAAGAGTGTCTCGTTTACGAGTATGCCCGTCGATTGGCACTACCTGCGTACCATGGGCATCAAAGTCGTTGAGGGCAGGGATTTCAACGAGCATGACAGCGACTGCTATATCATCAATGAGGCAGCACGCAAACGTTGGACTTGGGTCGAGATGGATAAAGAGCTGATCGATGGCGATCTGCCGGTGGTCGGAGTATGCGAGAATGTTCGCTATGCCAGTATCCATCAGGACCGTGAGACTGATCCTGTGGCCTTTGTCATTATGGGTGAACGTTATGCCGATTGGGGCGATCGATTAGGCATGCTCAATGTGCGCCTTGCCCCTCAGACCGACAAGCTAGCCTTGCGCAGACAGATACAGGACAAACTCTCTGAGATGGGGGATGGAAGCGCAGTGGAGGTTCATTTCCTCGACGAGGAGATGGAGCGACTCTATCAGGATGAGTTCCGCTTCATTCGCCAGGTGATTGTCTTCAGCATCATTTGTCTCATCATCACACTCATCGGCGTGTTCTGCCTGACAATGTTCGAGACGGAATATCGTCGCAAGGAGATTGGTATCCGCAAGGTCTTCGGTTCCTCCGAGGAACAGATTGTGAGATTGTTGACAAGTCGTTATGCACAAATCCTCCTCATAGCCTTTGTCATTGCAGTGCCTTTGGCCTGGTATATGGGCAGCCAATGGCTCGAGAATTTTACAGAGCGCACCATTATTCATTGGTGGCTGTTCCCATTGGCATTGGTCCTTGTTGGCCTGGTCACCCTTCTCACTGCAGCCCTCCAAGGTTGGCGTGCTGCCACTGCCAATCCGGTGGAGAGTATCAAGACGGAGTGAAAAAAATTTTATTGAGGAGTTATTGGGAGTAAACGGGAGTTAGCGTTCAAGAACGCGGGAGTTAACGGACGATACCTTCGCCATGCCCCCAAATAGTGTCGGACCCGATAACTATTGTCCGCTAACTCCCGCTAACTTCCATTAACTTCCGCTAACTCCTAAATAAAAATACTAATTGTTAATTGATATACGATATGATCAAGATTGAGAATCTGACAAAGATCTTCCGTACGGAAGAAGTGGAGACTGTCGCCCTCGATGGCGTATGTCTGAGTGTAGAACAAGGTGAGTTCGTAGCCATCATGGGACCAAGCGGCTGCGGCAAATCGACGCTGCTCAACATCATGGGCCTGCTCGACAATCCCACATCGGGCAGTTACATCCTCGATGGCGAGGAGGTGGGACATCTGAAGGAAAGCCAGCGCACCTCGGTGCGCAAGGGCAAGATCGGCTTCGTGTTCCAGAGCTTCAACCTCATCGACGAGTTGAACGTTGAGGAGAACATCGAACTGCCCCTGAAGTATATTGGTGTGCCGCAGAAGGAGCGTCGCGAGCGTGTGGTTGAAATCCTGCGACGCCTCGAACTGAGCCATCGCGCCAAACATTATCCCCAGCAGCTTTCGGGCGGCCAGCAGCAGCGTGTTGCCATTGCCCGTGCCGTGGTGATGAATCCCAAACTCATCCTCGCCGACGAACCTACGGGTAACCTTGACTCGAAGAATGGTCTGGAAGTGATGCAGTTGCTCACCCAGCTCAACAACGAGGGCACTACCATCGTTATGGTCACCCACTCGCAGCGCGATGCCGGCTTTGCCCAGCGCATCATCAACCTGCTCGATGGCCAGATTGTGCCTGAAGCAAGACTTTGATATCAAGGAAAGGATTGTATAACTATAGCATAACTATTGTTTTCAAGGTTTTTGTTTAAATAGAATATGGGCAGGTGAACTCTGCGAAGAATTGCACTGCTCCTTCATTGTAATATTAGTAATATTTATTGAACACATTGTGACAGGTGGATCTGTGAAGATGTTCCTGTCTTTTGTGTTTTATTGTTGTTTAGCAGTTTACCTTCTTATCTTTTTTGCACATTTATATGGATAAAACATAAATAGTATGAAAGCAATAAAGATTTTGGTTGGAGTGGTTTTAGCCGCCGTTATTGGCATTTTTGGTTTTTGGGGCTACAAGTACTATGTTTGTCAAGGCCCGACTGCTCAACTGGATGGTGATTATACGGAGTATCTTTCCCGATGCGCTGCCGAAGCAAAGGATTATGCGAAGGTTAGGAACCTGAACGACCGCTACTGCATCTTCGTCGATTACAGTATTCCAAGCGGTACCCCAAGGGTGTTTGTTTGGTCATTCGAAAAGGAGAAGGTTGTGTATAGCACCTACACGATGCACGGTCCCGGCAAGGGAAGTACCGACGAGAAGCCCGTCTTCAGCAACCTGCCGGGCAGCAAATGTTCTTCCCTCGGTCATTTTGCCGTGACCAAGGAACATGGTAGTCGAAACAAGAGAGGCTATCGAATCAAGGGGCTCGATGTGGCTAACAAGACCGCCTATGGCCGTGGGTTGATGATTCATCGTGCCAAGTGGGTAGATAATAATTGCTGGCGTGAATACATACCGCTACAGCCTAAGTGTTGCTTAGGCTGCATCACGGTCTCCACAAGGGGAATGAATTATCTGGATAAACTTATAAAGGGAGAAAAGAAGCAAATGCTCCTTTGGACATTTGCTTCAAAAAGTTAGTTTGGTTTCTTAATCAGTCGCCTTGACTTCGTTGATGAGCGATTTGCCTTCGACGAAGTCTTTGACGTTCCGCAGTGTTGTGTTGGCGATGTTGTGCAAGGCCTCACGTGTGAAGAATGCCTGATGGCTGGTCACATAGACGTTGTTGAACGAAAGGAGGCGAGCAAGGGTATCATCGACGATGATAGCATCTGAAGTGTCCTCGTAGAAGTAGTTGCCTTCCTCTTCATAGACATCGAGGGCAGCCGATCCAATCTTTCTCGACTTGAGCCCTTCGATGAGTGCATTGGTGTCGATGAGCTGTCCACGTCCTGTGTTGACGATCATCACGCCGTCCTTCATCTTGGCAATGCTTTCGGCATTGATCACATAGCGTGTCTCGGGAGTGAGCGGGCAATGCAGGGTGATGATGTCGGAGCGCTGGAAGAGCTCGTCGAGCGTGACATATTGCATCGCATTAACCAGCGCAAATTCCTCGTCGGGATAGGGATCATAGCCTAGGATGGTCATGCCGAAGCCCGAAAGCATGCGGACCAGGACCTTGGCAATCTTTCCGGTACCAATCACGCCGAGTGTCTTGCCGTAGAGGTCGAAGCCGAGCAGACCCTGCAGTGAGAAGTTGCCGTCGCGGGTGCGCGTCACAGCACGAGGGATGTGGCGGTCGGCAGCAAGCATCAGCGCAAGCGCATATTCGGCAATAGCATGGGGTGAATAAGCTGGCACGCGTACCACGCGGATGCCCACTTCGGCAGCTGCCTGCAGATCGACGTTATTGTAGCCTGCACAGCGCAGGGCAATCAGTTTGACGCCATGGTCGGCCATGGCACGGACGATGTCTGCATTCACAGGGTCGTTGACGAAGACGCAAACGGCTGTCGCGCCTTGGGTAAGTGACACATTGTCAAGGGTGGGGTGCGCCTTGAAATACTTCAGCTCGAAGCCGAACTTTTCGTTGACTTTGTCGAACGATTCGCGGTCGTACGACTTGGCTCCAAAGAATACGATTCTTTCCATAAGTTTGAATTAAGGTTGATTACGGGTGCAAAGATAAGAGATTTTGGGCAATCATGCAAGAGAAAGGCAAAAAAATAGTGAGAAGATTTGTTGTTTCCAGTTTTTTTGACTACCTTTGCCGCGCATCTTTCCGCATTATACTATATAATATGTATCGAATCTATTTGCTGCTTCTCTCAGCGCTGTTGGTGTTCGCTTCTTGCAGCGAGCATCCCCAATTCGTGCGCAATGATATTCAGGTTTGCCAGACGGAGGGCTTCACGGGTTATTTTGTTCCCGATGGAATTGGTAGTCATGGCTTGCTTTATGTCGATAGGGGCAAACTCTATGCCGAAGAACATCGTGTTGAAATATCCAAGAGGTTTGGTAAAACTTATGTGAAAGGGGAGGAGCTGGAGAGTACGCGTTGCACGTTAACACGCTACACTAATCCTGCATCGCATACAATCACCGAGGGTGTGGATTATTTGCACCCGCATTTCAAGATATCCACGACCCGTGAGGTGGAGTATGGCAGGGCAAATGGTTTTTGGACTTCCTATCCTTACGACAATTCGGGCAACTATGGCAGGATAGTAATGGATAAGCTGGAGGATCTTCTGCGGAATGAGCAGGAGGAGCAGTCGCTTCGTCTCGATGTCTATGCGCCAGATGACGAGGGAAATCACTTGCGACCTCTGCTCGTCATGATTCACGAGGGAGCCTTCTTCTCGGGCGACAAAGCGGACGATGCATCAAGCAGATGGTGTGAGCAATTTGCTTCGTGCGGCTATGTCGCTGTTTCGGTCAATTATCGTTTAGGCTTCAATCTTTTCTCCTTCTCTGTTTCGGAAGCTGCCTACAGTGCTCTGCAGGATGTTAATGCAGCCATCCGTTACCTGCTGGCACATCGCGTGACTTATCGTATCGACCCTGACAAGATTTTCCTGGCAGGTTGCAGTGCGGGGGCCATCGTAGCTTTGAACACGGCATTCCTGAACGATTCGATTATTCCCGAGTCGATGCAGGAGGTGGCAGCCAAACTTGGGCCGCTTTCATCCATTCCAGTTACTCCAGCCTATGATGAGCCTTTTACCATACGTGCCGTCGGTAACATGTGGGGTGCTGTGCTCGACCCAGAGATCTTGAAGTCATCGTCTGCATCCATCATTTCATTTCATGGCAAATACGATCCAGTAGTTCCTTATGGCGAAGGCATTCCCTTTGAGCCATTTGTGAAGGAAATGCTTAGGGAAATGCCTGGTGGCAGTTGGCAGGTAGCTATTTGGCCAAAAAGGTGATGCCCGAGGTTTATGGTTCGTCGTGTGTCGATGCTGAGGCCAAAAAGATTGGCAAGCTTTCGGTACTACATTCCTACAACATCCATAAGCATACGTTGGTACGCAATGATGACACGGGAGAACTGAATGAACTGCATGAAGAGTTCTTCGAGAAGATGAATACATTCTTCGTCGATGAGATGATTGGGCAGCCAGTGGCGTTGCAGCACAGTTTCTCTGATTCTCAGTTGTTCTTGATCGAGCAACCCGACAATGTGAAGGATTGCAGTTGGTCGATACAGGATGGCTTCATCACCGAATCGCTCAGTCCCACCCAGGTACGTGTACTACTCAAGGGAGAATCACACAACCCCGTGCTCACCGTCAAGGGTGTCTATTCTTCGGACATCACTTTCGAGAAATCGTGGAATCTGAAGGAAGGAATTTGAGATGTTAAGAGGGGTTTGCAAAAAGATGTCACCCGGCTTTCCATTTGGAAGGCCGGGTGACTATTTGTTTACTTATCTTGAAACCTCGTACTTATCAGATGCAGATGAGCTGCACGATGATGTAGATGGGGAGGCAGATGATGAGCGAGAACTTGAACATGTAGCCGAAGAACGACGGCATCTTGATGCCGCTCTGCTCGGCAATCGACTTCACCATGAAGTTCGGGCCGTTGCCGATGTAGGTGAGAGCGCCAAAGAAGACGGCACCTACTGAGATAGCCTTAAGGAATGGCTCGGCTGCAAGACCAGCGATAGGACCTTCGGGAGCCATCGAGTTGAAGACGAGGGCTGTCGGTGCATTGTCGAGGAAGGCCGATAGGGAACCGGTGCAGTAGAGATACTGCCAGGGCTGTGCGAGCACATGCTGGATGGTATCCTTCATGTCGTGGAGGAACATCAGGGCAGGGGTCATGGTGGCGAAGATGCCGACGAAGACGCAAGCTACCTCCATGATCGGTACCCACGAGTAGTGGTTGGCGGTACGAGTCGATTTCTTGGTGGTCACCATCGAGAGGATGATGATAAGGATGAATACCCATTCGCGCAGGAGTTTGATATAGAATGGGGCATGCTCATTGGCCATAGCGGGGATGTACTTGGCGTTGATGAACATGGTAGAGCAAACAACGCAGAGCAGCCAAAAGATGTTGATCTTACCGCCCACGGCAATCTTGTGAACGTTGGTGTTGTCGGCTTCAATATTCTCCGGTGGTTCCTTCTTGTAGTAGTGCGAATCTACAATGTAGTAGGTGATGAGCAGCAACACACCGCAGAGCGCCCATTCGGGAATAAGGTTGAGGAACCATGTGAATTCGGCACCCTTCAGGAAGAGCAGGAAGAGCGGCGGGTCGCCAAGTGGGGTGAGCAGGCCGCCGCAGTTGGCTACCACAGCGATGAAGAACAGGATGGTGTGCGCCTTGTACTTGCGTTCCGAAATGGTCTGGATGAGCAGACGGATCAGGAGCATGGCGGCACCCGTGGTGCCCATAAATGATGCCAGCACAAAGCCGATGGCTAAAATGATGGTGTTGGTGGTAGGGGTAGCAACGAGGTCACCCTTGATGCAGATGCCACCAGTGGTGACAAAGAGGGCCATAAGCAGGAGGATGAACGGCACGTAGTCGTAGATCATCTGATGCTCAAGCTCGTGGCTCATGCCATTGGCGATGAGCCAAATGGCAACAGGTACGCCTAAGATCAGCGAGACGTACAGCTTGTGGAGGTTGTGCTCCCACCACTCCTCCAGCTTGGTGAGCGGAAGGATGGCAATACAGAGCAGCATTACCACAAACGGGATAAGCATGTAGCCGGGAATCATAGTATAAATAATATTAAAGTTTTGAATGGTTCTGAAAGGTTCGAAAGGTTCGAAGGGTTCGAATGGTTCTGAAAGGTTCGAAGGGTTCGAATGGTTCTGAAAGGTTCGAAGGGTTCGAAAGGTTCGAGACTCTTAGTCGAGCTTCAAGACGGCGAGGAAGGCAGTCTGTGGCACTTCTACGCGGCCAATTTGTTTCATACGCTTCTTGCCGCGCTTCTGGGCTTCGAGCAGCTTGCGCTTGCGGCTTACGTCGCCACCATAGCACTTGGCCGTTACATCCTTGCGCACCTGCTTGATGGTCTCGCGTGCAATGATCTTGGCACCGATGGCTGCCTGCACGGCCACGTCGAACTGTTGGCGTGGGATGAGCTCCTTGAGCTTCTCGCACATGCGTCGTCCGAAAGGCACAGCGTTATCTACGTGGGTAAGTGTCGAAAGTGCATCGACTTGCTCACCGTTGAGCAGGATGTCGAGCTTGACGAGTTTCGATGGCCTGTAGTCGTGGATATAGTAGTCGAACGAAGCATAGCCCTTCGAGATGGACTTGAGCTTGTCGTAGAAGTCGATGACGATTTCGCCAAGGGGCAGGTCGAAATAGATTTCCACACGGTTGCCCGAGATGTACTTTTGCTCGACCAGCACGCCGCGCTTGTCGAGGCAGAGTTTCATGATGCCTCCGATGAAGTCGGTCTGTGTGATGATGGTGGCGCGGATATAGGGCTCCTCGATGTGCTCGATGAGCATCAGGTCGGGCATGCCCGAAGGATTGTGAATTTCGGTCTCTACGCCGTGCTTGTCGAAGACCTTGTAGGAAACGTTGGGTACGGTGGTGATGACGTCCATATCGAATTCACGACCCAGTCGCTCCTGGATGATTTCCATATGGAGTAGACCTAAGAAGCCGCAGCGGAAGCCGAAGCCGAGCGCCAGTGACGATTCGGGCACAAACGACAGCGAAGCATCGTTGAGTTGCAGTTTTTCGAGCGAGGAACGCAGGTCCTCGTAATCTTCGGGATCGATGGGATAGACACCGGCAAAGACCATTGGCTTGACTTCCTCGAAACCTTCGATAGCCGAGTCACACGGACGCTTGACATGGGTGATGGTGTCGCCCACACGCACCTCGGTCGAAGTCTTGATGCCTGAGCAGATGTAGCCTACATCGCCACAACCGACCTCAGCGCGTGGCTCCATGTCCATGCGCAGGATGCCCACTTCGTCGGCATCGTATTCGCGGTCGGTGCTCACAAACTTCACCTTGTCGCCCTTGCGAATCGAACCATTGACAACCTTGAAGTAGCCGATGACGCCTTTGTAGCTGTTGTATACCGAGTCGAAGATGAGTGCTTGCAGTGGAGCATCGGGGTCGCCGGTGGGAGCGGGGATGCGCTCAACGATGGCCTCCAGGATTTCGGGAACACCCATTCCTGTTTTGCCAGAAGCGCGCAGTATCTCGTCGCGGTCGCAGCCGAGGAGTTCCACAATTTCATCTTCCACGAGTTCGGGCATGGCGCTGTCGAGGTCACACTTGTTGATCACGGGGATGATCTCGAGGTTGTGGTCGATGGCCATATAGAGGTTCGAGATGGTCTGTGCCTGGATGCCCTGCGTTCCATCGACAATGAGCAGTGCGCCTTCGCAGGCGGCAATGGAACGGCTTACTTCGTAGCTGAAGTCAACGTGACCAGGAGTGTCGATGAGGTTGAGGATATATTTGCCGGCGGGTGCAGGCTTGCCGATGCGCAGCGGGTCATCTACGTTGCGTGGCTCATAGTTGTAGTCCATCTGGATGGCGTGGCTCTTGATAGTGATGCCACGTTCGCGTTCCAGATCCATATTGTCGAGAATCTGCGCCTGCATGTCACGCTCGGCCACAGTCTTCGTGCACTCCAACAGACGATCTGCCAGGGTGGATTTGCCGTGGTCAATGTGTGCGATGATACAGAAGTTGCGGATATTTTTCATTCAAAACATTACAATTACGGGCGCAAATATAATCAAAAACTGCGAGATGTCCAAATTTATTGGCAAATTATTGTGATAGATTGGTCCTTAAGCCCGTCAGATGACACCTTCAGCAACGAATTGCCAGGGGTTTCGGAGGCCTTGAGTATTGCCATGGCCTGTCCGCGGAACAGTCGAGGAGTGAGGCTTCCGAACGATTCCATGTCATCGGGCTGGGCGTTTCCACTTCCCACCAGTTGCTGGGCGGGCGAAGGTTGGAGGGTGATGCGTCTTCCCGTCTCGGGGACAAGGCGACCTTGACTGTCGACGAGTTCGATGAGCACGTAGCAGAGGTCCTGCCCGTCGGCCTTGAGCGTGGTCCTACTGGGTGTGAGTCGTAGTTCGACGGGACGCCCAGGAGTGATGAGTGTGGCGGGAGAGAGTCCGTGATGGCTGCTGTGAGAATAGTGGGCTGAGTCGCCGCGCACAAGGCTTGCCTTGTTATGGTTGCGAGCGTGAAGCTTGCCTGGCTGATATTTCACCATGGTATGTCCCATGTAGGTGGTGTCGTTGATGGCCACTTCGGCTACGAGACTATCGCCCAAGAAGAGCGAAACAAGGGAGTCGCGGCTATATACATTGACGCGCACGCTGTCACCCTCGCAACCGGGCTGGTACCACTGGTGCTCTTCGTCCATCCAGCCCCAATAGCTGATACTGGGACGTTCACCACCCTTGCGCAAAGGTTCCACGTTGATGGCCAAAGGATAGTCACCGCACACCACATCGTGGTAGTAGCTTTGCGGCTTGCGTTGCCCGATGAGGTCCAGGTCACCGCACCATCCGTTGAACCATGGCCAGGGCATGAAGAAGTGGACGTTCTCCTGTGCATCCTTGGTGAGGCAGTTGGCGATGCCTGCCTCGCCGATGTAGTCCATGCCGGTCCAGATGAAGTCGCCGATGACCCAGGGAAGGTCCTCGCAGCGCCGCCAGTCGGAGGCAAGCTCGCAGGCCACCGTTTCGGAGCCGTACATCACACGGCGAGGTGCCTCACGATGCTCGGCCTCATAGTTCCAGACGCGATAATTGTAGCCCGAAACATCGAGCGAACGGGTGGCAGGCTCGATGGAGAGACGAGCGGTGCGATCCTTGTTCCAGATGGAGTTGATGCCCATGGTGACGGGACGCGTATGGTCTAGGTCGAGGATGGCAGCGCGCAGACGGGCAGCAATGACGATGCCGAGCGAGTCAGCGCGCTCGGGTATTTCGTTGCCGATGGAGTACATGATGACCGATGGATGATTGCGGTCGCGACGCACCAGGCTCTGCATGTCGTGGGTCGAAAGGCTGTCGAAGTAGAGATGATAATCCTGCTTGTTCTTCGTGCGGTGCCACATGTCGAAAGCTTCGTCGATGACGAGCATACCCTGTCGGTCGCATTCGTTCATCAGCGATTCGGACATCGGGTTGTGGCTGCCACGGATGGCGTTGAAACCTGCCTGCTTGAGCAATTCCACCTTTCGTTGTTCTGCACGGTCGTAGGCGCGGGCTCCCAGCAGACCGTTGTCGTGATGCACACAGGCTCCGCGTAGCAGCGTCTTGCGTCCATTGAGCAGAAAACCATTGTCGGCTGAGAATTCGATGGTGCGGATACCGAAGGGAATCTTGATTTCGTCGGCATTGGCGCCATGGCGTGCTGCGATGCGCAAGGTATAGAGGACGGGATGATCACAGCTCCAGAGATAGACATTCTGCACTTTGAGTTTCTTCTCGAAGGATGCTGCATTGCCTTCGGCGACCACCATATCTTCGGCTTGAGCCACGATGGTGTTTCCGTCGGGGGCAATGAGTTCGATGGAGTAGCGTATCATCTCTTCGCCCAGCATTTCTTCGGGCATGAAGTTGGCGATGTTGGCAGTGACATCGATTTCAGCTTCCTCAGCCATCTGATAGTCGGGGCTGATGCCGCTGATGCTGGTGGTGTGTGCAAAGGTTTGCCAAGTGTCGAGTTTCAGGGGATCGGTGATGATGAGCCAGACGTGTCGATAGATGCCGGCGCCGGCATACCAGCGTGAGTTGCGGCCTTCGTTGACGACCTGTACGGTGATGAAGTTGTCTGTTTCGCCATTGAAATGACCTTCAGCATCGCGAAGCAGATAGTCGGTAATGTCGAAACGGAAGGTGGAGTAGCCGTACATGTTGCTGCCCACTTCCTGACCATTCACCCAAAGGCGAGTCTGGTTGTATGCTCCTTCGAAATAGAGTTCCACACGCTGGTTGCTGTTGATGCTATAGCGTTGGTTCTGAAGTTTCAGTTTCTTGACGTACCAACCTTCGCCTCCCAGTGTCCATCCTGTCGATGCCTTGCCCGGAGATGTCTGTGCAAAAGGCCCGATGACCTGCATTGTGTCGGGTACATTGTTGATTCGACGGTCTCGCGGTAGGGCAGCAAAGTCATGGGGCAACGATATGCGCTGCCAGCCCAACGTGTCGTAATGACTAGCATTGTAGTTTATTGCCTCGGGATGAGAGCCTTCGATGAAGTACCAGTCGCTGTCGAAAAGTACGCGGCGCGGCGTAGTGCTGCGCGTCAGCACCTGTACGGCAATGTAACCGATAGCCAATAGGGCGACGATGATAAGGAGGATAAGTGGTTTCTGCTTCATAGTGTGTCAAAGGGGTATGTGTCAAAATGCAGTGCAAAGATACGTGTTTTTTCAATACGATGGTACAAAACATTCAGTTTTTTTGCAATGTTTTGTTTGCAAATATTTCAAGTGATTGTTGTTTTTACTCATTTCATTTGTTTTTTTTATTCTTGCGGCTATTTTTGTTCCTCTTTTACTCTATATTTGCATACGGTTTATTCTAATCTTTTTGAGTTTGAATATGAAGAAGTTTTATCTCCTGAGTCTTGTCTCATTAGGATGTCTCTTCGGCTCGCTGCAGGCGGCTGAGGAACATGTTTATACCCAGAAGCTGGTCTCCGTAACCGAAAGCAATGGCCAGACCATCAGTTATGATTACGACAAGTATGGCAATATGACCCTGACCGAAGAGAATAACAGGAAGTCGGTGTTCATCTACGATGAAGAGGGAAGGGTGACCTCACAAACTATCCTCGAAAAGTTTTGGGGAGAGTGGTTTGTAATGTCTGATGAAGAATATGAATATGACTCAAATGGGCGCACGCTTTTCGAGAAGCATATTCGCTATGACTACGATGGTAGAATCGTCTCGCATACCGAAACTGAACATTCATTCGACAAGGATGGAAACATGCTACTCGACAGACAGTCTTCGTATGATGCGCAAGGGATGCAGATTGGAGGGACACAAACCGAATATCTGTTTGACGACTCGGGCAATTTGCAGAAGCTGACCAACCAGACATGGGACAGCACTGCCCAGCGTTGGGCCGACTTGTCGTACGAGGTGTACGAAAACGACGAGAACGGAAATCCTGCGACCAGCGAGACATTTGAACTTCAGGATGGCGAATGGATGCCCGTCATGAAGTATGTGCGCACGTTCGACGAGTATGGTTGCACGCAAGAGCTTGGCTATGCCTATCAGCGTCAGGATTGGCATCCCTATACCAAGGTCGAGACTATATTTTATGGACGAAGCGATTCGTATCGGATTTCAAGATACCTTTGGAATCTGTTTGATGACCAGTGGACCTATTCTTCGGGTGACGACCACATCTATGAGGGCGACATCTTGGTTATGCGACATTATGATGCTGAGGGTTCTGAAGATAGGGGCGCCCATTCGGAAATCGGCTATGACGCAGAGGGGCGTGTGACCTATCGAAAGTCTTGCACGAGTCATGGATGCTCCACGCATCGTTATGAATACGACAATTATGGTTCGCTGGTCTATTATTCCTACGACGACTCGATGGATATAAGCTATGAAGAAAAGTACGAATACGAGTATGACAAATTGGGAGCTCCAATGCAGATGCTGACTTCTCAGAGCAGTAGTGATACTGGCAACGAATGGGTGTATCTAAGCACTACTGTCTGGGAATACGACAAAAACGTGTCGGCCACCGATGTCGCTGGCTGTCCGTCGCCGTATTATATGCTGCTCGCCAAGAAGACCACTTCGTCTTCTGGCAATACAGTCTCCACCACCTATACTTACGACATCATCAAGGAGATTAATGCCATCAAATCCATCCGCAAGGATTCTGAGTCATCGCCTGTTTATTACGATCTCTGGGGTCGCCGTGTTAGCAGCCCTCGTGGCTTCGTCGTGAAGGGGGAATAAGGATAATTTCGGGTTAGTGCAACTCTTTTAATTGTTTTAGTATTATATAATGTTATGAAGAGAATAGTTTTACTCTGTGTGGTTTTTATCACCATAAACACAATTGGTTTGTCCAATGATAATAGGATCTATGACATTATCAAAAGGAATGATACTTTATTGGCGGTTTGTGACCCTGAAGGTTTGTTTTGGGGGCAGCCTTTATCGGAGGGAGTAAGCACTGAATGGATTAAATCAACATATCATGAACCCGATTTCAATACGTTGACGGATAGCGAAATGTTCCCGCACGAGGACGAGGATGGCGTTTGTTCATGCGGCGGGCCGGAAACTTTTTAATTGTCTTTGGGGGCATAAGGGTAGGGATGAGCATTCAAGATGTGGCAGAAAGATTACACTTGCCTGAAGATGTAGATATCATTAGTTGTAACGTCTTCCATTTGGTTGCACCCGACTTGTTTAATGAGCCGATTTACGAAGAGGGAGTAAGTTATAACCATGTTATTGGTCTTTCGAACCCCTATGATTATAGTTATTTTGATGTGCCAAGGATTTCGTATGCTGGAGTTGAACTGCGTGTCAAAGAGGGTAAAGTATTCGAGATCTCCACAGGTTGGTATTCTACCTATAGTAATACAGTCCAATGGGGTCAATAACTATCTCAGTTTAGCATTTGTGTTTCGAGTTATTTTAGCAACTTCTTCGCAAAATAACAAAGGATATAGACAGGTAATACCGTGATAATGCACCACCCGATAGTAAACAATAATATCCAGTCTCTATCATTACCCGACGATATGTTGTTAGTAGCCAATGTAATGACGATGAACGAAATGGCTATGGCGATGTAGAGCTTTGAAAAAGCGGACGATTTCTTCGTTTTTATGAATGGAGTCGCTATCATTGTACCCAAAACAAAGTGAACAATACAAGCTAACCCAATTTGGGGGAATTCGAGCCAGTTATTGTGCGCAATTCCGAACCAAATTGCGGTAGCGATTAAATAGGTGAGAATGCCAGCACTGATTGAAGCCAATATTAACAGCCAATAGTTTTTGTCGGAAACAGTCTTCTTGATTGACGAGATATAACTTGATAGCATGCTTAGAATTTTTAAATTGTTTATTTTTTTTCATTCTTTGGTACAAAAATAAGGAATGATATTTTTAAACCCAAGAAAAGCATACAAAATTTGAGATAATCTTTTTTTTCGACTGACTAAATGCAAGCGTTTTTAAGTGGACTTTGCGATTTTGTGCTTATAGAGATTATTTGGAACGAGAAATAATCTACATCAAATTGAAGTATGACCAATCTTGGCCAAGAATGGTCATAGTGCGATCGGAGAATAACCAATCCTGGCCAAGAAAGGTTATGCTTCAAAAGAAGCAAACACTCTGTCGGCCGTCAGAGTGCTCTATCGAATCGTGGTATAACCAATCTTGGCCATGAATGGTTATGATCTAGACGAAGAATAACCAATCTTGGCGAAAAAAGGGTATGCGGCGAACGAAGAATAACCAAACTTGGCCAAGAAAGGGTATGCTCCAAAGGGAGCAAGCACACTGTCGGCCGTTTGAGTGTTCTATCCAATCGTGGCATACCCAATCTTGGCCAAGAATGGTCATGGTCCAGACACAGCATAACCAATCTTGGCCAAGAAAGGTCATGCTCCTATAGAAGAATAACCAGTTTTGGCCAAGATTGGTTATGCCGTGATTTGATATGAATCTTTTGGTTTTCCTAATAGGCAAACCGATGCATCATTTGATGTTGCAATCGGTCATGATGAGGCCGAGCGCATCCTGCACCTTGAGGTCGCGTTCGCGAGTGGTGGCTTCGAGGTGAGAGATGGTGAGGTCTTCGACGGGACTTTCGGGCAGGCCCTTGAGGAGAATCAGTTCCTTGCACGACTCGACGAGCACCTGGTCCATCGTGATGCGGCGGAAGACGGGGGTGAGGGGCGTGATGGGGCGCACAGGTAGCCGGTTGGCGAGTTCGCCCACATAGAATGTGGAGCCGAGCATGTCGAAGTAGAAGGCGCGGCCGGGCGACTTCATGCGGATGCGGCGGAATGTGAGGTCCTCTCCACCGCCACCGCGATTGCGGCGCGACTTGAAGTAGAAGCCGTTGCTGGGCGAAGTGAAGACGCAGTCGTGCATATAGACTTTGCGTATCATGCCTGCCGTTTCGGAGCCGAAAGTGACACCACCGGGGCCGCGTTCGGCAAGACAATATCGGATAACGACATTCTCGGTGGGACGGCCAACACGAAGTCCGTCCTCGGCACGTCCTGCCTTGAGCGTGAAGCAGTCGTCGCCGCATGCCAAAGTGCAGTATTCGATCAGAACGTTGCGGGTCGATTCGATGTCGATGCCGTCGGTGCGTCCACCATAACTGTTTACGGCGCAGCCACGGATGATGACCGAGTCGCAATAGACTGGAGTGATGTTCCAGAAAAGAGGTTCCTCAAACTCCACGCCTTCGAGCAATACGTTCTGGCAATTCACAGGGGCGAAGAACATGGGCAGGAAGATGGCGTGCTCGTTGGCCTGCAGCAGCGAATCGTTGGCCAACAACTTGGGTCCAAGCACCGTGCGAGGCAGCGATGTGCCGTCGAAGATACGCTCTTCGACAGGACTATTGAGGTTGATGAAGTCCTCGACGACAAGTCCGTCCATGCGACTGGCGTAGATGTCGTTCTCCTTGCCCGGTCCGATGAGGCGCGAGAGGGGCTTGCCATCAGCATCAAAGCCCGCACCCGTCACGGCGATGTTTCGCGCTCCATTGGCATAGATCAATGCGCCGAGTGAATAGAGTTCCACACCCTCGTTGCGTGTGAAGACGGCAGGCTGGTAGTCTTCGACCTTGCCCGAGAAGCGTATGCTGGCTCCGGCTTCGAGGTGCAGGTCGATGTTGTCGCGCAGCGTGATGCGTCCCGACTTCCAGTCGCCGGCAGGCACGATGACGCGTCCTCCGCCGCGCTTGGCAAGTTGGTCGATGGCACGCTGGATGTCGCCCTTGGTCTTGCGGATACTGATCGTGCGCTCGGGAAATGCGGGACGCTGGAGCTGCGGCATCCCTTCGAAGGTGGCTCCGATGGGCGCAATCTCAGCTGGGCAGACCTTGGCTCCTACTTCTTTGGCAGTAGGTATCTGTTCGGTGACTTGCGCCGAGGCGATTTGTGCAAATAGGAGGAGGGGGAGGAGAAGACGTTTCATGGAGAGAAAAAGATTTAGAGATGGGGAAGGAAGGAGGGGTCGGAGTAATCGGAGTGATTGGAATAATCTGAGAACTCCGAATTCTCAGAGAACTCATACTGCTCTGAGGACTCCGAATTCTCAGAGAAAGAGCTCCTTAGGATACTCGATATCCTCGAGAAAGAGGCCGGAGGCAGGAACACTGTCGCCGGCGGAGCAACGATCCTTCTTTTCGATGGTTTCGCAGAACTGGGCTACCGAGAGTCGGCCACGACCCACGTCGATGAGCGTGCCGACGATGGCGCGAACCATATTGCGCAGGAAGCGGTCGGCCTTGATGCAGAAGACAAAGCCGTCGGCAGTCTGTTCCCAATGGGCATACATGATGCGGCAGTTGTTGGTCTTGACGTCGGTGTGGAGTTTGGCGAACGAGGTGAAGTCGATGTAGTCGAAGAGGTGACTGGCGGCCTCGTTCATCAGCTCGACATCGAGCGTGCGATAGGTGCGCATCGTGTAGAGATGATCGAAAGGAGACTTGCGCGTTGTGATATAATATCGGTAGGTGCGGCTGAGGGCACTGAAACGTGCATGAGCGTCGGAGCGGACGGGCACGATGCGGAGGATGGCAATGTCGGGCGGCAGCAGTCCGTTGAGCTTGAAGGCGAGTTGCTCGCAATCCACCTCACTGTCGGCATCGAAGTGGGCCACCATCAGTCGGGCATGGACACCCGTGTCGGTGCGCCCTGCACCTACGATAAAGAGCTCTCGCCGCAGGAGCAGCGAGAGCTTTTGTTCGATGGTCTCCTGCACGGTGACGCAGTTGGGCTGCGTCTGCCATCCGTGATAGGAGGTTCCATCATATTGAAGATAGATGAAATATCTCATGCGAGACGGCGTGAGCCATCACCGATGACAACGGGGATGACAACGGGCTTCTTGCCATACTTCTCGGCGAAGCGCTCAACCACGGTGGTGGTGAAGAGCTCGTAGAGGTTGTTGCGAACGAGGTTGATGGTGCAGCCGCCGAAGCCGCCGCCCATGATGCGTGAACCGGTCACGCCGCAGTCGAAGGCAACGTCGTTGAGGAAGTCGAGCTCCTCGCAGCTTACCTCATAGTCCTTCGAGAGTCCGTAGTGGGTCTCGTACATCTTCTGGCCAACGGTCTCGTAGTCACCACGCTCCAAAGCGTCAGAAACGGCAAGCACGCGGTCTACCTCGCCAAGGACGAACTTGGCACGCTTGATGTCAACTGGGTCGCAGGTATCCTTGACAGCCTCGAGGTGATCCCATGTGCAGTCGCGCAGGGTCTCGGCCTTCAGTTCGGGGAATTTGGCATTGATGGCAGCAACGACATTCTCACAACTACGACGACGGTCATTGTATGGGCTACCAACGAGCTCGTGCTTCACACGGCTGTTGATGAGCACGAGGCGGTACTCCTTGGGGTTCCAGGGGAAATACTGGAATTCGCCGCTGCGGCAGTCGAGGCGCATCAGGTGGCCCTTCTTGCCAAAGACGGATGCGAACTGGTCCATGATGCCGCAGTTCACGCCGATATAGTTATGTTCGGTAGCCTGGCCAACCTTGGCAAGCTCCATCTTCTCGATCTTGTTGTCACCAAACTGGTCGTTGATGGCGAATGCGAACGTGCTCTCAAGGGCTGCGCTCGACGACATGCCTGCACCAAGAGGCACATCACCTGCAAAAGCGGTGTCGAAGCCCTGTACGTCAACGCCACGCTTCATCATCTCGCGAGCTACGCCGAAGACATAGCGGAAGTGGCTGGCATGTGGTCCTGCGGGATCGTCGATCGAGAACTCGTCGTAGTCCTTGAGGTCGGCACTATAGGCGCGGATGACGCGTGTGCCATTGGGACGGAAGGCACAGATCATGCCCTGCTCGACAGCACCGGGGAATACGAAGCCACCATTGTAGTCGGTGTGCTCGCCTATAAGGTTGATACGACCTGGAGAAGCATACACAGCAGTAGCCTCACCACCAAGATGTTTTGTGAATTTCTCGCGAATTGTTTGAATGTCCATGATATTGAAATGTTTTTATTAATGGAACTAAGAATAGGGTTATATTAATGAAGAAAAGGGCACACGATGAGTGTGCCCCTTAGTAGGAGTTTAGTCCTTCTTTGCAAGATAAGCTGCCAAATTGGCGGCATTGGTCTTCTGCTCCGTGGTTGGCTTGTTGAAAGGAGTGTGGAAGCCGAAGACCTTTCTGCGCTTCTTTTCTGATTTTGCCATTTTTGTTAGAATTATTTAATTGGTTGATGATTTAACTCATTTGGTTGAGAAGGCGTAGATGGTGAGCTGGTGATAAACTTCACCGGGAGCCAACGTAGCCTGCTCGAACTGAGGTTTGTTGGGTGAGTCGGGGTGATGCTGCGACTCGAAGCAGATTCCCGAACGACGTGGGAAAGCGCAACCGTGCTTGCCCTCGAAGCCAGTGAGGAAGTTGCCGGTATAAACCTGGATGCCAGGCTCGGTGGTATAGGTCTTCATCACGCGGCCGCTCTTGAGGTCCTCGAAGACAGTAGCGAGGCAAAGTTCACCTGGCTTGTCCTGGTTGATGGCGAACGAGTGGTCGTAGCCTGAACCGTTGCGAAGCTGCTCGTTATCATCATTGATGCGCTCGCCAACGAGGTGAGGAGTGCGGAAGTCGAAGGGAGTGCCCTCGACGGGAGCCTTTTCGCCGAATGGGATGCTGACCTTGTCGATAGGCAGGTAGCGGTCGGCATTGACGGTGAGCATCTGTCCTTCAACGCTCGAGGTGACCTTCTCGATGCCAGCGAGGTTGAAGTACGAATGGTTGGTGAGATTGCAGAGCGTCAACTTGTCGGTGGTAGCCTTGTAGTCGAGACGAACCTCGTTGTCGTCGGTGAGCTTGTAGCACATCTCTACCTTGAGGGTGCCGGGGAAGCCTTCCTCGCCATCGGCGCTGGTATAGCGGAGCACGAGCGTCTGATCGTTGATCTGCTCGGCATCCCAAACTACTTTATGGAAGCCCTTGGGACCGCCATGCAGGCTGTTGGGGCCATCGTTGAATGCGAGTTGATATTCTTTGCCACCGAGAGTGAACTTGGCACCAGCGATGCGATTGCCATAACGGCCGATGGCTGCGCCGAGGGTTGGCTCGGGACCATTAACAAGACCGTCGATGCTGTCCATGCCCAATACGACGTCGGCAAATACGCCATTGCGGTCGGGCATCATCAGTGATACGATGGTACCAGCATAGTTGCACACACACATTTCAGCGCCCTTGTTGTTCTTGAGGACATAAAGGGCAGTCTTCTTGCCGTCAACGACAGACACGAAGCGCTCGGGATCGAGGCCTGCTTTTGTAGTTATCATGATGATTATTTTATTAAGTAACTAATCAAAATTAATTTATAATATTTTTAGATCTTTAAATACTAAACTCATAACAAATCCGTTATTATAATAAACGATAAAGTTATGGGTAAGATTACAAAAATTGAGTTAAGCGAAAGC
>Ga0310695_10003107_pt1 | contig 33299 bp, 23 predicted proteins | sample RumenRJG_04DNA_FD_203882 | JGI IMG/M metagenome (GOLD analysis project Ga0310695, IMG submission 203882) | Bovine rumen microbial communities from Lethbridge, Alberta, Canada - RJG_04 (v2) (version 2) | ecosystem: Host-associated > Mammals > Digestive system > Stomach > Rumen | place: Canada... | reverse complement strand
TGATGCGCATGATGCACCGCGATTCCAACAAGGAAATGCTCATGCTCAAGCTCGACGAAGGTGACGCACGCGGCCCGGTCGGCATCCGCATCAAGAGCTTTATCGAAACCGTGAAGGCCCGCCGTGCAGCAAACCTCCCGGACAAGCCGATTTCGAACGAACCGCAGTTCCACACGCCGTTCATCGCGAGCGACAAGAACAAGCGCATCATCTTGACGCCGAACCTCTCGCCTGCATTTGCCATTCTCGCAAGTAGCTACATCCAGGGCAAGGGTTACCTCTCGGATTACCTCCCGGTTGCAGACAAACGCGCTATTGAACTCGGCAAGAAGTACGTGCACAACGACATTTGCTTCCCGTGCCAGATCAATATCGGTGAATGCCTCAAGTGGCTTGAAGAACACCCGAATGTTCCGCAGACGGAAGTTTCGATGTGCCTTGCCAAGAACTGCGAAAACTGCCGCGCCGTGCAGTACTCCGTGCTTGGCCGTAAGGCTCTTGACGAAGCGGGCTACAAGGACGTTTCCATCATCACGACCGGCATCGACTATAAAGGCATGCATCCGGGATTCCAGCTCGGGCTCGACTTCCGCCTCCATACGCTCTGGGGCCTTGCATTCATGGACGCCATCGAAACGGCTTACCGTGCACTCCGCCCCTACGAAATCCACAAGGGTGATTCCAAGAAGATTTACAGCAAGTGGATGCCGGAACTGATGAAGACCGCCGCCACCCTCAAGAAGACGGAACTCGGCTCAGCGAAGCGCCTTGTCGATATGCTTCGCCAGTGCATCGACGAATTCAACAAGGTAGAAATCACCGAAGCTCGCCAGAAGGGCATCCGCAAGCCGCGCGTTGCCGTGCTCGGCGAAATCCTCATGAACTACCACCCGAGCGCAAACGGTCATGTCGAAGACTACCTCATGGACAACGGCATGGAAGTTTACCTCCCGGGCATGATGGACTTCTTCCGCGTTGACGAAGTGGTTCGCGCCGAAAAGATCAAGCGCGGATTCTCGGCCAACCCGATTGCAGACCGTATCGAAGGAAGCGTCACTGCAAAACTCTTTGCACACGCCGCAGAAACCGCGAAGAAGGTCATGCAGTCGTTCAAGCTCTACGAACACCACGCCGACTGCTTCGAACTTGTGAACTACATCGACGGCATTATCGACCCGACGTACAACACGGGCGAAGGCTGGCTCATCCCGGCAGAAATCCTTTACAACTCGAAGCACGGCATCAACAGCTTCATCATTGTGCAGCCGTTCGCCTGCCTCGCAAACCACATCAGTGGCCGTGGCCTCACGAAGGCTGTAAAGGAACGTTGCCCGCACGTGCAAATCCTGAGTTTGGACTACGATCCGGATACCAGCTTTGCTAACATCGAGAACCGCTTGCAGATGCTCATCATCAACGCTCGCGAACTCGAACGCGCGAATAAGGTGAACGGCCCTGCGGCCAGTAGGCAGTAGGAAGTAGACAGTAGACAGTGTCATCCTGAGCGAAGTCGAAGGATCTAAACATTAGAAGAGGAACCCCCGACGGGGTTCCTTTTTTTTGCATCGTCATCCCACATTCTCGTCATCCTGACGCGAAGCGGAAGGATCCAGTTAAATCCAGCTTTCTCATTACAAGATTTAACTGGATGTTTACCCCAAGGGCATAACTCCACTAAGCTACTTAAGTAGCAAGTGTCGTATATCGGGACTTTGTCCCTCAACATGACGATAAAAAAGACTTCCTCTTTCGAGGAAGCCCTTTTTCACAATTTGACTTAAATCGTTAACGAATTAGCGGACTGCAACGCGCTTCGTAGCGAGGACCTTGCGGCCTTCGACGAGGCGAACAATCACAGCACCCTTGCCCGCAAACTGAGCCATGTCAACGGTCTTTGCAGCACCGGAGAATGTTTCAGAGAGGAGCATATCGCCACGGACGCTAAAGATCTTCACGGACTTCACGCCGTTAGAGGTCGTTGCGATGTTCAAGGTGTTGTTCATGACAGCAAGGCTTGCCTTCGCTGCAACTGCGGTAACGACATCGAGCGTACCGTTGTTACGGCCATTAGCCTTGGAAATAACCGGATCTGCCTTCGGCTTCACGACTTCAGGTTCACCGCAAGAGGTTTCGACCCACCACCAGGTCTGGGAGGCTTCTTCGTTAATCCACTGCGGAACACCTTCACGGACGCGGTCCGGATTCATGGTGTAGCACTTGCCAGCACCCATGTTTCTCAAACCAGAGTTGTAGCAATGCTGATCGTAGTCGCCCGTACCGTTCTTGAATTCGATGCAAGCAGAGACGACGATTTCGCTAGAGCTAGATTCAACAGAGCTGGAGGATTCCACGCTAGAGCTGGATTCAGCAGAGCTAGAGGATTCTTCGCTGGAGCTGGATTCAACAGAGCTGGAAGATTCTTCGCTGGAGCTAGAAACGACTTCGCTAGAGCTAGAGACAACCGTACCACCGCACGGAGTTTCAACCCACCACCATGTCTGGGTAGCAATTTCGTTGATCCAGAGCGGGTTTTCGTTCTTGCGGTCCGGGTTCATGGTATAGCACTTGCCCGGAGCCATTTCCTTAAGACCAGAGCTGTAGCAGTGGTCGCCGTAGTTGCCCGTACCGTTCTTGAACTCGATGCAAGCAGAGACGACGATTTCGCTAGAGCTAGATTCAACAGAGCTGGAGGATTCTTCGCTGGAGCTGGATTCTTCAGAGCTAGAGGATTCTTCGCTGGAGCTGGATTCTTCAGAGCTAGAAGATTCTTCGCTGGAGCTGGATTCTTCGGAGCTAGAAGATTCTTCGCTAGAGCTGGATTCTTCGGAGCTAGAAGATTCTTCGCTGGAGCTGGATTCTTCGGAGCTAGAAGATTCTTCGCTGGAGCTGGATTCTTCGGAGCTGGAGCTTTCTTCGCTAGAGCTGGAATCCGGATTATAGGAACTGGTAATTACAATATATTCTTCTTCGCTGGAGCTGGATTCAACAGAGCTGGAGGATTCTTCACTGGAGCTGGATACAACAGAGCTAGAAGATTCTTCACTAGAGCTGGATACAACAGAGCTAGAAGATTCTTCACTAGAACTAGAGACGACAGAGCTGGAGCTTTCTGCGCTGGAGCTGGAAAGTTCAACACCACACGGAGTTTCAACCCACCACCATGTCTGGGTGGCGATTTCGTTGATCCAGAGCGGGTTCTCGTTCTTGCGGTCCGGGTTCATGGTGTAGCACTTGCCCGGAGCCATTTCCTTAAGACCAGAGCTGTAGCAGTGGTCGCCGTAGTTGCCCGTACCGTTCTTGAACTCGATGCAAGTAGAAACGATCGGTTCTACGCTGGAACTAGAGACAACAGAGCTGGAGCTTTCTGCACTGGAGCTAGATTCCACGCTGGAGCTGGATTCTACAGAGCTGGAAGAGACTTCGCTAGAGCTAGAGACGACAGAACTGGAGCTTTCTGCGCTGGAGCTGGAAGCAGCTTCGATGCAAGGCGTTTCAGTCCACCACCAAGTCTGGGAAACCATCTGGTTAATCCACTGCGGGACGCCTTCCTTAATACGATCCGGGTTGATGGTATAGCACTTGCCCGGAGCCATATCGAGAAGACCTGAATTATAACAATGCTTGTCATAATCGCCCGTTCCGTTTACAAACGGAATACAAGGAGAAGCTTCTTGAGCAAACACCATTGCTGATGCCAAGCCCAAGAATAAGGTTGTTTTTTTGGTTGTTTTCATTTATTTGCCTTTTTTTTAGTTTATTTTAAGGTCAAATAAATTTAGTAAACAAATCATACAAAATAAGTTTAAGTATATAATATCTTTACAAGAAAGGCATAAATTGCTTAATTTTCAAGAATTTAGGCAAAAAAGCACACCAAGTAACTTAATTTTTACAGAATTTAGCCGTAAATATTTCACTTGGACGATACAATATGTCTGTAAAAAAGCAAACAAACATTTACAAATAAAAAAAATCCGAGAATCACAAATTCCCGGACTTTTGTCATTCAGGCTCAACCGAGCCAGAAAATTCATTTTATGATTTAATCCAACTTGATCTTCTTGAGGCTCGTGACGCCAGCGTTCTTGACGCGGACAACATAGAGACCGTTCGGAACAGCCTTCAGCGAAACATTCAACGAGCCTTTGGCCTGACGGTCAAAAGACTTCAATACGCTGCCCGTCATAGAAATCAAGTCTACACGGACATTGCCATTGGCGTCAATCTGGAGAGTCCTACCGGAGAGAGTCATCTTCGGGGATTTCGCCGTGATGGTCGGCAAAGCAATTGTGCCTTCGCTAGAACTGGACCCCGGATTCACGGAACTCGAAGAAGACGGCTGAGACGGATTTGCAGCGGCGAGGTTCGGCATGTTACCCGAAACAAGCAAGCCATTCAAAAGCTTGAGGGACTGGTTGAAATAGTTCTCGTCACCAAGAGCGACAGCTTCATTCCAGTATTCATCAAGCTTGGCCTGGTACTTTGCATCAGAGATAAGCGAAGTCATGAGGGAAGTCACGAACGTGCTGTTGTGATCGTTGCCAAGGCTACCCGACTTTCTGAGCACAGGACCCTTCATGTCGGCGGCTTTGACGGTAGAAACAAATTCAGCCATTTTCTTGTCGAGTGCAAGTGCACGTTTATCGCCATGCCAGCAAACAGCCTTTGCGTTACGCCACGGAGCGCGGGAAGCGTCGTAGCTGTAATAGTCGTCTTCGCTCTTGCCGTTCTTGTCGGTCCAGTCATCAATGAGGCCCGTCGAAACTTCAGCAGAACTCGCTTCGTAAAGTTTCATGTTGGCTTCGTAGGCGGTCTTGCTCCAGAAGCTCGCGTTTTCCGTATCGACCAAAGCAAAAAGCGGCATATAGGCCGGATCAAAATAGCCCGGGTTCTTGCGGTTGTAGCCAGCATCGCCCCACTTGTCGCCCGGCAAGTGCAAACCGTTCGATTCAAACTCGAACTTTTTCATGGACTGGATGAGCTTCTTGGCATCTTCCTTGTACTTTTCATCGCCAAACTGGTAATAAGCCATCACGAGGGCTGCGGCGGCATCGATATCGCCATCAAGAGCTGCACCCTTGTCATAAGCCTGGTTCAAGTTACCGACCTTCCAGACCATCAAGCCGTTTTCGTTCATCATCTTCTTGTAGAAGTTCCAGATCTTGTCGAATTGCGACTGATAGCTTGTCGTATTATCGCTGAAATAGACCATCAAAAGCATGCCGTAACCGACACCTTCCGAGAAGTATTCGTTGGAACCCGGATCAGAACGCACACCGGCGACATCGCCGTCTTCGTTGTACATGGTCTTCATCCAATAAGCAAACTGGGATTTCAATTCTTCGGAAGCTTTAGCCTTGTCGCTCAAAAGCGTCGCATTTCCACCGTAATCGGACATTTGCGGAAACGGGAAATTCACCTTAGCTTCGGCAAGCCCGAAAGCGAACAAGCCAGCAAGTCCCAATTTGACCAAACGATTCATACACAACTCCTATGCCCTAAGGGCCGTTAAATCTATCTAAAAATAAATTATTAGCGACTAAATTTAAATTTTTTTAGTCTTACGTTTTAATGCTCTGTGCGATCCATCACGGCAAAAAGAGAATCACGGTACGCAACGTGCCATTTTTCGCTAGAATCAAGGGTTTCAAGCAATTTATCCCACCTTGCATAATAACGCAAAGGAAGCACGACACGGTCGATATCCAGCGAATCGGCATCGTGGAGGAATGTTTGCGGGGACTCGGCGTACCGCAAATATTTTTCAAAAAATTCCGCCGTTTTCAAGATAAAACGCCCATCGATGAATGTCGAATCAGATGGATTCATAAACGCCAAATAGCCGCCGGCGCGATCATCGTTAAACAGCCTGCCCGAATGCGGATTTTCAAGCATCCACTGCGTCGCCGCCACAGGCACACGCTGGTACGCGACCATGGAATCGTATTGCGAAATACTGCGGAGCCAAAGGCCCAGAACAAAAGCAACGAGGACAACAGCGAACATCGGGTAGACGGTAGATAGCGAAACTTTCAAAGCGGGGCGTGTTTTTAAAACAACAGCAAAAAGCACCGGCAAAAAGAGAACGAAATTGCGTTCGGCAACAAACGCAAGAACTGCGGTTACAAGAAGCCAAACTGTTTCAGCATGGCGCAAACGACGAACCGCCAAAACAATCCCCGCCAAAGAAAATACAACCATCAGCGCCGACTGCAAAACGTTCTCCCCAGCCTTCAAAAGCGTTATAGGCGAACGGTTCTCCGCAATTTCACTCGCAAAAAACGCTGCCGAAGGAGAAAGCCCAAGCAAACGGTCCAGCAAGCCAAACGGATACAGGAACAAGTTCAGGCCATCGCGATGCAAGAGCGGCATTGCAAACAAAAGCGTCACAAAAGCAACCCGCCACAAAAGCGACCCGCAAGATTTTCCCCACTCCAAAGCTAATAAAGTCATCGCAAAAATCGGACCGAGAATATACAATCCCTGGAACTTGCACCACAGCCATTGTATGGCTAGAATCAAGACCGCCGCCCCCGCTGTTTTCACGACATTATGCGGCTTGGCAACGCGCTTCGCGCATAATCCGCCCATTTCATTTCGGGTACGGAAAAGCCACGGCAACACATTCCAATATATTCCAAGAAACAGCAAACTAAAAAGCACCGGCCGAATTTCAAACTGGTAACGGAAAATAAAGAGAACAACCACAGCAATCGCGGAAGACGTCAAATTGCGGCATTTCACGCCACGCAAAAACAACGCAAAAACAAGGCTCCACAAAACCGCCTTGAACGCAACCAAAAGCGGAGCACCGCCAACATCATAGACAAAAGCCACCACCTGCTGAAAATACTCGTGTACATTCACAACAGGCTCACGCACAGGCGTCCAAGTCGTCACCCATTTGCGCGCACAGGCCAGATGCCACCAGATATCGGTATCCGTCAGCGGAAATACCGCAAAAAGAGCAACAAAAACGATTATCAAATACAAGTAGCAAGTCCTAAAGTCAATCACTTTGATTTTTGCAAAGACTTTATCAGAGAATCAAGACGCGCAGAAAATTTTTCAGCACCAAACTTATTCAAATGGTCATAATCATGAGCCATCGAACTTGGGTAATCGTGATTGCCCATTTTATTCTCATCCATGAAAATAAAATTCAAATTTTCATCCTCCATTCGGCGCATCTCTTCAATCAATTTTTCTGCATGGCTACGAAGCATTCCATGACGCGAATAGGAACCTGTTTTTTTATAATACGGACTTACAGGAAATGTAACCCCAACAACAGTGATATTTTGCATTTTCGCCAAACGGACAAGATCTTTCAGCTTTTCGTAATTACTAAAGAAATCAGAAAGGCATTCATTGAAAGGATGCTTGGCCAAGCACATATTCACATTCGAATCTGGCATGCAATTTTCTAAATGGTAAGTCCAATAACAAGTTTCCCTACTATTGTCAACAACACATTCAGCATAATCATCATCTACCAGGCAAGTACTCCACGCAGAATCTATATCGATTTCAGCCACTCCATTTTCATCAGTCCATCCACGTTTTTCCAAGCTCTCAAACCAGCCTTTACGGGCAACATAATCTTCAGATTCAGCAGGTGAATTCAGTCTCACCAAATTGACAAAAGAAGAATCGACCCCTTCTGGGTAAAACTCATGATTTTTATCATATTCAAAGCCTAAAGAGCCTCCAATATTCCAATTAACATCCGTATGTTCATCATAATTGGACCACATATCAAAATCAAGACTTACAACAACATACTTCAATTTGGGACATTGACTTAAGACATAGTTTTTAAAAAGATAATGGATGCAGTGCATGTCGCAGGGAATTGCAGAAAAGTTCAAGGAAGGAACACTCATATCAAGCGGATTAAAACCGGATCTCACGCGTGAATTGCCAAGTCCAATCAATTCTATGGAATCCTTAAAAGTCCAGAAAGCAAGCATTTTACGGGATAATTCACCAGCAGACTGATTTTCCGCAGAAAGATACACGCCCACGCTGTCTTCGCTCCAACTAGTTTCACTCGTCGCTTTATCAAAAGGAGTCCAGAAACAAGGGTGCCAAAGTTCATCACCCTCAACAAGATTCGTTATAGAGCCTGTTTTTATATTCACCAGCGCAATTTTCTGATGCGCACCATCAAAATTTGTAAGTGTGACCACCGCAAAATTTTCTTCATTCAGGACCCATTCGCTATGATCGAATGTATAACCCTTTGGGGCAGCAACAGAAGTACGCAATTTTCCTTGCTCATCGGCAACAAGCAAACGTTCATGCACCTGATAGCTTTTTCCAACAAATTCGGTCCCAGTCTTTCCTGCAAAATCCAGGAAAAGCGTTTGTTTAGAAGTCCTGTTCAATGAAGCGTTGCAAGCCTGATCGCTATTGAACCATACCGTATCGACAGCTTTGGATGTTACCGTAGACTTGTTCTTTGCAACACGGGCCCGCAATAGACGCGCCCCAGAGACAGAGAGTTTTTCATCATTGCTAATTCCCCCATGATAAGCGCCATCAAAAAGCTTAACAGGCTTGCCAAAGGCTCCCTTTGAAAAAGGAACCTGCCATGTGCTCTGCGAAAAGAAATCAGACTTTTCTTTATTGTTTCCAGCATCTGTAACATAGACAATTACCGTATCCCCATTTTCAAGGACGCGCCAACGCGGAATCGCAGCAGATTTGACATCCAGCTTAACAAGATTCGTTCCCGCTTCGTTCAGATCGCGAACATAGACCGTTGATTTACCGGCAATACCTTCCAGTCCAGTACAAAACGCCACATGCTTTCCGTCCGGTGAAATATCAGGATGATAGACCTCTAGCGAATCCTTTATTTCAACAGCAACCGGAGATATCTTTGACAAATCGACATAAACCAAATTTCCAGAGACATCATTACGGAAAGCCAGTTTCAAACGGTTTGTCCCTAAAAGGGACGACAACATTTTTCTATTGGGCAAGACAAGGATATTCGAAGAAATGGCCTCCCCCGAAGCATCAAGCCAAACTGGTTTTGCGATTTTTCCATACGCTAGACGAAATCCCAAATAGTCCGAATAACTTGCACTCGTTACAGTATAGACATCGCCTCGCGAATAAAGATTTATTGTCGAAGGATCACTCCTAAAGCTGCCCCCCTTAATAACGCGTTCATCAAAGTTACCTCCATTCAAAGCACCCATATAATTTGAAATTACCGTATCCTGGAAATTTCCAAGCCAGTCATTCACCCATTCAGCTACATTACCCGACAAGTCACAAAAGCCCTTTTTATCTTTCTTCAGGCATACTTCATGTGTCGCAAAATCAGAGTTGCTTGAATTCCAGCTTTTCGTCGAATCAAATGAAAGACCCGACGCGAACACCCATTCAGCTTCTGTCGGCAAGCGGAACGCATCAACTTCAGGCTTAAACTTAAAGCCTTCAAGCAACACACAATGGCCGTTCTTGTCAAATTGCGCTGAAGAATAGGAATAAGCGGAATCAATCCCGTTTTTTTTGCTTTTCGCATTGGCAAAGAGAACGGCATCATAATAAGTCACATTAGCCGCAGGCAAAGATTCATTGTCACAATCAAGCGTAAGGTGACCCTTTTTTCCTCCCATAAGGTCGTTAAACTCTTTACAAGTGATTTCATTTTTGCCCAACAGAAAACTGTAATCAAACGCGACACCCATTTCAGGCCGTTCATTGCTCTTCGCTGATTTAAGAGTCGTACCTAGTACTACTGATTTTCCAGCAGAATTGATATAGATAAAATCATCCTTCAAATCAACATTTGAGCAATCAACATCCCATGCGAATCCATTTGTAGATTCCCCAGAACACGCCACAAGAAACAGCATTGCTACAGCTGTAACTAAAGTAAAAACAGGCACCATCGCATATTTTTCATACATATAATACACCACAAATTGTCTCATGCTCCCCTACCGGGAAATAATAGTCAAAATAGAAAAAGCGCATTCCCAAAGCTAAAGAAATAAACTTAATTATTCCGTATTTTCACAAACTCATTCCAAAGTCATTAGCAAAGAATCAAGTCTATGCGTAAACAGCTTTGCCCCCACACCGCTCAAGTGATCCGCATTGTAAGCCATATCATCCGTATAGTCGTGATTACCAAATTTATTTTCATCAAACACTATGGCATCGAACTTTTTAGAAGCTTCAATAAGTTCCATGGCGATACTACGACGCGGTCCGTAAATACCAAACGTTCCCGTTTTCGCATAACCCGGATTCTGCGGCAAGACGGCCAATACGACCTTTAGCCCTGCATTACGGGCTTCAACAACAATTTCTTCAAACAAATGCTCATTTTCGGCAAATACAGGGGAATCATATGTAAGCACATTCGAATCCCTGATGCAAACGGCGGCAGCCCAGTTTCCGGTCGGCAATGAAAAATCTTCAAGTGTATAGAGAAGCTGCAAAGCGGATTCAGGACGAGGAGTTTCCTTTACGACATCCAAAAAATGTTCTGGCAGGCTATCCACCCAGAAATCATGATTTTCATCGTACATATATCCAGGAACCTTATTGTAAATCACATCAATCCAGGTCGCATAAGCATCCGCCCAGAATAAATCTGGCGACAATTCCAAAACCAGGACCTTCAATTTTTTCAAATGTTTCAGAATATAATTTTTAAACAAGTAACTCGCACCTGCCATCTGTCCCGCAGAAAACGCCATATTCAACAGATTATGGGATTTTACCTCTTTATCGCGAAGAGCAAACATCATTCTCGACGAACCGAGCGCTACAGCGGTAATTTCATTTCGATTTTCCCAGAAGCGTTCCATTTTGACGCGAAGGTCTAAAGCGCCACTAGACGCCGAAGTTAAATAATAGACCCCTGCACTGTCCGTATCAAGAGTTTTACCTTCATAGCGATTTTTGGAATGCCATAGACACGGGTGCCAAAGTTCATCGCCTTCGACAAGAGTCTTGATCGAATCTGTAGACAGATCAACCAGAACAATTTTTTGATGGGCGCCATTCAGGTTCGTAAGCGTCGCAACCACCAGATTCGAGCCGCCCAAGGCCCATTCCGTATGATCAAAGGTATAGCCTTGTGGCGCGGCCACACTATGAACAAGTTCTCCTTTCTCATTTGCAACTAGAAGCCTTTCATGGGTATTGTATGATTGACCTACATAATTTGCGCCTGTCTTACCGCCAAAATCAAGGAATACCGTCCGGTTACTGCCATCATTGGCAAGAGAGACATTGCATGCCTGCTCTCCATTATACCAGACAGAATCTTTCCCAGACGACATTCTTACACGCAAAAGAGTAGATCCCGTAACCGCAAGCTTCTTATCAGAACTTACGCCTCCATGGAACGCCCCATCAAAAAGCTTTTGCGGTGTTCCAAATTTTCCTTTTGCAAACGGGACTTGCCATGTACTCATAGCCGCAAAGTCAGCATCCTCTTTATTATTTGCGGCACTTGAAACATAGACAATAGAGGTGTCGCCATCATCCGTGACGCGCCATCTTGGAATCGCAGCGCTTTTGACATTCAGCTTCACAAGTCCTGAACCCGAAGCATCTAAATTTCGGACATAAATACTTGAAGTCCCAGGAACCCCTTCGACGCCCGTACAAAATGCAACAAGTTTGCCATTTGGCGAAACATCGGGATGGTAAGCCTGAATTGTATCCTTGATTTCAACAACGGAGTTGATTCCGTTTCCATAGTCGATATACGCCAAGTTGCCCGTCAGATCATTGCGAAAAACAAGCTTTGACTGGAACGAACCCGTCATGTGCTTAGTCTCATAAATTCCTAACAGCGGAATCACAACGGACTCTTTAGCAGTGCCATTTTCATCAAGCCAAATCGCATTAGGGATCGGTCCTATTGCAAGCCTGAATCCTAAATAATGGCCTTTTGTCGATGACGATACCGTATAAATATCACCACGGCCATAGGTGTTTATCTGTGACGGGTCGTCCCGGAAACTACCTCCCTTGACAACGCGTTCCCCAAGACTTCCACCATCAGCGCCTCCCACAAAATTCGTTATAGGACTACTGCTAAAAAAAGTAAGCCAATCATTCACCCACTCTAGAACATTCCCGGCCATATCGTAAACGCCAAGATCATTCGCTGGAGAAGTTGCAACATCATGAACGACAAAACCTGAATTCTGGCTATTCCATCCCTTTTCAGGATACCAACCTTGACTTGCGACATACACCCATTCAGCCTCAGTCGGTAAACGAAATCCATTTACTTTTTCATGAAAAACAAGCCCATCTAAATCAATACAGCTTCCCTTTGCATCGAAAGAAGCTTTCGTATAAGTATAGACGGTATCCAAATTTTCAGCCTTGCTTTTTGCATTTGCATAAAGAACGGCATCATAGTACGTCACATTTGTCACAGGACTATTATCATTACACACACCACTACATTCGGCACCGGCATTTCGCCGCAAGGCATTGTATTCCGCTCGGGATACTTCGTGTTCGCTTATATAAAAATTATAAGTAAAACTAGCATCCATTCTCGGATATTCACTAGCACGTCCGCCACTTTCATTTATTCCAAGCGATGTCTTTTGACTGTTCGCGTTAACATAGACAAAGCCATCAAAACTGACCACTGGCGGAGTTTCTGCTCCATACGGAAATTTATTTTCCTCAGTACATGAATTAAAAAATACAAGGGAAAATAAAACAGCCACAAGCAATCCAAAATTCATCTGAACGACATTTTTCATTTTTTTGACTCCAGAGATAGCAAAACGTCATTCAGCCGAGATGTAAGCCTCATAGCACCGGCATTGCACAAGTGGTCTTCATCAATCGCCATTTGTCCGTCATAATCATGCTTGCCCATTTTATTTTCATCCATCAACACAAAATTCGGATACTTTTTATTCAAAGCTTCTAATTCACTAATCATCTTTTGAGCAACGCTACGACGAAGGCCATAACGTCCAAAAGCACCTGTTTTCGCATACTCCGGACTCTGCGGGAAAATAAGGCCAATCACACGAACATCTCTCTTGGCGGCTTCTTTAACGATATCGATAAGTGCATTCTTGCTATCGTTATAAAAACCCTTATGTTGATCATAATAGGTGCTATCCATTTCAATTTCGGGCTTTTCTTTCCATTCCCACTGGCAATAAGCATTTGTATAGCGCCCACGATCGTTCATATAGTATTTTTCATCCGATGAACCTACAGAATTCTGCGTATATTCCAGCAATCCTTCTGGAACACCGTCTTTCCAGTAATCATGATTTTTATCATAAACATACCCTGGATAATTATCAAAAGTCGTATAGAATAAATTATCGCCATCAGGTCCATCAATTTTATACCAAAAATCAATATCTAGCGAAACAACAATATACTTCAGCTTTTTCAGATGGTTAAAGAGATAATGATTTAATAAATCCCTAGACGTATAAATAGAATTAGGCGTGTGACCAAAATTCACGGCAAAGAATTTTTCATCCAATCTAGATGGGCTAACTCCATACATGGACCTCGAAGAACCCAATATCGCCACATTAATAGAATCATGGTATTTCCAGAGAAGTTCCATTTTAAACCGCATGATAATAGAGGCCCACTCATCCGATGGATGCAAATAAACGCCAGCACTGTCCGGATCAAGCTTAGATTTTTCAGGGGCATAATTTTTTGTTCGCCAAAGACACGGATGCCAAAGATCATCACCTTCCACCAAATCCAGGATTGAACCATCCGCAACATTCACGAGAACAATTTTCAAATGGGCGCCATTTGCATTTACGACCGTAGCCACAATAAAGCCGCCATCCTTTTTAGCGTCGGCATAATTCAGCGCCCATTCCGTATGGTCAAATGTAAAGCCTTCAGGCGCAGGAATAGTCTTAATAAGCTTTCCTGTACTGTCAGCAATCAGCAAACGTTCGTGCGTTCTGTAACTTTTCCCAACAAACTCAGCTCCAGTTTTTCCACCAAAATCAAGGAACGCTACACGCTTGGATCCATCGTTTGCAAGGGAGGCATTGCAAGCCTGTTCACCGTTATACCACACGGTATCGCGACCGTCCGAAAGCGTTTTTCCCGGGTTTGCAATACGCGCACGAAGCAGACGGGCGCCAGTAACAGCAAGTGTATTGTCGTCAGAAACACCTCCGTGATACGCCCCGCTAAAAAGCTTTTGAGGCGCTCCGAATCGACCTTTTGCATACTTCACTTGCCATGTACTCTTGGATTTAAATTCCGAAGTTTCTTTATTGTTTCCCGCATCGGACACATAGACGATCACCGTATCGCCATTATCCAGAACTTTCCACCGTGGAATAGAAGCATTTCCCTTGATATTAAGCTTTATAGGTCTTGTTTTGGATAGGCCCAAAGGGCGAATGTAAAGATCAGACTTTCCAGAAACGCCTTCTAGACCTGTACAAAATGCAACAAGCCTACCGTCTGGAGAAATATCTGGATGATAAGAATCTAGTGTATCTGTGATTTCAGAAACAGATAAAGTTCCATTAACGTAATCGACAAACGCCAAGTTTCCCGTTGCATCATTGCGAAAGGCAAGCTTAATATGATATGTATCAAAATTTTTTTTGATAACAGAAGCACTCGCTAACGGCATGATTCGGCTTTCACGAACTAAACCGTCATGTCCCATCCAAACCGCATTTGGGATCTTGCCGAATGCAATACGGAATCCCAAATAATCTGACTTTGCCGCCGAAGTCACAATGTAAACATCGCCACGATTATAAAGCTTGATAGAAGACGGATCGTTGCGATAGCTACCGCCCTTAATGACCCGTTCCCCAAGAACTCCGCCATCTGGAGCACCGACAAAGTTTGTAATGGTCGTATCTCTAAAATAGTTAAGCCAATCAGAAACCCATTCCTTCACATTTCCGCCCATGTCACAGAAATCACCGTGAAGATGCGGATACGAACAAACATTTTTAGGTTCAAAATCAGAGTTCTGCGCATTCCATTCCGCAGAAGGATTCCAATCGCGATCAGCAGCCAGGTTCCATTCCGCTTCCGTAGGCAAACGATATGCGTCTACTTCAGGATGAAAGACTAGCCCTTCCATTGAAGTACAGTTTCCATTACCATCTATATTTGCAGATGAATACGTATAGGCCGTATCGTAGCCTTCCCTTTTACTGCGTTCATTGGCATAAAGGACTGCATCGTAATAAGTCACCTTTGTTACAGGCAACAAGTCAGAATCCTTGCCTCGGCACCGTTCGTCAAAAGTTGTCCCCATAACACTTTTAAATTCAGCGCAAGTGACTTCATGCATGCCTAAGGAATAATCATAATTCAAGGCTACACGCAACTGGGGCTGTTCATTTACTTTCGCGGAGGGCGCATAAGTACCAAGATAAGTCACCGAGCCGCCGCTTTTATGCTTTACATTCGAAGCTCTAACAACCACAAGGCCGTCATGAACCTTATCCTCTTCTATCGGAGCATGGAGCCAGACATGATCCCCAAAAAAAGTTTCACATCCAGAAAGCACAAGAACGGCCGATACTAAAAAAAGTATCTCTTTAAAAAATTTAAAACAATTACGAGCTATGGACATTTCTCCTAAAAAATAGCTTTTTACGTCTATCAAAACCAAGAACGCCCCGTTGGCATCCCTTTTAAATAAGCAGAAAAAACGTGAAATGCGCCGAGCTACAATAAATCCGGCAATCGGCTTTTTGCAACAGCCTGATTCACGCCAACACCCGGATATTCAGGGAAAAATTCTTCGGCCATGCGGTACCACGTAAGCGCACGAGGAATGTCGTTTTCAAGATACAGATTGCCGATATCAAATGCGGCAAGCCCTATGAACTGTCGTGTTTCAAGAGGCTTAAATTCAAGACCGGTCCAGGGACCTTCCTGGTACTTTTCTCGGTATTCGTCATCGGTGTAGGTAAAACCGCGACGGTTCGGTTCCAGGTTCACAAAGCTGCCCGAGGAGCCGTAGCGCAAAAAGACGTGTCCCGGAAGGAGAATGGCGTCGAGAGGCAAACCGCGCACTTCGGCCACCATGAGCGCAAGCCACGATAGCCCCATGCAACCAGATTTTCTGTTTGCAAGAACGCGAAGCGGGAGCACGGATTCTTTTGCAACCGCAGCCTCGCCCGCCCCGGCAAATTCGATATTCCAAAATTGCCAAAGCAGATTTTTCAGGGATTGCAAAGTGTCATGAGTCACGGAAACGCTACTATCAAAGTAAGCAAGCCCCGCATGCCAATCGCTAACAGAATCAAGGCAACCCGGCGCACATTCTTCAAAAACGCAAGCCATTTCGCGATAGCTCATGGACTCGCCCTTGCCATTCCAAAGCAGAAACGGAAGTGCAATCACGAGCGTCGCGAGGAACAGCAACCAAAAAAGTTTAGACGAGAGACGAGAGACGAGAGACGAAAGACCCTTCTCTAGTCTTTCGTCTGTAACGAGCTTCGCGAGCGTTCTTTCGTCTAGAAGCCGTCCCATTCCATCGGGCTTTGCCAGTAGTCGCGAGCGGTCATCATGTAAATCACGAGACGCTTGCTCAGCATGTCCTTTTTCATCTTCTTGAGGCGAGCGCGAACGCCAGGGCCACCGCCCCAGCTCGTAAGCACCTGCACATCAAGCCCCGTTGCATAAGCAAGCAGAGAACCCGGGCCACCGCTCTTCTGGTCCACAGATTCAAACACGCCCGTGAAAGAATCGCCCATCAAGAGGATCGGTGCATTTTTGCCGCCCTTGTAAGCCTTGTCGCCCTTGTAAATTTTCATGCCTGCAAGAGTATCGGCAGCATACTTGGACTTTTCCTTATCCGGCAAGTGAGCGACCAAGTCCCCTTCGCGCAGCACTACCGTATCCTTCATCACGAGGCTACCCGGTTGCGGATTCGCATCGGCATACCAGCTGTACTGCGTCACGCGAGAAGCAAGCTGTTCCATTGCAGCAAGCATGCCCGGCAGCGCCCAGTGCGTATCGTAGCGCTGGTAGCTGTAATGCGGAGCGTCATCGCCACTGCGGGCCGCCATCAGCGACGGGTAAAGGTCAAGTACGTCAATCCCAGCCGCAAGCATTTCACGGATAAATTCACGACCATTTACGTTCACGCACAAATCTGCAGGTGTTCCCTTTACAAGCATGTCTGCATAAATTTCTTCTTTCACAGGAACCGGGACCACGAGAAGCTGAACATTCATGGAATCCAGGTACTGCTTGAGTTCAATCATTCTCGGGAGCGGATTATGGAGGCTATCCTGGCCACTAATTTTATCTGCAACAAGATAGTTTGCATTGCGGCGGAACCAGAGCATTCCGTTATCGGCCCAGGCATTCTGTTCCTTCGGGAGCTTTGCAAGCTTTTTCTTCAAGGCTTCGCGGAACTTCTTTGTCGCAGGCGTTGCAGGGCAGCTATTTTCCATAGCGGCAAGCGTTTCCAAGCGAGCATAAGAACTCGTATCAAGGGTACGGTTCACAGGCACCACTTCGCCCGCAGCAGCAAGAGAATCAGCCACGGCAGCAGCACGGAGCTGTTCATCCGTCAAGCGGAACGCAGGAACTTCAAACGCCACCCACATAGGCTTACCCATCGGGTTTCCGCGCATCACTGCAAACGGACGATTAGCGCGGGAATTTTCCCAAATGGCACCTGGAGTATGTTGTTCCAAGTCCGTATTCAAAGTCGGATACCAGTAAGACGAGAGCGTACGCGCCCAGTTCATCGCCTCTTCACTGTTCATCTCGGCCGTCATGTAGTAGTTCAAGACTTCCGCAGACTCGCCGCCCGAAACAAACTTGAGTTTACCGTAAAATGGAGCACGGCCTGTCCAGACAGCAGGCATCACTTCGGCCCACCATTCAATTTTGCCCTGATTTTCACCCGTTCCAGGCACTCCCCACAAACGGCTTACAGTCTGGAAAGCGCGGAACACATCGGGTTCATTCCACTTGACCGCCTCAACTTCATTCAAAGCCTTTGCAAGGGCATCGTCACCCGTCTGCGCATAGAGAATTTTCGCAAACGGTTCCCACGCAATCGGAGCTACACCGGCAACAGCCTCCGGTTCGTATTCCGAAATCGAGTCGAGCATCGGGAAAGGGTATTCAGCAAGTTTTGCATTTGCCATTTTGCCCGTGTAATTTTCAGGCTTTTCATCCATACCCGCCATGCGAATCGGATTCGAAAAATACGCTGCAAAATCGAGAGCCGCAAGAGTTGGCTTCTCGACGACACGCACTTGCTTATCAAAATCAAGCACACGCATTTCAAAGACAGCGACTGGAGCAACAGGCATCGGAGGAATGTAATCCGGGGTCTTTGATTCAGCTGCTTGAACGGAAGGATTGACAGACGGTGCAGCACAGGATGCCACAAGGAACATGCCCGCAGAAAGCCCTGCGAGGCACAAAAAAGAAGTCGATATTTTTTTCATTTTCACAAAAGGAATAATAATAAATGTTTAAGTAGGTAGAAATGGTCATTAGTTATTAGTTGATGGTTATTGAATATTTCTAATGACTATGGACCATTGACTAGCGGCTATTCCGCACATTTTCTAAATTGTACTCGTAAAAAACAAGGAGCCTTTATGCCTTCTACTGGTGAACACAACAAATGGATTGCCCTTGCCCTCTGTATTCTGCTCGGATACCTGGGTCTGCACCGTTTTTACGAAGGAAAAATTTGGACCGGAATCTTGTGGCTTTGCACCGCAGGACTCTTTGGCGTAGGCGTTGTCGTTGACGCCATCTTGATCGTCATGAAACCGGAACATTATTAATTAGTTATTAGTCAATAGTCAATAGTTATTAGACTTGTCATCCTGAGCGGAGCCTGTAAAGGCGTAGTCGAAGGATCCAGTCAAATTATTAATTAGTTTAGTAGACAGTAGGAAGTCGGAAGTAGACAGAGAAAAAATGAAACGTTTATTTGTTATTGCGACCGGTAGTGCCGGAAAAATTAGAGACTTCGCTCACATCTTGGGCACAGACCATTACGAATTCAAGACCTTAAAAGACATCGGTTTTGACGAAGACATCATCGAAGACGGTAATTCCTTTGCCGAGAACGCCATCATCAAGTCGAATACAACGGCTCAATGGCTCGCCAAGCGCAACATCGAAGCGACCGTTCTCGCCGATGATTCCGGCCTAGAAGTTTTCGCATTGAATGGCGAACCGGGCATCTACAGCGCCCGCTATTGCGGCAAGCACGGCGATGATGAAGCCAACAATGTCAAGCTGATGCAAAAGCTCGAAGGTATCGAAGACCGCAAGGCACGTTACTTCTGCGCACTCTCGTACCAGACCGTCACCAAGAACGAACAAGGTGAATTTGTCATCAGCAAGCCGATTATTTTCGAAGGCGAATGCCGTGGCGAAATCAACCACGCACCCGTTGGCGACATGGGCTTTGGCTACGATCCGCTGTTCGTCCCGGATGGCGAAACGAGAACGTTTGCACAGATGGAACTTGAAGAGAAAAAAATTATCAGCCATCGCGGAAACGCCATCAGAGCTTTGAAGAAAGCACTCGGGAAATAACGAGAGTCGCCGGGTCTGCAAAAATCTAAAAGTCCGCAAAAATCGCGCCATGCTAAAAATTCTATTCGCACCGCTACAAGGTTACACGACGGGCATTTATCGAAAAGCCCACGCTGAAATCTTTGGCGGTATCGATGCTTATTACGCACCGTTCTTGCGAATTGAAAACGGGAAACCGCGCGAAAAAGATTTGCGGGATTTAGAAATTGCGAATGCAGATTGCGCAAATGTAAAATGCACGGGCATCGCGGAAGGAATTGCGCGCGACGGGAATGCGCGCAAGGAGAACTGCGCGGGCTACAAAGTCGTTCCGCAGATTATTGCGAACAGCGTCGATGAATTCAAAATCCTCGCAAACGCATTAATCGCCAAAGGTTACACGGAAATCGACTTCAACATGGGTTGCCCCTTTCCAATGCAAGTCTACCGCCATCGCGGTGCCGGACTTTTAAGCGACATACAGGCCGTCCAAGAAATCATGGACGAAATCAGGAAATTGTCTAGCGTTACGAACGGAACCGCGCCGATAAAATTTTCCGTCAAGATGCGCCTTGGACAGGACTCCCCCAACGAAGCATTTGCACTTCTCCCGATTCTAAACGAAGCGCCACTCACGCAAATCACGCTCCACCCGAGACTCGGCAAACAACAGTACAAAGGCGCAATCGACTTCAAATCGTTCGAAAAATTTTATGCAGAATGCCGCCATCCGCTCGTTTATAACGGCGACATCACAAGCGTTTCGCAAATCAGTGAAATGGAACGACGCTACCCGAAGCTTGCAGGCGTGATGATCGGACGCGGAATGCTCACGCGACCAAGTTTAGCAGCGGAATACAAGGGATTGCGCGATATAAATTTCCTCGGCAAACTTTTTCAGATGCACCAGGTCATTTTCGACCACGCTTGCAAAACGTATCAAGGCGACAGCCAGATCCTCTCGCACGTTCAAAGTTTCTGGGAATATCTCGAACCAAGCATCCCTAAAAAGATTTTCAAGAAAATCAAGAAAGCAGGCAAACTCAGCGAATACCAAGAAGCCATCATAGAGATGAGGGAGCACTCGTGAACAGTGTCTACATCGAAATCACGAACGTTTGCAATTTGCATTGCAGCTTTTGTCCTTGCGGTAAGACGCCCGTGAGCAACCACTCCGAGCAAACAAGCGACCTCCCCCTCGAAAAAGCGACCACAAGAATCGCCGAATCTCGGGCATTCATGCCGAGCGAGCTTTTTGAAAAGTGCATCGCCGGCGCGCAAGAAATCGGCGCAACAAACGTATACTTTCATGTTCTTGGCGAGCCCACGCTCCACCCCGGCTTTGTGCATTACCTCAAAAAACTAGAACAAACGCCATTAAAGCTCACGCTCACGACAAACGGTACAACAATCGAGCGCACTGGACGCCAAATTCTAGCCTCGCCTGCAGTCCGCCAAGTCAACTTTTCGACACACGCCTACGCAGAGCTTCCCCGCGAGACCGCCGAGCGCTATTTGCAAAATGTGCTTGATTTTTGCCGTTTCGCAATTGTCGAGCGCCCCGATCTCTACATCAATTTGCGATTGTGGAATGTCGGCGCCGAAGAAGCATCCCCGTGGAACAGCTACATGCTAAAGCGCATCCACGAGACTTTCGGCGTCGAAATCACGCCCGGGCATTTTTGCAGTCGCCACAAGAGTTTCAACATCACCGGCCGCCTCTATTTGCACGAAGACACAAGATTTGAATGGCCAAGCATAGACGAAAGAACGGGCAAAGCCCTACAGACGAGAGACGAAAGAATCGCCGGCACTTGCCGTGCGCTCGACACACATATTGCAATACTCCACGACGGTCGCGTTGTCGCTTGCTGCCTTGACCACAGCGGACAAATTACGCTCGGTCACATCACCGAACAAAGCCTTGCCGAAATTTTAGAAAGCCCACTCGCGCAAAATATAAAAGAAGGGTTCGCGCAGCATGAACTACGCCACCCTTTTTGCCAAACCTGCAGTTTTTGCAAGCGGTTTAAATAAATTTTTAGTTACTGGTTATTAGTTATTAGTCATTAGTTATTAGAAATAACAGGAATCTAATAGCGCGTCTTGTCCGTCTTCGTTGCCCACTTTTTGAATGCGACGAGCGCTTCGTTCCGCATAAAATGGTCGCACTTGATGGCACGTTTTTCGTACGGCAAGTCGAGCTGATCATAAATAAAGGAATCGTCGAATTCAATTGCAGCGGCATCAGCTTTTGTATTGGCGTAGCAAATGCGCTTGACACGAGCCCAGTACAGAGCGCTCAAACACATCGGACATGGTTCGCAGCTCGTATAAACGGTGCAACCGTCCAGCATGTACGTCCCGAGTTTTGCACAAGCATTGCGAATCGCAGTCACCTCGGCATGAGCCGTCGGATCGTTATTCGGCACGACGCGATTTGCACCCGTCGCCACAACCTCGCCATCCTTGACAATCACAGCACCAAACGGACCACCGCCATTATCAACATTGTCAACCGACAGCTGAATCGCCATCTGCATAAAGCGCTTGTCTTCGTCCGTAATATTCTTCAATTCTGCTTGCATAAAAACTCCTTGACCACACTAAGATAATCAAAAACTCAAAGAAAAACAATAAAAAGCGCTCGTTCCAACCCCATCTTAGCTATTTTTGAATCATGATCATCACAGTTCAAGATTTCACGGGCGTTTACGCCGAGCAACCCTTTATGCAAGAACTGCGCGCTGCCCCAGAAACAAGCAAGGATGTTCGCTGGCTCGACTGCACCAAAATCGTAGGAACCGACTGCTACTGCGACGACGCCGCCATCAAGGAAATCAACGAATTAATTGACAATGCCGGAAGCGGCACTTTCGAGAATCGCGGCAATTCCACAAGCGACATTGCGCCACAACCAGGTATTCACTTCTTTGACAACGGCAATTATCATTACATGAGCAAACTCTGGACCGACAGAGTCCAGGAACCGTTCACGCTCATCGTATTCGATCACCATCCCGACATGCAACCGCCCCGATTTGGCGGAATTTTGAGCTGTGGCGGCTGGGTCAAAGAAGTTCTTGACAACAACAAGTTTGTCCAAAACGTCATTATCATCGGAGTTAAAGACGAACTCGTCGAAACCGTTCGCGAAGAACTTTCGCAATCCGGAGAAGCAAGTATTTTAGAGAAAGTTACGTTCATCAAAGAAAGTGAACTAAACACACTCTCGTTTCAAAGCTCTCTTTCGTCTTTGACGCCATCGGCGTCAGGTGCTGCGGTTCGGTCATATCAGCAAATAAATTTGCCGTTGCGACACTCACCTGGCAGCCTACTCGTCTCTCGTCTTTCGTCTCAACATTCCCTTTACATTTCCATCGACAAAGACGCACTCTCGCCATCCTATGCTGTAACCAATTGGGACCAAGGCTCGCTTACGCTTGATGCACTCAAAGATTGCATCACCGCCCTTACCACAGGCCGCAAAATTCTCGGTATAGACATCTGCGGCGAACGCGCCCACGATTTCGAAGGCGACGAGCACCACACCATCCAAGAAGCAGACACGCTCAACAGCGAACTGAATCGAGAACTTGTTGAATTTTTGCAGAGAATCAAGGTATCTTGAACTGCAGAATTTCTTCAGCAGTCAATTCATCAAATTCCTTACCCACACGCTCGGCGTACTTTCCCAATTCATAGATATTCAACTTGCTTTTCGGCGGATTTTTATACGGATTAGGCGGAGCCAAATACTCTTCCATGGAATCCGCCAAAATGACGGCAGGCTTTCTAATTCCACTCATATGTATAAACCTCCAGGAGTTTTCGAGACGCTTCTGTTTTAACAGCAAATTGATATGGATGCAACACACCCAAATAAGTCGCTCCTAATGTTTCAATATAGTGATTTAAAATCTTTTTGTTAAGGGCGAAGCCATAAATAAATCCATCATACCCCAAAGCAAAAGAACGGTCAGCTGCAATAGCAAAAAGGTGACCTCCAACACCAACATATTTTTGAACTTTTGCCAAATCTTTGTTATTGTGCGGAGCAGTACAAGCCCAATGGATATACGCAGCCCGAGCATCAACATCATTTCGAACTCCAACAAGCCCCTGGATTTCATTATTTTCCTTCAGCGCAAGAGCAAAGACTTCAACTTCTTTGGGAATTTTAATCCAATTAATTCCCCACCCGTTCTTTTCACTGAATTTTTTCAGGAAAGACCGACTTTCAATCCTGAACACAACAGTTTCCTTGATTTCCCCAGTTTCAGTATCTTTAAGGCAAGGGACAATTTCGTCGAGCCAAATACCGACACCACCGACATTTACGCATTTTTTCATCTTTTACTCCTTCCCCGCAAACAAGCAGAAACAGCGGGGCTTTAATTGTCAACAGCAATGCAAACTACTCTTTTGAGCACTAATAATATAAATTACAAAAAGATCTCCGTCAAGAGGTCTTCAAATTATTTTTTGTTAAATCGAGATTAATTATCTATCAATTTGCCAACGCCCTGTTGTTTTTTAAACAACAAGCCAGCCAGAGCAAGAATACAGTCCCACCAAAGAGTGCGCAAGTTTTCGAAGTAATTATCAATTCATACTATTTCATGCAGCGAACAGATAGTGCAGCACGTTTGGTAAACTCGCCCAAGTCGTTTATTCTAAAATTATCGTTTTGTAATCCATGCAAAAAGAAATAGAGGGCATGCTCGGAATCATTTCGATAATCCATTTGCTCTGTCGAAGTCCAAAAGAAAGCTTCTTCGCCAAGGCCGCAATATAAGCCATCTTCATTTCCAGTAGCACGGTAACCGCAATCCGATTTTCGCATTTCTTTTTCAGCCTTTGCACCGGCGGCAAGCCCCGCAAAGCCAAACCTGTCGATATACTTTGTGCCGTATTTTTCATGTGGATTCCAGCTGTAGGTCGCCCTCAAGCTTGCACCGGCACCTTCGTCGCCGTTGTGCGAATCGGCATAGTCAATCATCTCATTCCATTCTTTTTCACTAGGGATGTGCCAACCTTTTGGGCATATTCCCTGGTGTGCACTCTTGATTAATTCGCCATAGGTGGCGTTTAGCTTGTTATAGGCGGTATCTAGCCGCATGGCAACAGTCCACGGATAAAGCCTACCGTAAATGGCACAGGAGTCAGACTCGTCGTTGTAGCAGTAGCTTGAATCCGCGGCGAAGTTCAAGTTCTCTGCAAACCACCAGCGGTTACCGATTTTTACGGTTCTGTACGTTTTCCCGTCTCGGACATCTACAATGGAATCATGTTCAATATTTGCAGAGTCAAATATCTCTTCGGATTCTTCCGCAGCGGTGGTACTTGAACGGTAATTGTCATTATTGCTGCAGCCGCACAAAACGGCAAGGGCGAATACAATGATAAAGAATATCATGGTTCCCCCTCGAAAAATAGCGAATCGCCACGCTGGTTTACGACAATTACCGAATTTCCCACATCCTTTATTCTGTAAGTCGGTAGTTGCGATTTCAGCATGCCGTCATGTATCGCGTAAAAGTCCTCCGAAATTTTGAGATAGTGTGCGGCAAAGGAAATGTCCTTGTGCAAGTCGAAACTGCATCGTTCAAATTCCAAGGTGTCCAGATCCAGCTTTTCACTGTTCACAATGGTGAGGGCGCAAGCGTACGAGTATTCGTCGAGCCGCAACGCATTCACGCAATAGAAGTTTCCGTCGATCGAATCCATGGCAAGACAGCTTTCTGTCCAGCGTGGGAGTCCCTCAAAATAGGGCGTTTCCGTTAAAAGATCTTCGGGTGCGGATTTTTTCTTGCCTAGTTTTAGGGAGCGCAGACTTGCGGGGTAGTAGTTGGTCGAAAGGGTGTTGCTGAAAGATTCTCCATCATCGTAACTCATAAAATGATTGCAGTGTATTACTCCACTTTCCCAGTGGCGAACTTCGACAACCATGGTCGTGTCGTCTATCAAACCCTTATAGCGCCATGTGTAGCCCTTGTCGGTCACCTCATAGGTGTCGATGCTACAGCCGATTAACATTGCACAGGTTATCACACATAACATTGTAAAAACACACCGCCAAAACTTCATATAAACTCCTAGTTTCTCACGCACATCGCTTGACCCATAGGCTTGAGGTCCTTAGGGCATTCGATTACAGTCTTGATGTTGTTGTGGAATAACAAGCTCGAGATCTCGTAGGTAAAGCAGTATTGTGTGCTGTCATCCTTTGATGTACTCGACCAAAGCAGTATCAAGGATCTTTTGAAAGAGCCTTCCGAATCCACCTCATCCATCCCCTGAATTATATTTGAAATGCGGTTCATCTCATCGCTATCAATAGTACGCTTCCATTCGTTAACGCCCGACTGTTTCCACTCAGTAGTATCGGGAATATGGAACCCCGCAGGGCAAAAAGCTTTCGCCTCATCCCAGGTTGTAAAGGTGTTTTCTCTATTACAGACAAATCTGAGTGTATCTTTTACACCGGCCCAGCGATTCCACTTTTGATAGAAACTGTCAAACGATTCGCTTTTTGTTTCGATATCGGACAAATAGAAGTTCTTACTCCCAAAGGGCGCACGAACATACATTTTGCCGTTGATCATTCTCGCATCATATTCTACGCCATCAATGATAGCCTTTTCAAGCCGCAAGCGAACGAAATCTTTCCATTTTTTGTCATTCCAGAAAAAACTATCAAATACATAGTGGCTACCGCTAACATCGCATTGATAAACCCCTTCTTTTTCGAACACTCCATTTGCGAATTTTTTCTGTTCCAACGAATCCATGTCACCAATCTTGACGCGTGCCCACTGGAAAGTTTCGCCTTCAACACTCTTAACACAACCGAACAGTCCGCCCGCCGTTTCGTCCCATTCGAGAGTGGAACCCACTTGTCCCGCAACACAGTAGTCGCTACGACTCCTGTTACGGTCATATATGACAATCTGATCCTTGGTGGCAGTTGACCAATGGCTAGTGATACGCTGTCCATACTGATTGTAACCGGCTACACACACAATACTCATCACCGTATTTCCTGACTTCACCCATATTGTCTGTGCTACAGGAATCTCCAGCCAACACCGGCGCGAGGACATTTTCTTTAGTGACGTGAAGCCACTTACTGTTGTGGCAAAAGAAATACTCACGATCGTAAATTACATAGGTAGAATCATTCGTTTCGCCACATTCATCTTCGTAGACAACTGGAGGAATTGCATTTTCGTTAGGAAGTATTTCCCACTCGTCATCCCTGAAAATGTAGTAGGTACTGTCGTACTTCACCACATGCCCATCTCGGCGAGTGTCATGATTCAATACTGGTGGAATCTGCTTTTCGGCAGGAATCCTTTCCCATCTCCAATTCCAACCATTGCGGAAAACACACCAGTGATAAGCGATACCGTCGTGCCGAACCTCGTACTGGTTGTCTTCGCTACAGACTATGTTGTAGTAGTCAAAATAGCCGACGGGGTTCCAGTTGTTATTTTTATCGCAGCGGTAGTAACTCGATGGTGGAAGCATAATCGTGTCGCCAACGCTACAGGAGTCGTCGGTCACGTAGCCGAGCGGCGTGATGCTTTCCCACTTGCCGTTGTGACAACGGAAATACTTATCATTGAAAGCGGCTTTTTCTTTTTCGCGTTCCTCAGTACAATCTCCGTATTTATTGTAGAAGTACGCTTCAAATTCGGCCTTTTCCTTATCGTAGCTAGGAATGGTGTCAGTCCACCTAATTGAAAAACCGTAGCCATCACACATGAATACATGATCGTGATAGGCACGATATTTACCCTTTTTATCTAAATCGCATGAACCAAACAAGAACTCGATGGCCGTCCTTGGACTTGCACCAACCCACGACATCGCGGCCTCTGAACAGACATAAACCGTATCGTTGTGTTGAATATTGTCGGTATTACCATGGTAGCAAGGACCGTATTTCAAATCAAGCGAATCAAAAGGTTTCCAAAACAAAACGGAATCCTTGCGCATATCACAGACAAACTGTCTATCAGCAATCATGGAAGATTTCCCGATACAGTCGCACTCTGGAAGACCATAAGCTTTTTTCCATAATGACGAGTAAAACAAGAGGCTCGTGCTATCCGTTTTAGTGATGTCCAAGTTGCGATTATTCATGCGTACAAGCAATTCATCGGCAATTTTGAGGGTATCAAAAGAAAACTTTTCAACATCACCATTCCCGATGGCATCCGACATTCTTTTATATGCCGTGGCAAACGCCGAATCGGAAGTGTCGGAAACTACAAGCAGGTAGGGCATAAGGCGCAATGCCTCGAACTTAATGCCGTTTGATTCAAATTCAACGCCCTCTTGCCACTCCATACCGAACATTTTAAAGATTTCGCGCGAGGCCTTTTTCTTCGCGTTACCCAGATAAAAACCGTCCTCTTGAACCAGGTATTTGACGCGACTACTTTCTAGAGCGCCGAACAAGTTGATGACCGGAGCGGGGTATCGGCCAAAATCGACATATTCCTCAAAAGCGATTTCCTTTGCATCGGCTAAATTTCCACGCACACATGAAAACGAAAGCTTTGCGAGTGTGGTGGGGTACACGATGGAATCGGAGGTAAAGCTATAGCCGATAGAACGATTTCCACCAATGGTAGCCTCAATGACATCAAGTTCTTCGAGTTTTTGTGTAAGTGTGGTGATGGTGAGCGATTTCGGGATGAACGACTCATCTAGCGAAAATTTTCCTGACAGCGCTACGAAAGCACCCGAAGAATCGAAGAGAACGCTCCCCCTACTAGAATCATGATTTTCATAATCGGAATAGTCATAAGTATGGTCGTAACAGCCAGCAGCGAACAGTGCGGTTAAAATAATCAGTGCCGCAAATATTTTATGACAAAAATACACCATCCAAACCCTTTTTGATACTCCGTTCATCTTTGCATAATAAAATAATTTATTTACCCTATTTAAACAATGTAAAAAAGGAAATAGATGATAAAGCGACTATTTTGGGAGATGATTTGATAAGATGGCTCTGTCGAGCCAATCTGTACACTATTTTCGAAAAAAGTACGGTCAGGTCCAACAGAATTACGACAAGAACCACCCATTTGAGCACCAATAATATAAATTACAAAAAGACCTCCATCAAGAGGTCCGTAAATTATTTTATATAAAATTATGCAAGTGCGGTTTGCACCACATCTACTTCACGGCAATAAACTTGCTGCGTTCCACGTCGGGTGCTGAAACCCGCATCACGTATAGGCCTGCCGGCAGCCCGCGAGTCATCCATGCAACATCACCGACTTTTGCAGATTCAACATTCATGCGACCCACCAATGCGCCCTTCGTATCGAAAATGCCAACGCGATAGACGCTCGGCGCGACCATAGCAAACGACTTTGAACGAATCGATATCGGTTCTTCTTCCGTCGAATCTTTTTCCGCAGCTTTCACAAGTGTTACATCGAACTGGTCGATGTTCGGGCCGTCATTGCCGTCAACGGTTGCAAACGTCACTGCATTTTCGCCAGCCGCCAGATTAATCAAAACTTCTGAAGTTTCCCAAACGGTCCAGCCGCCTGTTGCCTTGAACAAAGTCGTTGCGGTATCTAAACCTGCAGAAATCGCAAGAGAGCGTGCTTCACTGGAGCCATTTGCAAAATCGATATCAAAGCGATATTGGCCAGCCGTATCGACTTTCACGTTCACGACGACATCGCCGCCCTTATCGAAATTCACGTAGCCATCGCCGTGATAGCCGCCATTGCTATTTTCAGAAACGCCACCTGTGATCGTACCCTTTTCAGCCTGATACTGTTTATCAGGTGTCGGCGGTTCCGGTTCCACATAATTAGCATCACATTCCGTCGGACTCTTGAGCGTAGCGCCCGCATTAGCCTTGACGGCAGCTTCCACCTCGTTTGCCTTAAGCATAAAGCTCGTATAATCATACGGCGGCGTAAAAGACGTTCCAGTTCCCTTCGTATTGCCAGAGCAGTTCGTAAAAATGTTGTCTATAACTTCGTTTACGCCCGTGCCATTTGCGTTACCGGTATAAATCGGATTCGATTCATTGATAAACACATTTCTTTCAGTACGCACTTTGCACATGTGACCCGCAGAAACGCCGAGCACGTCAGTGCCATTCGTGATGCTAGCATCACCTGTCAAAAGGTTGTTCACAACATGCACATTTCCGTAACGGCAGCGAGGTTTGCGCTGGTTTGCTGCCTTCCACCAGTTGAACATGTAAGTCACATTCAACTTGCCTTCGCTCACGGGCTCGTTATCGGAACTTCCAATGAGGTTTGATAAGTTGTGCGTACTCTTTTTCTTGTAGCCGAAAATGCACCAAGTAAATGTTACGTTATCAGAACCTTTCACCACGTCAGCGTTGCCATCCTGACCATCCCAAAATTCGCAGTGGTCAATCCAGATGTTCTTCGATTCGCCTTCAATCGTGAGGTTGTCCCACGCCTGGTCGGCGTTACTGCCCGGCCCCTGAATCACGATGTTACGAACGATGATATTCGATGCCTTGCTCGTGATGTGGATGGGAGCTTTCAAAAGTGTTCCCGGCTTGAGACCGATAATCGTCTTGTTCGATGCGGTGATGTTCAGGCGGCTGCCCGTTGTTCCGCTCCAGCCATCGCCAAGTGTTCCGTCAATGTAAATCACGCGCGGAGAAGAATCCTTTGCATACTTTTGCAAATCGGCAAAGGTCGTCACCGTAATGGGAGTCGCATTTCCGCCACCAGTCACGTTAAACTCAGTCGAAGTTCGGCCCGAACGAGTCGCCCAGCCAATCGGTTTGCACTGATCTACCGCCGCAGACGCACAAACGGCAAGTCCGCACAACGCCACCAGAACCATCCTAGAACACTTCATCGTCTCACACTCCTATTCCATCGACCTAAATTCTTATCGGCCTAAAACTTTTACGTATAAATTTTTTACACCTTTAACATTCTTTTGCGCCAGACGCACGGCCTCGTTCGCATTCATTGCGCGAACCGTTCCAACGCAAACGCCCATCGGGTCAAACACCATATAGTTGCGGGGTTCATTCTTTGCAAGCAAACCATCGCCAGCAATGAACGATGTGCCCGATTTATCCGCAAACTCAATCCAGTCTATATTTAGATAATTTCCGGTAATCAAAATTTTGAGAACGTGCGGACCTTCGGTCAATTTAACGTCACCAAGATCAACATCCTCGTAGGTTTTCCAGTCTTCGCCCGTCTTAGGTGCCGCAAACGCAGAACCCAGTTCCTTGTCGTCAAGCAACAGCTGGAATCCCGACGTTTCAGAGCCCGAAGCGATTCGCGCCTTGACGGTGTAATCACCTGAAGTCTTGACATTCACGGAATACTCCAGCCATTCGCCTTCCATCGTGTAACCAATAGCATAACCGTCCGTGATTTCTTCGATATCCACGCCATCGTTGCGGTAAGCCTTGCCCTTATTTTCGGAATCATCATCCTTGTACGAACTGTTTCCGCTTCCGACGCCATTGATGTCGTAATTTTCCGCTTCGATTTTTCCAGGAATAACGAAAGCATCGCCAGCAACGGCCTCTCCGTCGACAATCTTTCCGAACGGTTGCTGCGGCACGGGTTCCACAGGCGCATAAGCCACCACCTTCAACATCTGTTCCGCATAGCGCTTGCCAAACGTCACGTAGGCATTGTGGCTAAAGTGATAACGGTCCACCCCGTTTCCGTCAAGATTTTCAGACGTGGCATAGTAAGTGTTGTCCATCGTATTCGGGAGCTTTGAAACGCGATCAGAATAGCAGCAGCCCGAGCGCAAGAGTTCCCCGGCCACAAAGGGCACCGAGTCCGAACTCATGTCCAGCGCCGAAAGAATATCGTCGCGAGTCTTCTTTACAATCTTAGGCCAGTCCGAATATCCTCCGTCCGTTTCGCCCTGGTGGAAAATGAACCCTTTGATAACACCCACCTGTTGCGCTTTTTTAGCGATGTCCACAATCGTCTTGTAAACGTTACCGTCGCTAGCATATTCCTTAGCGTAATTCTGGAGCCAACCTTCCGCCGTCGAAAGGTAACTAGCGTACTGGTCTTTATCAAACAACTTAATGCTAGCACCACCCACAGCAACGGGAATAATGCCAACAGTCACATCGGGCATACTGTCAGCCATCGTACGCCCAAACCAGTCCGCAATCGAAATGGTCTCGCCGCAGTTGAACAGCGAAGGAACCGCCGGATAGACCTCGCCTAGCGTATTACGCCCTTTACTCGAACACTTTTGCGTGGCAAAAATCTTGAAGCGCGGATGCTCCACCTTGTCCGCAGATTCCGCATTCGCCGTCCCGCCCATATTGGACTGTCCGTAAGCGATGTAAATATGAAAATTCGGGTCCGGAGCCGCATAAAGCGTACCAGACATAGAAAGGCCAAGAGCAAAAACAGCCCCGGCTAAAACCTTAGAATATCCCACAAACATGTTAATTCCTTTTTAGAATTGCACCTAGTGTAATCTATAATCTTGAGCCGAGATTGCAACCACTGCGCCAAGCATTTTTCTAGACAATTTGTCAAGAACAACACAGGAAAACAGGCTCACCCCATTTCTGAGGCAAGCCTGTTTGTGTTTAGGAGGAAACTTTTTTTGAGACCCTACTTTTCTTATAAAAACTAGCACTCTCAAAACCGTAAAAAGTAATACAAAGCAGTTATTGAAAAAAACACGCAACATATACGGAACAAAAAGTTTCATACGGAACAAAACGTTCCAACATACTTTTTTCTGCTTTTTGAGATAGCCACCTTGATGAAATGGGCAAAAGAAATATCTTTCAAACGAGGAAACGGCTATGAAAAAATTCTTTATTTCCCTGCGGGAACAAATCGTAAAAAAACTGCAAAGTTTATCATTCAGAACAGGCGTCATCGTCCTTTCGCTTTGCATTCCCTTTTACATCTTGTCATTTGCGCAAATGGCCCTCCCCATTTCGGCCGAAGCCAAAGGAATTCTTTGGGTAGTGCTGTTCGGGCTTGCCAAAACTTTCCAATACGGCGGACTTTCCATCATCGGCGTTGAAGGCGTCAAAAGACTAAAAGGCTTTTTCAAGAAAGCATCTTAGAACACGGCTACAGTAATCCCAACATAAAAATTGCTATTATTCCTTACGGATTACAAATCTACAGGATCCATCGATGAATTAAGGAGATTCCCGCCTTCGCGGGAATGACAAGTTCAGAACGAATCCTAAACGTAAATCATTAACCACTGATTACTGCAAAATGGATATCAATCAGCTCGCACAACAGCACATTTTGAAGCAGCCGCTCTACGTGACCGGCAAACCCATCGCCTACACCGCTCGTGAATTCGGTCTCGACCCGAAAGACATCGACAAGCTCGCCAGCAACGAAAACCCGTTTGGTCCGAGCCCGAAGGGCATGGCCGAAGCTCGCAAGGCTTTGGAAGAAGTGAACCTCTATCCGGATGGCGGTTCTTATGACCTCATCGGAAAGATTGCTGAATTCCGCGGCGTGAACCGCGACCAGATTGCTGTGGGTAACGGCAGTAACGAACTTTTGGACATGATTGCCCAGGTGTTCCTCGGCCCCGGCACGGAAGCCGTCATGGGCAACCACAGCTTCGCTGTTTACAAGCTTGCTACGATGGCCATGAACGCAAAGATTGTTGAAGTTGACATGCCTGCTCCGGGATACAACTACAACCTCAAGGCCATGCGCGACGCAGTGAACGAAAAGACCCGC
>Ga0310695_10003103_pt1 | contig 33330 bp, 29 predicted proteins | sample RumenRJG_04DNA_FD_203882 | JGI IMG/M metagenome (GOLD analysis project Ga0310695, IMG submission 203882) | Bovine rumen microbial communities from Lethbridge, Alberta, Canada - RJG_04 (v2) (version 2) | ecosystem: Host-associated > Mammals > Digestive system > Stomach > Rumen | place: Canada... | reverse complement strand
CACAGCAGCAGAACAATAACAATGTAATCGATATAAAAAACTTCATATTTTTATTCATTGGTTCTATTTATGAACCCATTCTGGCCTGAGCATCCTTACCTGCGCCGGTACCTTTGTACTTGCTGCGCAGACGCTTCAGTTCGCTATTGTCGCGCATCAGCCGGCCGTTGATATAGATAAGGGGAGAACCCTTCCCCAATACCTCGGGTGCCTCGTCCGTGCCTGTCATGCCTGGCACTTTCACCAGCATCTCGCCCAGTGTGCCTGCATCTGATAGCGGAGTTCCCTGAATGCGGGTTATCATGGCATTGCCCTTCAGACGGGTATTAGGAAGGTTGCCCTTCACGACAACCTCCTGCAACTTCTGCATCATGCTTACAGATTTTAAGCTATCTTGCTGCTCCTGTCCTCTCGCCGACATACAGGCAAGGGCGATAGTCGTAGCCAAAACAATTCTCTTCATCACAATGTTTTATATATAATACTCTCCTTCTCTCTTTTTAGTGGCTATGCCTCCAAAAGGATTGCCTAATGTTTCAGTTCATTTTTTATCACTCTTTCCATATTTCTCGATGATGAATTGCCAAGCAGCATCTTTGTCGTCAAGGTTGACTTCGATATCAGGCTGCATACATGTATCATCCACTGTTGTTGCATCAGGACGGGCAAAGAACTTGCAAGATATGCTTCCTAAGACACCAGTGTTGGGGAGACGGTAAAGGAGTACTTCGCCATAATGGGAGGGCGAAAAAGTGGAGGTTGTGCCAATGATGGTACCAATATGGTTATCGCGAGCCATAGTAAAGAGCATACCCGCACTGCTGAAAGTGCGCTTGCCCATAATGAAGACAACCTGTCCTTCATATAACTTCGGCTGCTGGAAGTCTGCTGAACTCTTTGGTGCTGGCATCTGATAGAGTTCGTCCCTGTGACCATCTTCCTCCCATCTCTTTTGGGCTGTGGCTATTCTTGGGTTATAGGCTGCCATGAGGTCAGAGAAACGAAGATAGGTAGTAAAAAACTTCATTTTATCTCTCGGATATAGATGCAAAAGCAACTCGTCGCAGAGTTGGCTGCTACCGCCGTTATTGTACTGTGCATCTACTACCAGTGTCTTGATGCCTTCTTGGTCCATCTTGGCAAACATATCATCAAGGAACTTAGCGAAGGGATAGTCCTTTGCATTTACGCACTGGTTGAACTGGAGATAACAGATTTTATTGTCCGAGAATAACTGATAGTCGTAGTTGGAATCATGGCGACGCATGATATGCTCCATATCAATTGCCCCAGGGGCATCCGTATTCTCCGCATTCTGTTTTTTCGTCTGTTTGCTCTCCTGCATACGTTTCATTGTTGTAAGGTCAGTATGCTTGTCGTGGAGAGGTCCTAACACATCAATGAGAGCATCAGTAAAATCCTCGTCGGTCCCAATGTTCTTGCACTTTTCCAAGAGATCCTGCTTCTTGGCGAACCATTCTGCACACCGCTCTTTCTTAATATAGTAAGGATGAGTATTTGCCACCATATCCATAAAGAGGATGGCATCTTTCTGATAATTGTTACCAGTTTCGTATTCAGCCATCGTCTGATAGACAGAATCACTGAGCACCTTAAACCTGCTCAAATCTTGCGCCTGAGCAAACTTCCATCCTGCAATGAGGAGAAGCAATAAATACAATCTTGTTTTCATTTCTATTCGCATTTTGACTTAATATAATGTTTTGACGTTATTCACATAATATTTGGTTGTTGGACGTATTTAATTCTTGATATCCACACCGCCAATGAAACTGCGGCTCTTGACAAGGACGTTCACCGTCTGAGGTACAAAGAGTTCTATGCCGCCGAAGAAAGTGTGGATCTCTATCTCTTCATCCTCTGTAATGGCTGCATGCCGCAGGATTACCTAATGAGTTGCCTGATGTAAAGGCATTACTCTTAACGTATCTGTATTGTTTCATTGTAGCTATATCATTCAGGTTTTGCCCAGAAGAAATCGGGATCGGTGGTAGCGTCGCACTTCCAGTTGTTGTTGACGAAGCCTACGGGAATCAGGCGGATGTCTTCCTCTGCAGGATTGGGGCGATAGTCGCTCTCAGGGTTGAACCGACTGTATTTCTTGCAGACAAAGTAGTATAGATTCTTGGCCATGTAATATCCCAGATAATACTCCTTGGTCTGCTGGCTCTCATGGTTCCAGTTGGCAGTCTCACAGAGCACCAACGGTTGGTCGTTGACAAGTCGCTCGCGCACCTCGGCAATACTGAGCATCGTGCCATTCTCGTCCATCACCCAGGCATCCATCGTGGGGTCGATATAAAGCCACTTCTGCAACTGCTCAGACCAGACGGTATTGATGACGTGGCACTCGTAGTCGAGTGGATCGGCAGGCATACAGGTAACGTAACGGGCAGGGATGCCCATTGAGAGATACATCTCGCAAAGTGATATGGCCAGCTGGCGACAGTTGATGCCTTTGCCCGTAGTCTTACAATAGTTGTACAGGTCGATGGCGTCCATCTCAGCAAAGGCGCGATTGCCGCCGTCGTGGCGCATATTGTCGTGGGCAAAGTGCAGCAGGTTGATAATTTTCGAAAGTTCGTCACCCTGACCAGCCACCGAGTCAAGTTTGAAGTATTCGCGAACAACGCTCAGACACTTCGAATCCTTCGACTCATAGCGGAAAGGGTTCTCCATTTTCACAGCATCTTGGGCGTATGGAGCCGACTTCTTGAGCACGCTCAGCGGCTGACGGTCCTTTACCTCGGCCAGCAGGGCCTGATATTTCTTGTCCTTGCGTAGCGAAGCAAGGTCGTTGTCGTTGAGCATGTTGTCGTAGCGCTTATAGCCGCTATCCACCGATTTCCCGAGTGTGGCCAAAGCCAGTTTCTTTTGGCTCGTCAGGGCAAAGCAGCAGGCCTGGTCATAAAGATAATCGGCCTTTGCGGCTTTAATCATTTCGGGCGAAATCTCCGTGTCCTGACAGATTGTTGTGGTGTCGAGGATGTTGATGAGCTTGGTCAGCGGAGCGATGGCCTCTTTGTATTTCCCATCCTTGATCAGATTCTTGTAGGTGGTGTCGTGCATGGCCATCACCGTCTGAAACGCCATCACTCGCTTGTCTTGGGTCGACTTCTGTGCCTCGGCGTTCAGTGCAAGTGTCATCATCATGGTCAGTGCCACCAGAACTCTCTTTGAAAAATCTTTTGTCTTCATAACTTTTTTTTATTGTTTGACGTTACAACTCTGAATTTTGTTGCATCTGACATCAATTCTTAATATCCACACCGCCTATGAAATTGTCGACAATGAGGTGAAGACAGTGAGCATCCTTTCCAGCTGTTTTTGAAGCATGGTTGCCGACACCGCCAATGAAGCTGCGGCTCTTGACAAGGACGTTCACCGTCTGAGGTACAAAGAGTTCTATGCCGCCGAAGAAAGTGTGGATCTCTATCTCTTCATCCTCTGTAATGGCTGCATTCCGCAAATCCATTCGGATGCCTCCGAAGAAAGCATCGAGCCGGGCGCCGTGGAATGGCTCGCCACGATAGATATACTCATCACCGCCATAGCGCACGCTGCAGCAGATGCGCTTTCCGTCTTCACCAATAGGCAGAGGACGCTGCAGCCACTGGTCGGGGTCACGACGATAGCTGTCGATAATAAGGCTCACGCCTACATATATCAGCAGACCGATGCAGAAATAGGTAACCCAAGCCTCCTCTGATACCCTTGCGAACCACTCCCATTCGATGATTCCCCAGATGGTTGCCAATTTTGTTAAGCTGGCTACAATGAATACTAGTCCAATAATCGTTCTTGGTTTCATAACTTTGCTTTTTATTGTTCAACATTTCTGATTGCAAAGGTATAAGGTAAAAACGACCCCTCCAAATATCTGGGATATTCTGCTTAGGTTTGTGATAAACGGGCATAAAAGTGGGATGAAATGAGCATAAAGTGACGAGCGGAAGCAAATTTTTCACTTTTCACTTTCCACTTTTCACTTAAAATATGTACCTTTGCTGGCTGTATGAACAATGGTCACAAAGAAACTATCAGAATCCGCATCATCAGTTGCGTTTTCATGGTGCTGGCGATAGCCATCTTCAAGCCCTTCGGCCTCGAAGTGTGGCAGTGGCAGGCTTATGTTCATCTGCTGGCGATATTTGCATTAGGCTTGCTGAGTTGTTTCCTGACGGAAGTCATTCTGCGATATATTGTGCGCATGCCGCGCTCCTACGATCGTGGCGTCAGTTATATCATCAGCCGCAATCTCCGTTTCCAATGTATCAACACACCATTGGTGTCGTTGTTCATCTGTCTCTATCGCCACTTGGCGATGAGCAGTCTGGTAGAGGGTAACAAACTATCGTTAAGCAATTATCTGGAGACGTTGATGATAATCGCTTTTCTTTCCTTTGCCATTGGACTTTATTGGCGATTCAAGTTCCGTAGCCGTTATCTGGCTGTAGAACTCGAGGAAACCAGGCAATTGAACGAACAGTTGAAGAAATTGCAGACTTCAAACGCAGGTGTCTCCCGACAAACTGAGGATAACCCTCCAGTAGGTGGTACTGATCAGGATTCACAGATAACACTCGAGGGTACCACCAACGAACATGTAACCCTTGAGATTTCAGACCTATTATATATAGAAGCTGTTGGTAACTATGTAAAGGTTTGCCAGTTACAAGGAAATGAAGTGCATACCAATATGCTCCGTGCCACGATGAAACAGATGGAGGATTCGCTACAGGCTTATCCCATGATAGTTCGTTGTCATCGTGCCTTCATGGTCAATCTCGGTCAAGTGGAACAAATCTCCTCTAATTCTCGTGCCATGCAACTCGTGATGCGCCATAGCCATGATGCCATCCCCGTTTCACGCAGCAATGTCAATAAACTGAAGGAACTTCTGGGATAGGTTTCATATTGATATGCCTAATTGATATGCATCCTCTAAAAAACTTGTTCCCTTGATGTCACCCTTGTCTTTGACTCCTCTGACAAGTACCTTGCCAGCATCCTCCATATTGAAGAATTTCAAGCCAAGGTTATATTCCGTTAGAATAGCATCAAACAATTCTGGCAGCGTGGCGGCACCAACAAGTAACAATGCCATCTTCTTGATGTGGAACGAGTCGCGGATTGGATTGTGGAACCTGTCGATAACGGTTTTTAGCTGTGCGCTGATACCATAGAAATAGACTGGCGAGGCAATGACGAGCATATCTGCATGGTTCATCTTTTCATAGATGAGGGCCATGTCATCCTTCTGGGCACAAGAGTTGCCTTCGCTCACAAAGCAAGCGTTACAACCCAAACACGGATTCACCTTGACGTCGCGCACAGATACTATCTCCACATGATGGTGCGCTGATGCTCCTTTGGCGAAAGCTTCAGCCAACAGTTCTGTATTGCCACCCTTACGAGGGCTTCCGGATATAATCAGTATGTTCATCGTTATTCAGCCAACGGTAATACCTATCATTTTCGTTACTCCTTCGATGTTGTTCCAGCAAGAGTGCGGAATGCGGCCTTCAACAAGGAAGGCTTCATTCACACCTTATTGTTCTTTCAAATACTCCATGATACCTTTGCGATACAACGCAGCAGGGTCTGTGATGCCTGTCTCAGAGAGACGATCAAAGATCTGGTAGAACGTCTTCACGTCGGCATTGCCAAAGTTGCGGTAATCCTCAGTTTCCATCCCAGCTATCTTGCAATTATACCAGCAGGCTAGACTCTCGAAGGCACTCCAAGGCACGTAGGTTAGATCCTTCTTAGAGCCAAGTGAACGAGTGTACTCCTTCATTTCCTCCACGATTGGGTCGATTCTATCCTGCATCAGAAAGATACCGAACTCATGGCTGAACATGGCCAGTTGATAGTCCAAATACTGATTGTAATAGACGGTATTGGTATTCTCATTCAGATTGTTGTACGATGGGCCTTTTGCGCCTGCACGATACAATAGCCAATGATAATCGCCTCTGTTCCAAGTATAACCTGTTACGCGCTCCCAATCCTTAACGAAAGAATGGATCTTCATGTGTTGGCTCAGCTGATTCATCCGTTCCTCCATATCCTTCTTCGCCTGAGGATAGACATTCTTGAGATAGTTGTCGTAGTTATCGACATACACTTTGGCAATGGTACTGGCTATATTCATGATCTCATCAGGCGAGTTATGGTTTTTGGCCATCTCCTGATATTTGTCCATCACTTTCTGAAGACTATCCGCATTGGCGAATGTCTCTGCTGAGACCATAAAGAAGAACGTACCTGACAACATGCCACCTTCACCTTGTCCGAACGTAAGGTTGTCCTTGTATTTCTGCAAGGTATCGTATAGATGTCCGTACCTTTGTTTAGCAAAGCCATTGCAAAGCTATGCCTGAAGCAGTGAAAGGTTATGTGCTTGTCAATCTTTGCCTTCTCCAGCGGAAAACAGCGTTTTTACTTTAACATTTTTAGGTTTCGTTAACGGCAAATTCTGCTGTCTGGTTGCAGTTTCTCCGTTTCCCGTCACCTTTATAGCCTTCAGAAGGCCTGTGATCACATCGATGGATGTACCTCCGTGGAAATCAATGGAACTTCATCCGGGCATCTTGTCTTTTGCGACTTCTGCAGTTGCAAAAATACGAATAATAAATGGAACTAAAGAATGTTTTCGGTATTTTTTCATTCGATGTTCTATCAAGAAAAAAAGTTGCCCTGAAAAGTTTAGGTTTAAGTTTATGGATGCTTATATACATATAAGGAGTAAACTAAACCCGTCGTGTGATTCAGGTACGTTTGATTGAGGTTATGAAGACATGTATATATACATGGTTAAACCTAAACTTTAAAACTGTTTTTTTTCTTGACCGAAATGGCTATACAGGTGACTGCACTTTATATTATACGCTCGGCCTTTCTTACCAATTCTTGATAAGGAAGCCCGCCAACTATACGTTCTATGTCTCCGTTTTTCGTGATGAAAAATAGTGTAGGAATCGATTGGATCTGGGCTGCAACAGCAAGAGCCTGGTTCTTGTCTACATCCACCTTCAGGACTTTGATACGGCCTTTATACTCGTCGGCAAGTCGCTTCAACATAGGGGCGAGCGCCTGACAAGGGCCGCACCATGTAGCATAGAAATCGATGATAACTGGCGTGATGCCTGTATAGTTGTACCCTCTGAGGTACTGCTGATAATCTTTGATATTCTCCATAATCGTTTTAATTTTTTAATGTCATAATCTTCGAAGGACAGGCCTGCGTGCATTTGCCGCATTTCAGACAGTCGGGATCGAGATAGCCAATCTCCTGTCCTCGGCTGTCGTAAGGTGTGAGTTGCATCGGACAGACTCGGGCGCAACTCTTGCACTTCATCTGACAGGCACTCGATACGTGGATGTTCGTAAAGGCCTTGGGCAGCGGTGACTTCTTAGGAGCCACCCAGCGTGAGATAGTACCCATGGGGCAGAACGAGCACCAGGTGCGTGGCGCATAGATGAAACTCAGCGTAACACCGACGATGGTAGTCATCACGATAATCGTCCAGAACACGCGACCGATACCACTCCACATTGCCAATCCGCCCTCGCTCCAAGGAACGGTTAATGTCAGTTGGATGCCGAACATGCTGAAGATAAAGAACACCATGAACAGGCGGAAGCCGAACGTGCGCACGAATGCCGGTATTGGCTTGTGGGGTGAGTATTTCGATAAAAGACGGTCGTACATATTGCCGCGAGGACATACATGACCGCACCACCAGCGCCCTTTCCAGATGCTGGTCATCACGGGACCGATCATACAAATGAGTGCGATGAGTCCTACAACAGGGTAGAACCATCCGACGATGATATACGCGATGATGATCCAATAGATGTTTAATCCTGGTGTCGCAAAATGGCGATGGAAATTCTTTTTCTGATTCATATTCCTTATTTATTCTTAAAATCGGTGCAAAGGTACGAAGAATACAATAGATAAACGAATTATTTTATCTATCTTTGCATCGGTTTTATCTATCATTAAAGAAGCGTATGACCCTTCAACAACTGAAATACATCGTGGCTATCGACCGCCAGCGCAATTTCGCAAAGGCTGCCGAACAGTGTGGCATCTCACAGCCCACACTTAGTGCCATGCTCGTGAAACTGGAAGAGGAACTCGATGTGCGCATCTTTGAGCGCAGCAACAAACTTGTCACTCCCACAGCGGCTGGCGAAAAAATTATCCGTCAGGCGGAAAAGGCATTGGCAGAAGCTGAACGCATTACGGAACTTGTGGCTGAAGACAAGGAGGCCGTCAATGGTGAGCTGGCACTCTCCGTCGGTCCTACTATCGCGCCCTACATCCTGCCCAAATTCATCCGTCATTACGTGGAAAACTATCCCTCCGTGAAACTTTCCATCCGCGAGATGAAGGTCGATGTAATGCTCAGCGAACTGCTGTTGGGGCATCTCGATGCAGGTATTGCTATTAGCGGTAATACTCGTCAGGGCATCCTCGAAGTGCCACTCTACACAGAGCGTTTCATGGTTTATCTCTCTGAAAACTGTTGGCGCAAGCTGCCCTTTTTTAAACCCGAGAACCTGGAGCATGAGAAGATGTGGATTATGAAGGAGGCACAATGTCTGCGTGAGAGTGCCTTTAGTTTCTGCAAGGCAAGAACCAAGGGTAACCGCGTTTATGAGGCAGGCAGTATCGAGACGCTTATCCGCATTGTTGATGAGAACGGCGGTTTCACCATTATACCGGAGATGCATCTGCCATTTCTTTCCGACCATCAGCGCGAGAACGTGCGCCGCATCGAGGGCGATTATCTCTCACAGCGTCGTGTGTCGCTATACATCCGCGAGGACTACATCCGCCAGCGTATGCTCAACACCATCACAGAAACGCTCCTCCGATTCATGCCCGATGGGATGATGGAAGAGCGGATAGTGAAGTACGGAATTAAGTTGTAGCTTTTGAGAATTATTAAGATGAGCAGTATTGGCCTTTTCATATTCCTGCTAAGTATCGGAGCCAGTTTTGTGCAGCGAACCACGGGTTTCGGCTTTGGCATCTTCATCATGACGATGCTGCCGTTCTTCCTGCCTACATACGGCGAAGCCACAACTCTCTCTGGACTTCTGGCCATTACCACCTCGGCTGTCATCGTTTGGCGAATGAGAAGCTATGTCATTTGGAAACGACTTTGGCCGATATTGTTGACGTTTATTGTTGTATCGACAATAGCTATCTTTGCCTTGACCCACATTGAAGACCACATATTGAGGCGGATTCTCGGTGTTGCATTGATAGTCATCAGTATCTATTTCGCCTTGTTTAGCCAGAAGATCAAGTTGCCGACAACCAAACGAGTACAGGTTGGTGCTGGTACACTCAGCGGACTGATGGGAGGCTTCTTTGGCATGCAAGGCCCGCCAGCTGTGCTTTATTTCATCCAGAGTGAGCCTTCGAAGGAACATTACATGGCGATGACGCAGACTTATTTTCTGATTGGCAATGTGATGATGACTTTTGTTCGTGCCTATAATGGCTTCTTTACCACGACCGTCTTGACAGACTACTGTTTCGGACTTGGTGGAGTCGTCATCGGCACAACCCTTGGAGCCTACGTCTTCAAGCGCATTCCCAATCGCATCTTCCGATACATCGTCTATGCCTATATAGCCATAAGTGGTGTGATTATTCTAATGACAAATTGAAATGGCAATACAGGTAACATACAGGAGAACCAGGAGGCTGTCGATGCGAATAGTGAAGAATGGCGATGTGCATGTGTCGGCACCCATTGGCATGCCTAAGAAAGAGGTAGAACGGTTCATTGAGGAACACCGCGAGTGGATAGCCGAGGCACGTAAGAAAACCTACGAGAGCCAGAAGCGCAGGGCTGACTTTTATAATCAGCTGCCGCTAAGGACGAGGGAACAGGCCGACGATGCCCTGAGGCGACTGAAAGCCCTGATAGAGCCGATGGTGGAGAGCCACGCCAAGGAGATGGGCGTGAAGCCGTCAGCAGTCCATTACAAGGCGATGATTTCACGATGGGGTGTCTGCAATGTCAGGGACAAGTCCATCTGCTTCTCTGCCTATCTGCTGCTGTTGCCGGAATGGTGTGTCGAGCACGTGGTGGTTCATGAATTGTGCCATCTGTTGGAGCCAAGCCATAATGCCCGTTTCCATGCACTGATGGACAAGTTCTTCCCCCGTTGGAAAGAAGCTCGTAAAGTGACACGTCAAATATGTAAAATGGAAGAGGATGAAAACGATGATTGAGATTAGAGAAGCGACAAGGGCGCAAGCATCAGAAATAGCCCGGCTGATAATGATGGCTATGACAGATGACTGTTGCCTGCATTTCTGTGGAGTCGGGTATGGCTTGGAGGACTTCCTAAAGATGATGACCTCATTGGTAGAGCGTGAGGATTCGCAGTATAGCTACAGGAATACGTTGGTGGCGATGGCTGATAACAAAGTGGTGGGTATTGCCGTCAGTTATGATGGTGGCAAGTTGCATGAGCTTCGCCAGGCATTCATTTGGGCCGCTAGGGAACACCTCGGCACGGATCATTCCGGCATGGTTGATGAGACACAGGCTGGTGAGCTCTATCTTGATTCGTTGGCTGTCCTTCCAGACTATCGTCGCCAAGGCATTGCCCAGCGTCTTTTGCATGCCACGAAGGAGAAAGCCGACAAGATGGGACTGCCTTGTGTCGGATTGCTGGTAGATAAGGGCAACCCTGCTGGCGAGGCACTGTATGCATCAGTAGGATTCCAATATGCGAATGACAGCTGGTGGGGTGGTCATCCCATGAAACACTTGGTGCTATAGTAAAAATGTCCGTGCCATTTTTTCGTGACACGGACATTTCTTTTTTTTGATCCTTTATTTTAAAGGGCTGTTTGTTGTTTTAGCACTTTCTTCATTAAAAACCAATTTTTTTCTGCTACGAAAAAAGGCTTCATTAGCCTGTTATACCTTTGTACCCGAAATGATGATGGAAGTATGGCTGAGAGGTCTAAAGCGGCACACTGCTAACGTGCTGAACCGTCAGGTTCCGGAGGTTCTTTGCGAGCAAAGCGACCAAAGGTCGAGCGCGAATCCTTCTGCTTCTGCAAATTGGTGAGGTAGCTCAGTTGGATCAGAGCAGTTGTCTACGAAGCAGCCGGTCGTGGGTTCGAGTCCCTCCCTCATCACAAATTGCTCCATGGTGTAACGGTTAGCACGTCAGATTCTGGATCTGGAGGTGGTGGTTCGAATCCATCTGGAGTTTATATGGAGTTTGTGGCCGAGAGGTTTAGGCGCAAGGTTGTGGCTCTTGTTTACGCAGGTTCGAATCCTGTCAAACTCCCAAAGTTGGTCGGTTCATCTAATTGGTCAGGATTGCAGATTTTCATTCTGCCCACACGAGTTCGAATCTCGTACCGACTACAAACGCTTCAATAGCACAGCGGTAGTGCAGCTCCCTTGTAATGAGCAGGTCGCAGGTTCGAACCCTGCTTGAAGCTCCAGACGGCTCGTTAGCTCAGATGGATAAGAGCACGACAATCCGAATGTCGTTGTCGGGAGTTCGAATCTCTCACGAGTCACGTTTTTTATTTCTGGATATAGTGTTTAATGGTAGCATGCAATCTTTGGGAGTTTGTGGAGTGAGTTCTTTGCAGAGCAAAGCGGCAAAGCCGAGCGCGAATCTCGTTATCCAGACAAAAGTCTCCTTTTCAAGCAATAAGCCTGGAAAGGAGACTTCCTTTTATACGAAGTTCAGAATTGCGATGAGTCTGTTCTCTACTTTCTTCAGAACTTTCCGTGTCCTTGCCGTGTCAGCATTCTCCTTGTTGCCAAGTAGGGTGATAGCCTCCTTAATCAGTTTGCAATCATCCGCTGACAACGGCATTTCGGTGATGGAATAATTAGGATCCGCATATCTGTAGTAAATCCTATCATAGACCTCTATGGGGGCATTGTACCCCAGTTTGTCAGACCTCATGATCTGTATGTCCATCTGTACAGTCCTGGTGCAGACCCCCTTTGTGATGCCCTCCATGTCGTACAGGGCCTCACAGCAAGCATCCACTAAATCGTCAAGCGTCCATCTTCTATATCTGTTTCTCAAACAGTTGTCTATCGTTTTGTACCTTATCAAGGCATTCTTATTTGCAGGCATAGTTTTTTTCTTCATTGAATGATCAATAAAATAGTTGGAATCTCCCTCGGTAAGGATAATCCCAACTATCACTGTATTTCTCTGTTCTCTACTGGCAATCCTATGATGCCCGGAAGAAAAAACTATGTTCTTGATGACGTGGTAATCCTATACCGCTTGTGCATGGTGTACCAAATGGATGCACATAACTACTCTGTTCGAAGCGTCGCTGGCTCCGAACAAAAGCTTGTGTTGTTATGTTTGCTATCGCGTTCATACTGTATAGGATTACAACCTGTTTTAAGCGCATTATAACAAATGCGGGTGCAAAGTTACAAAATAAGTACGAAATCTTTTTGCGTAGCACGGAAAAGTTTTCGTTTTTAACAATTCTGTTCTCAATCTCACGTTTTACAACTCAAGATTACTCAATGCATATAGAGGAACAATGTCCACATGCCGCTGCTCGAAATTGTCCTTAGGGTCATAGTGGTCAAACTGGCCGAAGTTTTCCAGCGATGTTCTGATGGCTTCATGCAACTGACGCTTTCTCATGAAGATCCAGAGGCTCTGCATACTTCCCTGTGTGTTGGCCTTCACTTCCACAGGAAGTACTTTACCGCCACGCACCCTCAGGTAGTCCACCTCTGCATTGCTGCCCTTTTCCGTGTTCTGCCAATAGTGCATCTCTGGCTTCTGGAAGCAGTCGCGATACTTCTTCATTTCCAGTCCTGCGAACATCTCCGATGTGCCTCCCTTGTTTACCAAGTCCACGTCAGACGCAGTGAGAATGTCTGCCGCAGGGATGTCGAGCATTGTCAGCATCACGCCCAGGTCGAAGAACAGATATTTCACATAACTGTTGTTCTCCTCTGCTCCGAGAGGTACGCCTGTGCCGTCGGTGTGCTTTACAGGTGTTATCAGTCCTGCAAGAGTCAGCAGGTGCAGCGCCTCTCTTACAACTGAAGAGTGTACGTCCCTTGCAGCTTCTGCATAGACAAACTTATTGCCAACCTGAAGAGCCACCGAGCGGAGTACCTGACGGAGTAGGACAGGGGACACGCGCTTCTTATACTTATTAAAGTCATCCTCGTAGGTCTGTATGATGTCTGTGTGAACATGTGACACTTCGATGTAGCTGTGCGTCTCAATCCATTCTGTCACGGCAGCAGGCAAGCCGCCAACCAGGTAGAATGTTCGCACTTGATCTGTCAGATCTTTATGCGCCTTTGTAGGCAGCGGTTCCTCGCTGGTGGCTTTTTTCTTATAGCTGACTGTCAGGTCAAGACCTTGTGCCATCAGGAATTCGTCGAACGAGAACGGATACATATAGAGTGACCGTATTCTCCCTACGCCGAAAGACGGCAGTTCTTCGAGCGCAAACTCTAACAAAGAACCTGCTGCTATGACGTGCAGTTCTGGGTAGTCCTCCTTGAAGTATCTAAGCGACATGATGGCCTCTTTCGATATCTGTATCTCATCTATGAACAGTAGTGTCTCGCCTGATACGATGGGAATCCCCAACGTACCACTCAGTTTCTCGCACGTTTTCTTCACGTCGATATTCTCTGGAAACATCTGTAGCAGGTCTGGCTGCTTTTCCAGATTGATCTCCACGAAATACCGGAACTGTTTTCCGAGTTCCCTGACCGCAGTGGACTTACCTACCTGTCGTGCTCCGCGAATCAGAAGTGGTTTACGACGTGGAGAATCTTTCCATTCAATGAGCTGTTTGTCTATATGTCTTTTGTAGTATGCCATATCATTCCTTTTTTATGCCTTGTGGGTGCAAAGTTATAAATAATATCCAAAAGTCGGGGCAAAAAACATGTAAAATTATCCAAAATACATCCCAAAACCAAAAGTTTGGGCAAAAATTGTGCTTTTCCTACCAAAAAACGGGGCATTCTATAATTGTCACTTAGGCAAGGAGCACGCGCTGAGATATGCAGTAATTTTGCTAGATATCGCAGACCAATCCCAAGAGGATTTTGATGAGCTGATAATCGAGGTGCGAGGTTCGAGATTGTGGATTCACTTCGCAGTTCGCCCGAAGAATAATCGCAGGAAGATACTCTTCGATGTCAAATAACAGTTAAGGGAACCAAAACGGTTCCCTTTTCTCTTTATAGTAGTCGGTGGGACAGGTACCTGGGTATTTTACTCACCAGCAGCGAGCAAATTAGACATAAATGAGTATTGCTGAGCAGTACGCCTTGGCTGCTATCGCATATTTTTTTATACATTTCCTAAATATACATGCTTGATGCCTTCTTCGATGGCTATTGCTTTGGCCTCCTTCAGAGTATGAATGGGAGTTGGAGGAATGTCCTGCATCTTGAAGCGTGGGAAGAAGCGGCTGAAGTGCAGGGGATTGTTTGCAAGACCATTGTCGGTTATCCAGCGGCACATCTGGCGAATCATCGTCATGTCATCGTTTACGTCAGGGATAATAAGGTTCGTAAGCTCAATCCATACACCTGCTTTCTGCATTGCCAGGATAGTGTCGAGAACTGGCTGTAAGTGGCCACCGCTGACTTTCTGATAGATATCGTCGCTGAACGATTTTAGGTCGATGTTGGCAGCATCAAGATAGGGCAGGAGGTCGTTAAGCGGATCCTGGCTTACATAGCCTGCTGTCACGAGGATATTCCAAAGGCCGTTTTTGCGTGCCAGTCGTGCTGTATCTAATATATACTCCAGATACGTAAGAGGCTCTGTATAGGTGTAGGCTATACCTGGGCAGTGGCGCTCCAAGCACAGATCTACGACTTGTTGTGGTGACAGGTCATAATGGCCAACATCCGCTGGCGATACCTGCGAAATATCATGATTCTGACAATTCAAGCACCTGAAGTTACAACCTGTACAAGCGATAGAGAGACACTTGGTGCCAGGATGGAAGTGGTATAGCGGTTTCTTCTCAATGGGGTCGATGGCCAGTGAACAGGGCTTGGCATAAACCTCGCTGACAAGCACGCCATCTTTATTCCTACGACTCCGACAGATACCCGTCTTGCCATTGGATATATGGCAATGATGCGGACAGAGCTGACATTCCACCCGACCATCACTTAGCCGCTGATAATACCTACACTCCATTGTTTTAACCATGAATTTTTAGAACACAATGGCTTCGTAAACATACAACTCTGCTTCCTTCCAGCCATCCCAACCGATTCCGGCCTTATCCTGTGCACAATGACCCACGAACTCTTCTTTTGTCCAGTTCACCTCGTCGGCAACTTGAGGTAGGAAGGTACCACTACGGTAGCCCTTACGGATATAAATGCCGTGACGATGTAATTGAAACTCATCAAGACTCTGTATGCGTCGCATTGGGGTCAGCACAGAGATTTCAATATCGATGTCATCCAGCTCGTCCTTTGTAACAGGTATAAACCTTGGGTCTTCAAAGGCAGCGGCACGAGCCATCTCTGCCACAATTTCGTGTAATGGTACGTCTTCTCCAAAGTGTCCGATGCATCCACGCAATCGTCCCTGTTTGTGCAGCGATACAAATGCGCCACATTTACGTTTCAGTGTTGCTGTCAGCGTTGTTGACTCGGCAATCGGTTTCCCGGCTAATGAGTCACTAATACTCGTCAGAGCAATGTCTTTCAGTATTCGCTTCTCGTCGTCGGAAAGAACAAACTCTTGCGTTGCTCTACGGAGAATCGCAAATGCATGATAGCCCACAACACGACTATGATCGTGATTTTCGATATCTCCAGAGTTCTGATACAGCAGATGCTTCACTTCATAGCCGCCATCCTGCATCATCAGCATCAGCGTAGCAATGGCCAGCTCTCCACAGGCACTCGTAGCCAGATTCCTCATACCACTTCTTGAGTTTTCTTCCAGCTGAGCGATGAAGCGTTCCACGTCGCCACTCTCCACAGCCTTGCCTGTAAGTGCATCCACCTGGCAGGCATCCTCGTACGACGGGTAGTGCGAGAAGTCGCTGCTCACCACAAACAGATTATCTTCCGTCAGATAGGGCTTCAGTATCTCCGCTATTCTTTGCAACTTCCTGAAATCGTTGGTCGATATAATTATAGGGACGATGGGTGGCACATCGTCAAATCTTCTTTGCAGGAACGGCAGTTGTACCTCTAAGCAATGTTCCCTGTCGTGAGCCTTGGGCTGATAAGAAAACACAGAATCCGTCTCTATCAGCTTCTGTGCTGTATCGACATCCACTTTCACATTACCCAAAGGTGTATTGTAATAGTCGAACTCCGTGTTAACCGAGGCCCCATCTAGCCACTCATGGTGGCTTGGTCCCAACAGGAATATCCGCTTGTAATGCACGTCGTCAGGTATCGACTGATACGCTGCTGCTGCCACATTGCCAGAGAAATAATAACCTGCATGAGGCACTATCAGTGCTGCCACATGCTCATATTGCTTATCTTTAGCATGAAGTGAAAGGAAGCTGTCAACCTCCTCGCCCAGATCTCTGGCATCACCCGTATAGAAGCGGTTCGACTGGGTTGCAGGTCTTATCATCGGCTTCTTCGCCACGTTACCGTTACATGTATTCATCATTATTAGTTTTGCGTGCAAAGATACACATTAATTCTGAAAAGGAGGTGGAATTTATCAACTTTATGTTAAAAGATGTATAAGCAATGTCCTTTTTTGTTGATTTTTAAGTAATTTTACACGCAAATTAGAACTCTTATATAAATCATTATGAATATAGCTATTGTAGGAACAGGATATGTGGGACTGGTGTCAGGCACTTGTTTTGCCGATACCGGAGCCAACGTGACTTGTGTGGATGTGGATGAGAAGAAGATCGAGAGACTGAAGAACGGAGAGATTCCCATCTACGAACCAGGTCTTGACGAACTGGTGAAGAAGAACGTAGCGGCAGGACGACTGAACTTTACTACCGACCTCGCCTCAGTGCTCGATGATGTAGAGATAGTATTCTCTGCTGTAGGAACTCCTCCTGACGAGGACGGAAGTGCCGACCTGAAGTATGTGCTCCAGGTGGCAAAGACCATCGGAGAGAATCTGAAGAAATATGTTGTGGTGGTGACTAAGTCTACCGTTCCTGTAGGCACAGCGAAGAAGGTTCGCAAGGCCATCGAGGACGAGCTCGCCAAGCGCGGTGTGGATGTCGAGTTTGATGTGGCTTCAAATCCGGAGTTCCTGAAGGAGGGTAATGCCATCAAGGACTTCATGTCGCCCGACCGTGTGGTAGTAGGTGTTGAGAGCGAGCACGCCAAGAAGGTGCTCACGAAGCTCTACAAGCCCTTTCTGATAAACAACTTCCGTGTGATCTTCATGGATATCCCATCAGCCGAGATGACGAAATATGCCGCCAACTCGATGCTGGCTACACGTATCTCATTCATGAACGACATCGCCAACCTCTGTGAGCGAGTAGGTGCCGACGTGAATATGGTTCGTGCAGGTATCGGTTCTGACACACGTATCGGAAGAAAGTTCCTCTATGCTGGTTGCGGTTATGGCGGCTCATGTTTCCCTAAGGACGTGAAGGCTCTCATCAAGACTGCCGACCAGAACGGATACTCTATGGAGGTACTGAAGGCCGTAGAACGGGTGAACGAGAAACAGAAGAGTGTGCTCTTCGAGAAACTCGTTAAGGCGTATGGCAGTGAGGATGCCCTTAAAGGCAAGACCATCGCCATGTGGGGACTCTCATTCAAGCCCGAGACTGACGATATGCGTGAGTCTACTGCCCTCGTGATGATTGACAAGCTCCTGAAGGCCGGATGTAATGTACGTGTGTATGACCCTATAGCAATGGATGAGTGTAAGCGTAGGATAGGGGATAGTGTCACCTATTGCCGTGATATGTACGATGCTGTTCTCGATGCCGACGCGCTGCTGCTCCTGACAGAGTGGAAGGAGTTCCGTCTGCCCGGATGGGGTGTCATCGGCAAGGCCATGAAACGTAAGCTTGTGATTGACGGAAGAAACATCTTCGATACAGAGGAACTCGAAGAGAACGCATTCGAGTACCACTGCATCGGAAAATGATATTACTCCTCTAACCAGGCGTCGATGAGCCTGCGGGCTATCGACATCTTCCCTGGGATATCAGGGAGGTTGGTCTTACGGAACCAGCCTCCTTTTGCTATCTCAGACTGTTGGAGATGTATCTCACCGGATACGTAGTCGGCATTGAAGCCTACCATCAGTCCACAGGGATAAGGCCAAGGCTGGGAGGCGAAGTAACGGATGTTGGTGATGGTGACACCTGTCTCCTCGAGAGCCTCACGGGCGACTGCCTCCTCGAGTGTCTCGCCTGTCTCAACGAATCCCGCCACCAGACCGAAATAGTCGCGCTTGAAGTTCTTGGCACGAACCAGGAGTACTTCGTCACCGCGATGGATAAGCACTATCACGGCTGTAGCCAACTGAGGCCAGACCTCCTTGCCGCACTCAGTACATTTCTTGGAGATGTCGGTATCCATACGCATGGGGGCACCGCAGACACCACAGTACTTTGTGTTTGAGTCCCAATAGAGCAGTTCCTGACACTTACCCGCCTTAAGATACAAAGGCTCGGATATCTGATAATAAGACTGACGCAGACCGCACATCTCGTATTTCTCCGAACCGGTAACAGGGGAGTCGATACGATAGGTCCTGACTTCTGTACCATCATCCATAGGGGTGATGTTCATCACATGAGTCCAGGGCTTCACTTCTGTCGGGGGCTCCTCTCCGCAAGGGATGGTATAACTGCCGTCGGAGGTCTTCTCTAAAAGAAGATCCTCCTTGCAGAAAACGAAATAATATCTCTTTGTCATTTTATTTATCTCCGAAAATTTTCTTCCTGTCACGCTCGAGGGCGGGTTTTGTCCACTCCTCAGGAACGAACTTCCAGTTGGTGTTAGGCTGAGGATTGATGGTTCCCTGACGATGAATCTCCTCAGTAAGATAATGACGCTGATCCATATCGGTATGCCAGAGCACACGACTCTCGAGGGAGTCTCTGGGAATGCCGGCACCCTGGGTGAGAAGCTCACCGCCGCCATTAGCACGATAGCTGTTCATCACAACCTTATACCAACGCTTCTCATCGAAAGGTTCACCATTCGACATCCTGAAGATTCTCACTTTCTGACCATCGGGCTTGGTGAGATCTACCTCATAGTCGATGCCACAGGCGGAGTCGAAGTTGAAAGTGTAATACTGGAATCCCGTACGCTGCTGGTCACCCTTGGATTCGTCATTAAGCCTCAGGGCATGATCATCTGGAGATGTCATCGTGTTAGTCCACATGTCGTAAGAGAACTCCAGATGCTTGCGTATCTCCTCACCAGTCATACGAAGCACGAACATAAGATTCTCGAAGCGGTAGAGCTTGAACATATCGGCCTGTGTGACGTCACCAGCCTTGATGACATTATTGAATGCCAGAGGAGCATTGAACGACACCTCAGCACCGGAGATCTTCAACTGGAGATTATGGATGAGGTCTGTGAAGGCAGAGTTGCCGAAGAACCCGTCGCGAGAGTATACTGGATTCTCAAAACGACCGATCTTGCGCTCCACATACTTCTTCACATCGTCGATCTTAGACTGGAAATGTGAGAGCATCTGCTGGTCGATCTCCTCATCTCTCACGTCTACAATCTCACCCTTGATCTCCTTCTTGGTGAGATGACCGTTCTTATAGGTGAGCTCTATCTCTGTCTCGGCAATGTTGTTGACATAACAGCTGGGGTCGATGCAGAGCACATCCTTGCCGTTCTTGTTCTTTACCCACTCATTATGTACCTGATGGTCGTGACCGAAGAAGATAATGTCGAATCCTGGTACCTCACGGGCTACAGACTCTGTGCCGTTCTCCTCGTACTCATCTGTCTTGATGGCACCGTTGAGACCAGAGTGGAAGAGTCCGAAGATAAGGTCTGGGCGTTCATTGTCCTGGATATACTTTACCCATTTCCTGGCACAACGGGTCATCTCCTCAAACTCCATCCCCTTCCAGATTGACTTGTTGAGCCAGTTGGGAATAGCAGGGGTAAGCATACCGATGATACATATCTTTACACCCTCGATGTAGTGAACGGAGTAGGGCTTAAGACCATCGTAGATGTTCTGTGGATGCGCCTCGCCATATTTCAGGCCCTCCTTTACCATATTGGCACCAAGAAGAGGACAACGTACCTCACGAATCCATTTGTCGTAAACCTTATGACCTGGTTCGATGTCGTGATTACCTACAGTCTCGGAATCGTAGCCCATATAGTTGATTACCGATGCAGCGAGGTTCTCATCCTCAGGAATCACGTAGTTCGACCAGTACACGCAGGGCTGTCCCTGAAGGATGTCACCATTGTCGATGAGCAACAGATGGTCGCCATATTTCTCACGTTGTCTCTTGATATACGAGTTGGCGCGTGTGAGTGTGCCCTTGATGGGTTTCCCTTCCATAAAGTCCCAAGGGAAGAAATGTCCGTGAACATCGCTCGTCTCAATGACTTTGATCTTAACAGTCTTGTTGGCTGTCTGAGCCTGAGCAGTAAGCATCATGGCAATAGCAATAGTTGATAATAACAATCTCTTCATAGACATATAATTATTGGTTTAGAAATTCTTCTGCTCTCTGTAAGTCCTCGGGGGTATCGATGCCTACCGTCTCCACATCTGTGAGACCCACACGGATACGATAGCCATTCTGCAGCCATCGAAGCTGTTCCAGACTCTCTGCCTTCTCAAGAGAACTCTGTGGCAGCAGGGTCACCTCCTTAAGCACCTCCCTGCGATATGCATAGATGCCTAAGTGTTTCAGGAACGGATATTCGCCGAACCACTCTTTACGTTCCTTACCTCTGATATAAGGAATGACACTACGACTGAAATAAAGAGCGAAACCGCGATTGTCGGTAACAATCTTGGGGGAATTAGGATTCTCCACAGCCTCGATGCTCTCGAAAAGCTTGCCTAGTGTACCTATCTGTGTATCAGGGTCGTCAAACAGACTCATTAAAGTCTTTATTTGAGATGGCTGAATGAACGGTTCATCACCTTGGACATTGATGATGACATCAGCCGAAGAATGTATCTTCTCCACAGCCTCCTCAATTCTGTCGGTACCACTCTTATGATCCTCACGAGTCATCACTGCCCGACCGCCGAAGCCTGTCACACAGTCATAGATGCGTTGGTCGTCAGTTGCCACATACACCTCGTCGAGTACGCTGCTGACCTGTTCATACACTCTCTGAATGACAGTCTTACCACCGAGAACTGCCAGAGGTTTGCCCGGAAAACGTGTCGAAGCGTAGCGGGCGGGGATAATTGCCATAAATTTCATAACGGCTGCAAAGATAAGGAAAAAAATTGTAAAAATCGTATTTCTTTAAAAAGATTATTCGTGATATTTTGCATGATTCGCATTTTTTTTGTAAATTTGCCAAGAAATTCTAAATTGGAATATAATGCATTTACGAAAATATATAATATCGATAGTCATTCTGATGACGCCTCTTTCGATGGCAGCGCAGAAGATTACATTAGGTTCGACTACCACAAAAGACGGAGGACAGTATCAGGGAGAGATGATGATGGGAAAGCCACATGGCAAAGGCAGGGCGATATACAAGAACGGCAACAGCTATGAGGGACAATATGAAAAAGGCAAGCGTCAGGGCTATGGTACATACACATTCTTCGATGGAGAGAAATACGAGGGAGAGTGGTTTCAGGACCAACAGCATGGCAAAGGCGTATATTACTTCGCAAACAATAACCGTTATGACGGACTTTGGTTCCGCGACTACCAGCATGGTCACGGTGTGATGTACTATTTCAACGGCGACAAGTACGACGGTGACTGGAAGATGGACAAGCGTAACGGTAAGGGTACCTATGTCTTCTCCAACGGAGCATATTACAAAGGCGAATGGAAAGACGACCAGAAACACGGCACGGGATTCTTTGACTGGGGCGATGGCTCTTCCTATGACGGACAATGGGCAAACAACATGCGTTCTGGCAAAGGTACCTTCAGGTATGCTGATGGAGATGTGTATATCGGTCCCTGGAAGAATGATGTACAGAACGGTAGAGGTATATACAAGTTCCAGAACGGTGATGTCTATGAAGGTGACTATGTAGACGGAGACCGCACCGGTCAGGGTATCTCGAAATATGCCAATGGTGACAAGTACACAGGACAGTTCTTTGAAGGTGACAAACAAGGTCAGGGAACGATGGCGTGGAGCAACGGCGACCAGTATGTAGGCATGTGGAAGGCAGACAAGCCTAATGGTAAGGGTAAACTAACCACAAAGGCCGGAGACACTTTCGAGGGAATGTTCAAGAACGGTAAGATCGATGGTGAGGGTATCGCCAGATATGCCGACGGCTCGAAGTTCAAAGGTACCTTCAAGAACGGAAAGAGAAACGGAACCGCCATCGAGGAAGACAAGGACGGCAAACGTTTTGAAGGTTCATATAAGGATGATATCAGGGATGGTAAGTTCGTGGAGAAAGACCGCAACGGTAATGTCATCGCCAGAGGAACCTACACCCGAGGACACAGACAGCAAGAATAGTTACAACTCTTAAAAATATAATCGTATGATCATTGACACAATCGACAATCTCTGCAAGTATGCAGCTCTCAATCCTCTCTTCGCAGATGTGGTTGAATTTCTGAAGAGTCATGACCTCAAGACAATGGAGGCTGGCAAGTACCCAATCAAGGACAAAGACCTGTTTCTGAACCTTACTGTAGCTAAGGGTAAGACAAAGGAGGCAGCAGTCCTTGAGACGCATGTCGAGATGATCGACATCCAGATACCTATCTCATGTGCAGAGACCTTCGGATATACTCCGCTCTGTGACCTTCCTGATTTCGAGTATAATGCAGAGAAGGACATCACAAAGTATGGTGACACTTTGGCTCAGACGTATGTTACTGTTAACCCCGGACAGATGGCAATCTTCTTCCCACAGGACGGACATGCTCCATGTATTTCGGGAGAGGCTGAGATAAAGAAGGCGATTTTCAAAATAAAAAATTAAAAATAAAAAATTAAAAATATATTTATGGCTACGAAGAAAGAAGCTACGGCAAAGAAGCCTGCAGAAAAGAAACCTGTAGCTAAGAAAGCAACAGAGAAAAAAGCTGCTGCCAAGAAGCCGGCAACAAAGAAGGTTGCAGCGAAGAAAATAGTAGTGGAGAAGGCTCCGGAGCATATCGGACTGGTACGTAACGACTCATGGCTGGAGCCATTTGAGGGTGCGATACGTGGACGTCACGATCATGCAGTATGGAAGATCAACCAGTTGACTCATAACGGAAAGAAGACTCTTTCTGATTTTGCTTCTGGTCATCTCTATTTCGGCCTTCACAAACTTGCCAAGGGATGGGTGTTCCGTGAGTGGGCCCCTAATGCCACAGACATCTATCTGATCGGTGATTTCAACAACTGGCAGGAAGACGAGAAATATCGTTGCAAGCGTGTTGAGGGTACTGGCAACTGGGAACTGAAACTCTCTGAGAAAGCCCTGAAGCATGGTCAGCTGTATAAGATGAAGGTGAAATGGAACGGTGGTGAAGGTGAGCGTATCCCAGCATGGTGTCGTCGTGTGGTACAGGATGACAACACGAAGATCTTCTCTGCACAGGTATGGAATCCGGAGAAGCCTTATGTGTGGAAGAAAAAGACCTTCAAGCCTAACAAGGCTCCGTTGTTGATCTATGAGTGCCACGTAGGTATGGGTCAGGATGCAGAGAAGGTAGGAACATATACCGAGTTCAAGGACAACGTGCTCCCACGTGTCATCAAGGACGGATATAACTGTATTCAGGTGATGGCTATTCAGGAGCATCCTTATTACGGATCATTCGGATACCATGTATCAAGCTTCTTTGCACCAAGTTCACGTTTCGGTACTCCCGAGGAGCTAAAGGAACTTATCGATACTGCCCATAAGAACGGTATTGCTGTGATTATGGATATCGTTCACTCTCACGCTGTGAAGAATGAGGTAGAGGGTCTGGGTAACCTCGCTGGTGATCCGAATCAGTTCTTCTATCCAGGAGACCGTCATGAGCATCCGGCATGGGACTCTCTCTGCTTCGACTATGGTAAGGATGATGTGATGCACTTCCTGCTCTCTAACTGTAAGTACTGGCTCGAGGAGTTTAAGTTCGATGGATTCCGCTTCGACGGTGTGACATCGATGTTGTATTACTCACATGGTCTCGGAGAGGCATTCGGAGGATACGGTGACTACTTCAACGGTCATGAGGATGACAATGCCATCTGCTATCTCACACTTGCCAACAAACTCATCCACGAGGTTAATCCTAACGCTATCACCATCGCAGAAGAGGTATCAGGTATGCCGGGTCTTGCAGCGAAGTTTGAGGATGGCGGATATGGCTTCGATTATCGTATGGCAATGAACATTCCTGACTACTGGATTAAGACCATCAAGGAGGTTCGCGATGAGGATATTAACGTATGCTCTATCTTCTGGGAGGTAAAGAACCGTCGTCCTGATGAGAAGACCATCTCTTATTGCGAGAGTCACGACCAGGCACTTGTAGGTGATAAGACAATCATCTTCCGTCTTATCGACGCTGATATGTACTGGCACTTCGCGAAGAAGGATGTCAACGATATGGCTCAGCGTGGTATCGCACTTCATAAGATGATACGCCTGGTTACTGCCGGTGCCATCAATGGCGGATACCTTAACTTCATGGGTAATGAGTTCGGTCATCCGGAGTGGATAGACTTCCCACGTGACGGAAACGGCTGGAGCTATAAGTATGCACGTCGTCAGTGGAACCTCGTAGACAACAAGGATCTCTGCTATCACTGGCTGGGCGACTTCGACAGAGAGATGCTGAAGGTTATCAAGAGCCAGAAGAACTTCCAGGATACTCCTGTTACAGAGATATGGCATGATGATGGTGACCAGGTGCTCTGTTTCATGAGAGGTGACCTCGTGTTTGTATTCAACTTCTCTCCGACAAAAAGCTATACCGACTACGGATTCCTGGTACCTACAGGTTCATACGATGTAGTGCTGAATACCGATTCAAAGGACTTCGGAGGAAATGGTTTTGCAGACGACAGCATGACCCACACCACGAACTTCGATCCTCTTTATGTTAAGGACAAGAAGGAGTGGCTGAAACTGTATATCCCCGCTCGTTCTGCAGTAGTCTTGAAGAAGAACTAAGATGAACTATAATCATCCAAAAAGAAACACTAGCACGCTCGGCATCAGGCTGATGTGTGCTATTGTTTTTTGCGTTTTCTCATTCAGCTTCCTGTACCGTTTTCAGGCAGATGTCCTGGCTGTAGCACAACATGTGTTGAGTAACGGACTTACAAAGTATAAACCTTTCTTAGGTGCTTTGGTCATCACTCTGGTGCTACAGGGGTTACAGCTTTTAATCTATTCTCTGATACGACTCCAGAAACGTTTTCATGCACTCACGTACCTGCCGTCGATGCTGATACTGGGATTCCTCACGGATGTTAACAGCGATATCGACCTTCAGTTTTCCATTGGGCACTGGTATTGGGTGTTCCCGCTGGTGATAGTGATATGGCTGGGTATAGCACTTCTGGCCAAACAGTTGCAGGAGATAGAACCGGATAATGAGCCTTTACATTTATTATCCCGTCCGATGTGGATAAGTTTGTTACTGATGGCTTTGCTGATAATCTGTACTGTAAGTATCAGTAATACCAACGCTGTGTTTCATTATCGTATGAGAGCAGAGTCACGACTTCTCGAAGGCGACTATGCCGGAGCCCTTGAGCCGGGAAAGAAATCTCTGGAGAGTGATGAGAATCTTCAGATGATACGCATGTTCGCTCTTAACATGACGGGACAGTTGGGAGAGAAACTCTTCAATTATCCTACACCAGGAAAGAGCGATGCTATTCTTCCTGCTGAAGGAAAGTCGAGATTCGCGATGTATCCAACAGACAGTCTTTACAAGGCTCTTGGAGCAAAACCGAAGGCCGGAATGACAGTAGCGAAGTATCTGGAACTTATGCAGAGGAGAGACAGCGTAGATGACAAGAAGATAGCCGACTATCTGCTATGCGGACTATTGCTCGACAAACGTCTTGACGAGTTTGCGTCCAAGCTGAAGACTCTTTATTCAGATAATGACACACTCATCATCGACAATCTGCCGAAGCATTACCGTGAGGCGATGACTCTTTATACCCACAAGCGTTCTAATCCGATACTGGTGTATTACAATAGTGTTATGGATGAGGACTGGAGCAACCTTCAGGAACTTGAGAGCAAGTATTCTGACAAGAGGGAGCGAAAGGGTAAGGTAGAGGAGAAGTACCGGGGAACCTACTGGTACTATTACGAATACGAATAGAAAAGAAAACCTCCCATCGGATGTGGGAGGTTTCTTTTTCCTTTATTTATAGAGATATCTCTTGATAGATCGCTTTGGAGTCTTCTCGAACTCCTCCTTGCGTATCTCTATCTCCGATATCTTCTCGTAGGCAGGAATCATCTCGTTGAGACCATTACGGTTCTGTTCCATCACGTTGCGGATGTCATCCTCAGAGAAGTTGAGGTTCTTTGCCTCCTCGTAGTCTGGGTATACGATAGCAACAAGCTTGGTGTCACGCTGAACAACGATACTCTCTACAACGAGGGTCATTGAGTTGAGCTTATCCTCAATCTCCTCAGGATAGATATTCTGTCCGCTCGGACCAAGAAGCATATTCTTCGAACGTCCGTTGATATAGATATTTCCTTCCTCGTCCATAGTACCGAGGTCGCCGGTGTGATACCAGCCTTCCTTGTCTATCGTCTCTGCCGTAGCCTCGGGATTCTTGAAGTATCCCAGCATTACGTTAAGACCGCGTGCGAGGATTTCACCGGGAATATGGCGTGGGTCTGGAGAGTCGATCTCTACATCCATGTGATAGGCTGCCTTACCGCAAGAGCCTGGAGCAAAGTTATGCCAGTCTTCATAACCGATGATAGGAGCACACTCTGTAGCACCATAGCCAACGGTATATGGGAACTCTATCCTCTTTAGGAACTGCTCCACTTCCTGATTCAGCGCAGCACCTCCGATGATCACCTCGTACATGTTTCCTCCAAAGGCGTTGAGTACCTCCTTACAGATCATCTCACGTACCTTCTTCGAGATGACAGGCATCTGGAGAAGGAGTCGCATACGGTTGTTCTGAATCTTCGGGAACACCTTCTTACGGATAATCTTCTCGATGATGAGGGGAACGGCAATAACGATAATCGGTTTCACCTCCTGCAGAGCCTGAGCGATGATAGCAGGAGAGGGCACACGGCTGAGATAGTATACATGACATCCAACAAGAAACTCATAGATGAACTCATAAGCCATACCGTACATATGTGCCATAGGTAACATCGAGATAACCTTATCGCCAGGTTTGATGACATTTCCTAATACGTGCTTTGCAAAGTCGGTATTCGACCACAGAGCACGATATGGAATCATCACACCCTTTGAGAATCCTGTGGTACCGCTGGTGTAGTTGATAAGTGCCAACTCATCTGGACTCTCCTCCATGTAATAGCTCACATGTTCCTTACGGAAATACTTCGGGAACTTCTTACCGTAGAGCTCGTTAAGATGCTCTCTGGCGTATGTGAGTTTGTCAGTACGGCTTACCATCAGAGAGTAATCAGGATTGTTGATGATACCCTCCAAACCCGGCATTGCCTGAGGGTCGATGATTGTTGCCACATGATCACCCACAAAGAGGAGCTTTGACTCAGAGTGGTTTACGATGTTATGGATCTGCTCTGCGTTGAACTCATGCAGGATAGGTACTGCGATGGCACCATAGGTGAGGGTAGCGAGGAATGCTACTGCCCATTGACTGGAGTTTCGTCCGCAGAGGGCTATCTTGTCGCCTTTGGTTACGCCGCTGTTCTCAAAAAGGATATGTACTTTCTCGATCTTTCTCGCAACATCATGATATTGTAACGTCTGACCCTTGAAGTCTGTCAGCGCATCACGATCCCAGTTGTCGAGGATACTCTTCTGTATCATCGCATTGAAACTGGGGATGTCCTTGCTAGGGATATAGGCTTTGTTTATATCTTGTTTCATAAGCTAGTTATATAAGTAGCGTTTAATACTCTTCTTCGGGGTCTTGGCAAATTCCTCTTCGTGGAGTTCAATTGCCGAGATACGGCTATATGCAGGAAGGAGCTTGTTGAGGTTATTACGGTTCTCTTCCATAATATTCTGCAGCTCATCCTGTGAGAAGTTAATCAACTCGTCATTCTCAGAGTGAACGAGAGCTACAAGCTTGTCGCCTCTCTGTATGACGATGCTCTCAGCAACCAAAGGCATGGAGTTGAGCTTATCCTCAATCTCCTCAGGATAGATGTTCTGTCCGTTGCTGCCTAAAAGCATATTCTTCAGTCGTCCACGTATAAACACATGTCCGCTGGCATCCATCGTTCCAAGGTCACCGGTATGATACCATCCGTCTTTGTCTATAACATTGCTTGTGGCTTCTTCATTCTTGTAATATCCAAGCATGAGGTTTGTGCCTCGTGTGATGATCTCACCTTCTTCAAACTGCGGGTCACGACTGGCTATCCTAACCTCCATGCGGTCAACTGGTGTACCACAAGAACGAGGCTTGAAGTCCTTGTAGTCGCTGAAGGTGATAAGTGGGGCACATTCTGTTGTGCCGTAACCTACTGTCACGGGGAAACCGATGTTAACAAGGAATTTCTCCACCTCTCTCGATAGTGGGGCACCTCCCACGATAACCTCATAGAAATTACCTCCAAGCACCTTACTTACCTCGTTACGGATATAGTCCTTCACCTTCTTGTTGACTACAAGCATATTCAGCAGAAGTTTCATCGGCAGACTCTCTATCTTCGGGAAGATACGTTTGCGGATGATCTTCTCCAGTACCAGAGGAACGGTTACGATAAGAGCCGGTTTTATCTCTGCAAATGCCTCAGCGATGATAGCAGGACTTGGAAGACGTGTGAGATATGACAGATGACATCCTTGGCAGAATCCAAAGAGGAACTCGATAGACATACCGTAAGTATGAGCCATAGGTAATATACTCAGCATCTCGTCGCCAGCCTTCACCTTGCCCTTCATCTGCTGCATCACAAACTCCACATTGCTCCATAGAGCACGATAGGGTATCATCACACCCTTGGAGAATCCTGTTGTTCCACTAGTGTAGTTGATGAGCGCCAACTCATCTGCCTGGTCCTGATGATAATGTATATGCTCTTTTCGGAAAGCCATCGGATATTTGCTGCCAAACATAAGATTTAAATGTTCGCGCGCATACGTGAGAGCCTCCTTTCGGGAGATCATAAGTGAAAAGTCCGGGATATTAATGATGCCCTCAAGATAAGGCATTTTCTCAGGATCAATGGTCTTTACGGCATAATCACCGATAAAGAGAAGTTTAGAGTCAGAGTGATTAACGATATTCTGTATCTGCTCTCCGTTGAACTCATGCTGAATAGGCACCGCTACAGCTCCATAGGTGAGAGTAGCGAGGAATGCTACTGCCCAATGGGCTGAGTTGCGTCCACAGAGAGCAATCTTGTCGCCTGGCTTTACACAACTGTTCTCAAACAGTATATGGAGCTTTTCAATTTTCCTGGCAGCATCGTGATACTGGAGAGTGATTCCCTGATAGTCAGTCAGGGCATCATGATCCCAGTTGTCGATAATCGCTCTTTGTAAATAAGCATTAAAACTGCTAAAAGAATCCATTATAGAATTGCACAAATTTCAAAATTTTGTGCAAAGGTAACGCTTTTTCTGCACATTTGCAAGTATGAGTGTGCAATAATTTCTGCTTTTATACAATTTTTAATATAAAAGTAGTAAAAATGAACATATTTTACTCATATCGCATAGATTTCGCTGGGTGAATATGCGAAATAAGATAACTAGGAGCTATGAGTACGAATATGCTTATGATGAGTGTAGCAATATTTAGAAGAAGTATCAATGGTATATTTAGTTCCATAGGTACTTCACTTACATAATATGTCTGTGCATCGAGGGTGAATATTCCTGTTGATTGCTGAAGCAGAACGATACCCAGACCAATGATGTTCCCGAGCAGAAGACCCTGTCCGATAATAAATGCGGCAAACCAAAGGAAGGTATGTCTGATGGTCTTGTTTCTTGCCCCAAGAGCCTTGAGAACACCAATCATCTGGGTTCTCTCAAGGATGATGATCAGCAGTCCGCTAATCATAGTGAATCCGGCTACACAGACCATCAGAGCAAGGATAATCCAAACGTTGATGTCGAGCAGCTCAAGCCAGGTAAACACCTGAGGATAGGCCTCGTAGATAGTCTGCGAGGAGTAGGTGTTGAGGTATTTGTCTGTAGTACGGTTAACCTTCGCAATCACTTCATCGTCAGTAGCCTGAAGTTGTTCGAAATCCTCCACAAGGATCTCTGCACCAGAGACCTGATCTTCCTCCCAACCGTTGAGCCTGCAAGCTGTGTATATATCTGTAAAACACAGCGACTCATCAAAACGGGTCATGTTAGTCTGGTATATCCCGCTGATGGTGAATCTGCGGGTCCTTACATTATCGTCGATGAAATATGCATAGATACGATCGCCGGCCTTCAGTTGCAACTTGTCGGCAATAAGCTTAGAAATAAGTATGTTATTAGTGCTTGTAGTATCGCTGAACTGTGGCATCTTACCTTCTATGAGATGCTGCTTAAGGAAAGTCATGTCGTATTCCGGACCAACACCCTTGAAAAGTACCCCGAGGAAATCTTCGTCTGTCTTCAGAATACCTTGAGTGACGGCATAGCGTTCAACGTGTTTCACTCCCTTAAAGTTCTTCATCACAGACATCATACTGTCGTCTATGCAGACGGGATAACGGTCTATGGAACTAAATGCCATGATGTTCTGTACCTGAATATGGCTTCCGAAACCTATCACCTTATCCCTGATGGTATGCTGGAATCCCAATACCACACAGACGGTAACAATCATCACAGCCAGGCCTATCCCCACACCAAGAGTAGCTATACGAATAGCCGGGCGACTCACTTTCCGTTTGTCACCCTGATCACTATATATTCTCTTTGCTATGAAAAAAGGGAGGTTCATTCTTCGTCTACGCGGCCAGGATAGGCTTCGAGGGCTTTGCGGAGGACAAAGAGGGCACGCTCCAGATCCTTCTTCTTAAGGACGTATGCGATACGTACCTGATTGATACCGGCTCCGGGAGTGGTGTAGAATCCGGCAGCAGGAGCCATCATCACCGTCTCACCCTCGTAATTAAACTCAGAGAGACACCAACGACAGAACTTCTCAGCATCGTCAACAGGCAGTTTTGCTACTGTATAGAAGGCTCCCATAGGGATAGGAGAGTAGACACCTGGAATACGGTTCAGACCATCGATGAGACACTTCCTGCGTTCTACATACTCATCATACACGTCACGCAGATATTCCTCTGGAGTATCCAATGATGCCTCTGCCACTATCTGTCCGATGAGCGGGGGAGAGAGTCGTGCCTGACAGAACTTCATCACAGCCTTACGCACCTCGGCATTCTTAGTGATAAGGGCTCCTATACGGATACCACACTCTGAATAACGCTTAGATACCGAGTCGATGAGGATGACATTCTGTTCGATGCCCTCCAGATGACATGCAGAGATGTATGGCGAACCGGTATAAATGTATTCACGGTATACCTCATCCGAGAAGAGATACAGGTCGTACTTCTTCACCAGGTCACGTATCTGGTTCATCTCCCTACGGGTATAGAGATATCCTGTGGGGTTGTTGGGGTTACAGATCATTATAGCACGGGTGCGCTCGTTGATGAGTTCCTCAAACTTCTCAACCTTCGGAAGAGAGAATCCTTCCTCGATAGTTGTTGCTATAGTACGGATCTTTGCTCCTGCAGAGATGGCAAAGGCCATATAGTTGGCGTATGCAGGTTCTGGAACGATAATCTCATCGCCAGGATTAAGACAAGAGAGGAAAGCAAAGAGCACAGCCTCGGAACCTCCGCTGGTGATGATGATATCATCGGCTGTAACCTTGATATCATATTTCGCGTAATAATCAACGAGTTTCTCACGATAACTCAGATAACCCTGAGAGGGAGAATATTCGAGAATATTACGGTCTATTGTTTTCAGGGCGTCAAGACCTACTTGAGGTGTCGGGAGATCTGGCTGACCAATGTTAAGGTGATATACCTTTGTACCCTTTTTCTTTGCTGCTGCGGCCAATGGTGCGAGTTTCCTGATAGGACTCTCTGGCATCTCAAGACCGCGTACTGATATCTCTGGCATTGTATCCTAGTTTATTATTTTGCGTGCAAAGGTACAATAAAAAATTGAAAATTGACAAATGAGAATTGAAAATTAATTAAAGATACACTATTTTTTTGTCTATTCGTTTCCCGTTTTAAATAAAATTGAGTACTTTTGCAGCCAAATTAACAATAAACAAGTGAACTACGAGGAATTAATAGAGAACCGTGATAAGCGTAAGACAGGCAAGTTTCGTCTGCCTTACGGATACTTTTACAAACGTATCATCGACAATAAGTACAGTAACTTTGTCGAGTTTCACGATGAGTTAACGGATGATATCCTTTTCGATGAGTGTATTCGTCGTCAATGTGAGGCTCTGAGCACGGTAAAGAGCAGGTATCAGCTTAGGTTTACACCCAACGAGGGCGATGACAGCGTGTATGCCGTAGCCGTAGAACCAGGCAACTACATCAGCTTCGAGTCGCTGTTGAACGACCTGCCGTCTATCGTGGCAAAGAATGACTTCATCAGCTCCACCATCAGCAAACTGGTTGAAATCACCACCGAACTGAACAATCAGGGCATACAATATCTCTGTTTTGCACCTTCAAATATTCTCGTTCGCAAGAATGACTCTGAGATACGGCTTCTGCTTCATGGCTCGTTCTTCCAACCGATGAAGATGCAGGATACTCTCTATGAAGGTGTTGAGACGTTTGTTGCCCCAGAGGTGATGTCTGGTGAAAAGTGGGATGACCGAAGCGATGTGTATTCTCTCGGAAAGTTCATCGATTATCTTTATACCACCTCAGGACTGCCTTTCGAACTGAAGAAGGTTATTGCCAAGGCTACTGACGAGGACCCGGAGA
>Ga0310695_10003102_pt1 | contig 33332 bp, 32 predicted proteins | sample RumenRJG_04DNA_FD_203882 | JGI IMG/M metagenome (GOLD analysis project Ga0310695, IMG submission 203882) | Bovine rumen microbial communities from Lethbridge, Alberta, Canada - RJG_04 (v2) (version 2) | ecosystem: Host-associated > Mammals > Digestive system > Stomach > Rumen | place: Canada... | reverse complement strand
CGTATGAATGAATACGATGTGATTGGAGTGTCCGAATATGTGGGATACCATTTTCCCCTATCTGCTTTCCGGTGTCTCCGTCGGCGGGCAGTACGCGCTGATCGCCATCGGCTATACGATGGTCTACGGAATCCTGCGCCTGATTAACTTTGCCCACGGCGACGTGTTTATGGTAGCCGGCATCATCATGGTGTATGTGGCCGCGTCCGGACTGCCGCTGTGGCTTTGCATTCCGCTGGTCCTGCTGATTACTGTGGCGGTGGGTTTCCTGATCGAGCGGGCGGCTTACAAACCCCTGCGTTCCGCGCCGCGGATGTCGGTGATGATCTCCGCCATCGGCGTCAGCTATACCCTGCAGAACCTGGTGCTGTATATTACCGGCGGCCTGAACAAACAGTACCCGACGATCCCTCTGATTTCCGAAACCATGCAGATCGGAGCGGCCAAGACCAAGGTGGTTACGGTGGTAACCCCGATCCTTGTGATCGTCCTGGTGGTCGCCCTGGTGCTGCTGATCAATAAAACAAAGATCGGTATGGCCATGCGGGCTGTTTCCAAGGACTTTGAAACCAGCCAGCTGATGGGTATCAAGATCAACAACGTTATTTCCGCCACGTTCATTATCGGTTCCTTCCTGGCGGGCGTTGGCTCGATCCTGTTCTTTACCAACTATCCCACCGTCATCCAGACCTCCGGTGCCATGCCGGGCCTGAAGGCTTTTGTGGCGGCGGTGTTCGGCGGCATCGGCTCCATTCCGGGAGCGGTGATCGGCGCGTTCATTATCGGTATCATGGAGAATATCATCAAGGGCCTGGACGTGATCCTGTTCAAGCTGGGCCTGATCAAGGCCCCGATGGGCCTGGCAACCTTCTCCGATGCCTTTACGTTTGCCCTGCTGATCATCATTCTTATTGTGAAGCCGACCGGACTGTTTGGCGAAAAAGTGACGGATAAGGTGTGAGGTGAGCAGAATGAACCAGAAGAAATCAAAAGCACCGATGATCATCACTTTTGCGCTGGTCCTGGCGATCTATGCCGCGGTCTTTATCGCGGAGCAGACGCTGCCGGCGACTTCCATGCTTTTCACGGTGCTGAAAAAAGGCGCGACCTACGCGCTGGTGGCGGTATCCATGAACCTGCTCAACGGCTTTACGGGAATCTTCTCCCTCGGCCAGGCGGGCTTCATGCTGGTAGGTGCCTATGTTTACGGAATTTTCACGATTCCTGTTGCCCAGAGGGCCTCTGTTTACCAGTACTTTGACGGCGGTATTGTACAGTTTACGGTGCCGGTTGTCATCGCGCTGATCATGGCGGGCCTAGCGGCGGCGTTCTTCGCCTTCCTGATCGGCCTGCCGGTGCTGCGGCTGAAGAGCGACTACCTGGCCATCGCGACGCTGGGCTTCGCGGAGATCATCCGTGCCATCTTCCAGTGGAACGGACTGGGTCCGGTGACCAACGGCTCCAACATGCTGCGAGCCTTTCCGAACTTCAACGATTTCAATATCAGGGATGCCCAGGGAAATGTGACGATCTACCTGTCCACGCTGATCCCGTTCGTCATCGCGGGTGTGTGTATCGCGCTGATCGTGCTGCTGATCAACTCCAGCTATGGCCGTGCACTCAAGGCGGTTCGGGATGACGAAATCGCCGCGGAAGCCATGGGCATCAACCTGGCGCACCATAAGCGGCTGGCTTTCTGCATCTCCTCCTTCTTTGCCGGAGTAGGCGGAGCCATGCTGGCCATGTACCAGACCACGGTGCAGGCGAAGTCATTCACCTCGGCCATGACGTACGAAATCCTGCTGATCGTCGTGATCGGCGGTATCGGTTCGGTATCGGGCAGCGTATTCAGCTCCTTCCTGTTTGTGGCTTGCAGCGAATGGTGGCTGCGTTTCCTGGATGAAAAGCAGCTCATCGGCGACTTTGAGGTACCGCTGCTCAGGACCGGATTCCGGATGGTTGTCTTCTCCGTGATCATCATGATCGTGGTGCTGTTCTTCCGCCGCGGAATCATGGGAGACAAGGAGCTGCCGGATCTGCTCTCCCGGAAGATCAAAACGAAAGGGAGGGCTGCCAAATGAGTGAAGAAGTGAACAACAGCGTCCTGAAAATGGAAAACATCACCATGCAGTTTGGCGGCGTGGTGGCAATCAATAACCTGTCCCTGGAAGTGAACCAGGGCGAGATCGTGGCCCTGATCGGCCCGAACGGCGCCGGCAAGACAACCGCTTTCAACTGCATTACCGGTGTGTATGAACCCACGAACGGCATGGTGTATTTCCATGGAAGGCCCATCGTAGTCAACCATCCCCAGGGCAAGATGATCAAACAGTACGGCGGGATCAACGGCGACCTGTACAAGGATAAGAAACCCGTTGTCCATACGCCGGACAGAATTACCCATATGGGCATTGCCCGGACCTTCCAGAATATCCGCCTGTTCAAGAGCCAGACGGCCTTTGAGAACGTGCTCATCGGCACCCACCTGCGCCGCACAAGCAATCTGCTGACCGCGACGTTCCGGATCAACGCGAAGGAAGAGAAAGCCAACCGGGAAAAGGCACAACGCCTGCTGGAGATCGTGGGCCTGGCGGATGTGGCGAACGAATTGGCCACCTCCCTGCCCTACGGCAAGCAGCGCCGGCTGGAGATTGCCCGCGCCCTGGCGACGGATCCGACCCTGTTGCTGCTGGATGAGCCGGCAGCCGGTATGAACCCCCAGGAAACAGACGAGCTGGGCGAGTTCATCGTGGACATTAAGAAACGGTTCAACCTGACGGTCTTTATGATCGAACATCACATGAACCTGGTCATGGATATCTCGGACCGGATCTATGTGCTGGACTTCGGAAAGCAGATCGCCGAGGGCACCCCGGAAGAGATCCAGAAAAACCCGGTCGTGATCGCGGCTTATCTGGGGGTGGATGAAGAATGAGCATGCTGAAAGTAACGGGCCTTGTGGTTTCCTACGGCGGTATTGAAGCCCTGAAGGGAATCTCCTTTGAGGTGGAACAGGGGCAGATCGTGACGCTGATCGGCGCCAACGGTGCCGGAAAGAGCACAACGCTGCGAACCATCTCCGGCCTGGTGCCTCCCAAGGACGGGCGGATCTACTTTGAAGGCCGGGACATTACCGACCTGAATACCCAGAAGATCGTGGAAACCGGCATTGCCATGGTGCCGGAAGGACGGCGGGTTTTCGCCAACCTGTCGGTGCTGGAGAACCTGCGGATCGGCGCGTATCTGCGCAAGGACAAGGAAGCCATTGAAGAGGATATCCGCTATGTATATGACCTGTTCCCCCGGCTGAAGGAGCGCTCCTGGCAGCTGGCCGGCACGCTCTCCGGCGGTGAACAGCAGATGCTGGCGGTCGGCCGCGCGGTGATGACAAGGCCGAAGCTGATCATGATGGATGAGCCCAGCCTGGGTCTGGCCCCCCTGGTGGTCAAGGATATCTTCAAGATTATCCAGACCCTCAAAGGAACCGGCATGACGGTGCTTCTGATTGAGCAGAACGCCAACGCCGCGCTCCATGCCTGTGATTACGCCTACGTCATGGAGACCGGACGGATCACCACCAGCGGAACCGGTGAGGAGCTGCTGGCCAGCGAAGCGATCCAGGAAGCCTATCTGGGAAAAACCAGCAAGGGCTGACGCACAGGGCGGTTCCCGGCGGAGCCGCCCTTGCTTTTTACCCCTGCGGCGGCTATACTGTGAACACTGACTTTTGACGGGAGAGATGAGGATATGAGCAGACTGGGAGACCTGATCCGGACAGAACGGATCCGTCAGAAACTGACGCCGAAACAGGTGGCGAAGAAGTGCGGCGTCAGCGAGAGCTATCTCCTGGCTGTAGAGGCCGGCACGCGGATTATCGCGGATGACCAGGCCAGGCGGATCCTGAAAAGCATCGGCCTGAAACAGCAGAATGAAGCGGAATTTACCCTGGACGATATTGCCGCGACAGTAGACCTGGCGCAGGTGCAGCCCCGGATGGCGGCGGCTGTGCAGGCAAAGAAGCCTGTAAAGAAGGAAGCGGAGCTGGCGGCTTCCACGGAGGATGACGAAGGGGTTGCCGGCAGCGTCTGGCTGGACGCGCTGCAGAGCGTATTGAAGCGGGTGCCGGTGATGAACGCGGTGATGAAGCCAGTCAGCTATCAGCTGGTACCGGTGGAAAACGGCCGGATTGAGGGCGCCAACCCGGACAAGGTGTTTTTCTATCTGGCGCCGGATGACAGCATGCGGGGGTTCCGGATCCACAAGGGCGATATCGTGCTGACAGTACCGGCGAACAGTCCCGTGGACGGGGCCATTATGCTTATGACTTACAATGAGCACCGTTACCTGCGCAAGATCAAGCTCCTGGATGACCGGAATGTCCTGCTCCAGTCCTATGACCGGCAGTATGAGGCGGAAACCGTACCGATCAATGAGATCGGATTCATCGCGAGATGCGTCAAGGTGACATTTGAGCTGACATAAAACAAAAGGCTTCGGCATTGCCGAAGCCTTATTGTTTTAGTCATCCCGAGCGAAGTCGAGGGATCCCTTACTAATTCATGATGCGCTTCTCTTTGCGCAATGGATGATCCGCAGCGTCAGGGTGTCATTTCGACCGTAACGAACGAAGTGAGTGCAGTGGAGAAATCTCATTTGCAGCTGCAGTCTGCCTGAACGCTTTACGAAATAGGAACGAAGCAAAAGATCTCCCGGCAGAAACATTGCTTCGGGAGATCCTTTTTGGTTCAGACTATTTCATTGTGCATTATGCATTGTGCATTGAAAATCTGAAATTTCATTTCAGATTTTCTTCGCTTCCATATAGAACCGCTTTTCGTCCGCTTCGCCCATGGAGAAGGTTTTCCGCGGCAGGACGCCCAGCTTTTCCACATCCCTGAAGAAGCTGTGCTTGTCGATGTCCGGCAGCAGGAAGCCGACGGTTTCCGGTTTCGCAGCCAGTGCCCGCAGGGAGCCTTCGCCGTGGATGAAGTCGATACCCGCTTCCGGATGCTTCGCAAGGAAGGCGTCCAGAAACTTCTGGATGGTTTCGCAGGGAATGGCGCCTTCCGGATTCAGCACGGCCACGGTTTCCTCTCCGTCCGCGGAGACCACCGTGAAGCGATGGTCGGAACCGTCCGCCGCCAGGCTCATGCCCTTCGCTTCGGCATAGGCTTTCCAGTCCGCCATCACCGCGGAGCGGGTGGTGCCGGTCAGGATCCGGTAGATGGGCTCAAACAGGAGCGCCTCATCGTGAATGTTGACGATTTCGCACAGGGCGAAACGGGCAGGATGGTTTTCGCGTTCCGCTTCGGAAAGGCCTTCACGGATCTCATTCCAGTAGGCTTTGGCGGTGGCGAGGCTGTGGTTGCCGTCACCCACGGCCAGCAGCAGCGGATGTTCGCCTTTCGTATCCATCAGGGCGTTCAGGCTCCTGTCCACCTGCGCCAGCTTTTCGGCGCTGTCGACAGCCCAGCCGGCCAGGTGGCCGCCGTTCATCATCAGGTCAAAATCATAAACCTTCCGCAGGGCAGCTTTGTCCGCCTGCAGCGGCTCCAGCACCGTACGGTCCGGATCGTCGATCAGGATCATGATATGGGTCAGTTCCACAGGCGCGCCCCGGCGGATTTTCAGCCGCGGGGGAAGCCGGTCGGTGATCGTCTGCTCGGTCGGGCGGATCAGCGGCAGGGAACCTTTTTCAAAGGAATACTGCTCCAGGTCCACGGCGCAGACCAGACCCAGGCGGGTTCCGGAGGCGATGGTCCGTTCGCACAGGATAAAACCGGGATTCACAGCGGGAGTCAGCAGGCCCTGGGCCAGGTAGTCCGCCATGGTGCTGTGGATCTGCGGGATCAGGGATTCACTGTTCTTCAGGTTGTATTCCGGCAGGATCAGCCGGATGGCGGAAGGCGCGTCCCCGGCAACGGCAAAAGCCTTTTCCCAGTATTCCGGTTCGGAGGTGTACTGGTCGCAGGCGATGCAGGCCCAGGTTTCCGGTTTGACGCCGGCGGCCGGAAGCAGGATCTGTGCGGGACGGATTCCGATTCGTTCAAAGGACATGGTCTTCTTCCTTTCAGGTCAGAATGTTATCAGACAGTCCGTATTATACTGTAATGGATGATATCACAGATGCTTTTACTTTGTTTTCATTTAAAATGCGGCTGCCGGATGGCAGCCGCAGGGATATCAGAAGGGATTACTGGATGGAATCCGCAGCCTGCTGGCCGGCGATCCGGCCGAAGACCACGAAGTCTGCCACAGCGTTGCCGCCCAGGCGGTTTCCGCCATGCACGCCGCCGGTGACTTCGCCCGCGGCGAAGAGGCCGGGGATGATCTGGCCTTCGGTGTTCAGCACATGGGTCTGGGAATCAATCTTCAGACCGCCCATCGTGTGATGGATGCCGGCAGTTACCTTCACCGCGTAGAAGGGAGCGGTGTCCAGGGGATTGGCGAAACTGGTGCGGCCGAAGTCAGGATCGTTCTTCTCCGCCACATAGCCGTTCCACTTTTCCATGGTCGCGGCAAAGGCGTCGGCGGGGATGCCGAGCTCCTTGGCCAGGGCTTCATAGGAATCGCCCTGCAGCATCAGGCCGCGTTTGATGTAGCCCTGGATGACGGAGGACGCGTCCACCATCTTCTGGTCCACAACCAGCCAGCTGAAGGAATCGGGCTGGGCGATTTCAGCGGCGGACACCACGTCGCGGGTGCCGACTTCATCAATGAAGCGTTCGCCGTTGGCGTTCACCAGGATCGCGCCGTCGCCCCGCAGGCCTTCGGTGATCAGGGAAGCGGTATCCGCCTGCACGGTCGGGTGAATCTGGATCTGCTCCATGTCCACGGTGGCGGCGCCGATTTCGGTGGCCATCAGGATACCCTGGCCCTGGATACCGGCAGCGTTGGTGGTCATGAAACCGGCCAGGTCAGGCTTGTACTGCACCACCATGTCCAGGTTGGCGCCGAAACCGCCGGTGGCCAGGATGACAGCCTTCGCGTTAACGGTCACTTTGTTGCCGTTCTTGCCCTTTGCCTCAACGCCGATGACAGCGCCGGCTTCGTTGGTCAGCAGCTTTTCCGCGGTCACGTCGGTGAGCAGCGCCAGGTTGTCCCGGCTCTGGCAGGCAGCCTCCAGCAGCGGCACGGTATAGGCGCCGACGGAGACGGTCTTGCCTTCTTCATTGACGGGGCGGTGAATCCGCTTGACGGAAGCGCCGCCGAAGGCAGCCACGTTGTTCAGATGAATACCGATGGAATCCAGGTACTCAATGGCAGCGGCGCTGTTGTTCACCAGCGTGTTTACCAGCTCCGGATCGTTCAGGCCCTTGCCGCCGATTAGGGTATCCAGGGCAAAGAGCTCGGTGGAATCAAAGTATCCTTCCGGATTGGCCTGCCAGGCTTCCCACTGTTCCTTGACGGTGGCGGCCAGAGCGGTGATCGCCTCGTTGTCGGCATAGCCTTCCGCGGCTTTCAGGGTCTTTTCGACGCCGGCGCTTTCGTCAAAGGTGTTGGCGTCCTGATAGACGGTCTTGGCGGCGTTCATACCGCCGGTGGATTTGACGGAGTTGCCGCCCACGGCGGGCTGGCTTTCCAGGATGAGCACGCTCTTTCCCGCGTCAGAAGCGGTCAGGGCGGCGGTCATGCCGGCGCCGCCGGCACCGATGATGACCACGTCGGTGTCAATGGTCAGGTCAACGGATTCTTCCCCGGCCATTTCACGCATGTAGTCGTCCGGATTCACACCGGCGTTGGTCAGCGCGTCGCGCATGGCCTGAATGACGGCGGCCCGGGTAATACCGGCAAAGGTGGCACCGGTGTAGGTGTCCACAATTCCGTTGTATTCCACGAAGGCCAGGGGCCATTCGTTGATGATTTTGGAACCGATGCCTTCGGTTTCACCGGGGCCTTCGATTGCCACTTCCTTGATGTCGGCACCGTCCAGGGTGACGGTAACGGTGATGTCTCCGCCGAAACCCTGAACCGTAGCGGTTCCGGTAGCGGTGGCGGTTTCAGCCATGACAGACGCGCAGCTCAAAATCATGGCCAGCGCGGTCAGCAGGGCCAGCAGTTTTTTCATCATGCAGTTTTCCTCCTTTTCACAGACACACTGTAAAATAATATCATACAATAATTATACAAAGCTAACAGGGCGGGGTCAAGATGATCCCGCCCTGTCGATTATCTATTTTTTCAGTCGCAGGTGTAGCCCGGCCGGATATACAGTTCCTCTCCGGCAGGGGCGATTTTGGTGTCCCAGACCCGGTCTTTCCAGTCTGCCTGGGGAATTTCCCGGATGGTGACGGAAACGCTGGACAGATTGCAGCCCAGGGTGGCCGCGATATCCTCCGCGATTTTTGCCGCGCATTTTTGCTTTACTTCCTCTGTCCTTCCGGGGAAGCAATTGATTTCAACATGGGGCATGGCTGATTTCCTCCTTTCTCAGGCCGTTTACAGGGGCATCTCCTTTTCCACATGAGCCAGTTCGCTGATTCCGAGGAGTCTGTCCCCGCTGAAGGTCATTTCCATGATACAGGGCATCCGGTTGACAATCCGGAGAAAGTCCTGCAGGCCAAAGTCCGGATTGTAGTAATTCAGGATGGTGCTGAGGGCGGTTCCGTGGGTGCCGATCACCACCGTCTGACCGGCATAGTCCCGCAGGATGTCCCGAAGGGCTTCCATGTTCCGGGCCTGTACGGAGCCCAGGCTTTCGCCGTTTTCTTCCGCCCAGGAAAAATCAGCCCAGCGCTTTTCCAGGGAGCCGGAAGTGAAATCTCCGCATTTCCGCTCCCGAAGGCGTTCGTCCGTCCGGATATCCATGCCCCGAAGCTCCGCCGCGGGACGGATGGTATCCATGCTCCGCCGGTAGGGGCTGCTCAGGAAAGCGTCAATTTTCCGGTCCCGCAGGGTTTCCGCGACGATTTTCCGGTCTTCCAGGCCGGCTTCGGTCAGGGGGCGGTTCCGGTCATCGCTGCCGTAAACCGCCTGCGCGTGCCGGACGAAGATCACCGAAGTGTGACAGGGGGACGGTTCTGTTATCACACTGTTCGCCGCAGCTGCGGCGCCGGTTCTGTAATATCCCCTGTAAAACACGGAACCCCTCGGTTTCAGCGGGATCAGCACGGTATTGATGATATCCGAGGACGCGATGATCGCATTGCTCCAGGCAATATACCGGAGATACGGCCGGAAAGCCCCGGTGTCCGGCAGCAGGAGGGCAGCCGGAACAAGGGTAAGCATCAGAAGAGGAAGGGACATGTACAGGAAGAACCGCCCTTTGGACATTTCAGCGTTGGGATTCATCCAGAAAAAGAGTCCGGAATGGGAGAGATAAATATCCCCAAGCCGATAAACGACCAGGATGTGCAGCAACTCGTGCACCAGGAAGACCAGCGCAAAAATCGGGAGCCGAACCGGATAATAGACGCCCCTCATTCTGCCCGTAACAAAGAGCAGGACGGTCAGAAGTGCCATCAGACCGTAGGCAAAAACCATATAGTGCTTCCGGAACCAGTCGTTCCGGATAAACGGACGGTATTGGCTGTGATCGATTTCCGGCTGCGGCACGGTTTGTACCCAACGGATCATATTACCCTGCACTCCTTTGTTTACAGCTTCAGATCTCCGTCCTTGACCCAGCCGGCTTTCCGTACGAAGGCGTGAATCACAAGCGAAAGAACGGCGGGAAGCACCAGGCTGATCAGCACCAGGCCCAGCCAGTCCGTTCCGGTAATGGCGGCTTTGGTGCCGGCGGCCACATCGTTCAGCCAGCCGGTGTAAACGCCCAGCGGGCCGACCAGACCGCAGGTGCCCATACCGGAGGAGATGGCGGTACCGTTCATTTCCATCCGGAACACGCAGGTCGCGATGGGGCCGGTGATGGCGGAGGCCAGGGTGGGAGCGATCCAGACCCTGGGATTTTTAATGATGTTCGGCATCTGGAGCATGGAAGTGCCAAGCCCCTGGGAAACCAGGCCGCCGACCTTGTTTTCCCTGAAGGAGATGACCGCGAAGCCGATCATCTGCGCGCAGCAGCCGGCCACCGCGGCGCCGCCGGCCAGACCGGTCAGTCCCAGCGCGGCACAGATGGCAGCGGAGGAAATGGGCAGGGTCAGCGCCACGCCCACGATCACAGAGACGAGAATGCCCATCAGGAGCGGCTGGAGTTCGGTTGCCCATTTGATCAGGTTACCGACAGCCGAGGCAGCGCTGCCCAGCGGCGGAGCGATCAGCCAGGACAGGAACATACCGACGCCGATGGTGACAAGGGGAGTCACCAGAATATCGATCTTCGTTTCCTTGGAGACAGCCTTGCCGAACTCCGCGGCGATGATCGCGATAAAGAGCACGGCCAGCGGTCCGCCCGCGCCGCCCAGCGCGTTGGCCGCGAAACCGACGGTGGTCATGGAGAAAAGAACCAGCGGGGGACACTGCAGCGCGTAGCCGATGGCGATGGCCATAGCCGGTCCGCTCATGGCGGAGGCCATACCGCCGACGGTATAGTCCACACCGCCGATGGTGGCAATGGTTTTGGTCAGGAAGCCGACGTGCAGCTGTGAGCCGAAGGTGTTGATGATGGTGCCGATCAGCAGGGAGCAGAACAGGCCCTGCGCCATGGCGCCCAGTGCGTCAATGCCGTAGCGCTTCAGGGAAATTTCGATGTTTTTCCGCTTCAGAAAGTTCTTCATGGTTCCTCCGGGATACGCAAGGTATCCAAAGTGTATTTCAAGCAGCAATTATATACCTTTCCGGAAGGTTCCTTCCAGTATTTTTATCGTATATTACAAGGAAAATCTGTCCCGGATCATCCCGGCCGTTTCCTCCGGCGTCAGGTTGGTGTTGTCAATCCGCATATAGTTTTTAAAGGGCAGCTCTCCCTCGCGGCTGACAAGGCGGTACCGGTCTTCCCGCAGCAGACGCTGCTCTGACGCGGCCAGGTCCCGCTTGGACGCTTTGTTCCGCAGCCGGTTTTCCGTTTTATTCCGTTCCAGCCGGACTGCACGATCGGCAACTAATTCCACATAATACACATTTCCACCGGTAAATTCGAAGCGTTCTGCCACTGAACGGATATAATCCCAGTCTTCCTGCATATCAAAGGCCCACATGTAGGTAAAAATCATTCCCCGGTGATTGGTTTTCAGAAACTCCTCAAAAATCACATTCCGGAGCCGGTCGACTGTAGGTCCTGTATAGTCCCCGAAGATCTCCAGCACGGGTTCTATCATCATGTGATTATGAAACAGCCTGAAATCCGTGATTTTCATCAGTTCCTGTCCAACCGTCATTTTGCCGACAGCGCCGCTGCCGATCAGGATAACCAGATCCATATGCATAACCCTCCTTCAGATATAAAAAGAACCGCCCCCTGCAAAGAGGAGCGATTCTGATCAACGGAATACCGGGGTTCCGGAACCTACTCTTCCCTGCGGGCTGCATACAGGCATGCGTCATGACTGTCATGCATCGTGTTCATATGCATGATACGCTCCATGGATGAATGCCTGACTGCGGGGCGGCTCACGGGAAAGCTCCTTTCCGGACAGGATCAGACAGATTTCCAACCGGGGGAAATCTGTTCCTGCGATGGGTTTTATTTTTCCGCTCGGATCACAACATTGGCAAACCGGGTATACATCCCGGGGTCACACCCTTCTTACATTTTCGCGGTGGTGAGAATCATATCCGGAAGGATTTCACGGAAACCCTTCTCATACCTGATTTTATCCTCTTCGGACCGTCCTACCAGGGCGGAGCCGGTGGCGGAGTTGTCCGAAACCACCAGAAGCGCCGCGCTGTCCACCTCCAGCAGGTCAGCCATCAGGTAAAAGGAGGCGGTTTCCATCTCGATCAGGTCCGTATCAAAGGCTTTGATTTCCTCCAGGTGGGAGTATTCCAGCGCAATGGAAGGGGTACAGAAAACAGAGGCTTTCCGGATCTCATACCCTTTTGCCCGGCCGGCTTCGATCACGCGGTCGACAAAGCGGATGTCTGCCGGTTCAATCCGCTCGAAAGGGACATAGTCCCGGATGGAATCCTTCAGATAGGTATGGGCGAATCCGCCGGCGACGGAACAGGACGGAGTGCAGATGTCTCCCGGAACATAACCGGGTTTCAGCGCACCGACCGCGCCGATGAAGATCATCTTCCGGAACTTCAGCTCCGCGCAGATCGCAATATGATCGATCAGGTTGGAGTCGGAAGACGCGATTTTGATCCAGGCTATTTTCAGCCCGTCCTTTTCCACCAGGTATCCGGCAATATAGGAGCCTTCCTTCAGGGTGGTGACTTTGCAGTACTCGTCCATTTTCAGTTTGTACGGGGTATAGCTGGGCGCGACGACCAGCGCGTCATATTCCGTATCCGGATCCAGGCCGAAGGCGTGGGTTGTCATCCGGTCGGAATTGTAGCGGTGGATCTGTTCCAGGATCCGGATCATTTTATCTTTCATAAGCAATGGTTTCCTTTAAGGACATTTTCCGCAAAGCGGAGAAAACGCATGACGTTTGTCAAAGAGTATATCAGAGCGGAACGCCGGGGAAAAGAAGCCGCAGGTAAAAATTCTGTAAACGATTATCAGCCTGGAAAGGCGGTTTATGCTTTTTTACCGCAGTCAAAGAGGATCAGCGGAACCAGCACCTCGTCCTCCGTGACGCTGGCGTGCATGGAAACCCACCATTTTTCCGGCGGTTTCTTGAACCAGAGGGTCTTCGGGCCTGTAGCCAGCGCCAGGTAATCTCCCAGCATGCTTCTGAACAGCGGATGGGGTTGACCGGTGCCGAACAGCTGCCTTTCAATCACTTCTTCCATAGGCAGCAGCAGGTAGCAGTCTCCGAGCAGGCGGTTGAACTCTTTTTCAAAGAACGCCTTTTTTTCTTCCCGGACAAAGAAATTGAGCGCGCGGGGTTCCAGGGAGGGCAGGCGGATGAGGCAGTCGGCCAGCTCGGGATAGTCCTGCCAGAGGATGTGATCCGTGTCGATATGCCCGTGGTCGGCGGTGACGATGACCAGGGTATCCTCCAGTTCGCCGGTAAGCTTCCGGACGGTGTTCTCCATTTCCACCAGGGCTTCATGCACCGGGACGGAGGCGCAGCCGCTGCTGTGCAGCAGTCCGTCCGGCTCGTCCCAGTAGGCAAAGATGTATTTCCGGTCCGGTTCGTCGCAGAGGGCTTTGATCCGGCGGCAGAATTCCCCGATGTTTCCGGGGGCGGGATCGTCATAGGGCGTGAGCATGCAGGCTTTGGTTCCGGCTCGGTTCAGTTTGTCCACGACGTTTTCATAGGGTGTGAAGGTCTGCGGGACGTTATAAGGCGCCGCCGGTTCCTCTGTTCCCTGAAGCCGGTTGAAAAAGACGGTCACGTTTTTGTCAATCTGGGGATAATAGCAGTCCCAGCCGAGCCAGCAGTGTTCGCAGGGCTGCAGTCCGGAACGCAGGGAGGTGGTGGCCGCGACGGTGGTGGAAAGGAATACGGACTGGTAAATGCCCGCCAGATGGGAACGGAAAGCCCCGTCCGGTTGCAGGTGCCGCTCCAGAATCTTTTTCCCCATTCCGTCCAGGATCAGGAGGACAATGTTCCGGTAATCCTTTTCCAGGTACGGATCCAGCAGGGGGAGCGAATCCCCGGCGGGAGCCGCGCCGAATTTCCGGAGAATTGAGTTGGGGAGGTTGGCGGAACAGTTTTTGTAGTCCGGCCAGATCAGATTGTTCATGGCTGCTTCTCCTTAAGCCTGTATTTTCCTGGTCTGCAGCGGGAGATCATTCCGCTGGTTTTTGACCGCAATCTGGTAATCGTCTTCATAGATGACTTCCCCCGGAAGCTCGTTGCATTCCGTAAGATACAGCGCCAGTCCGTATTTTGCCGCCATATCGCGGTAAAAAGTCAGCTGTTCGTATATCCGGTTTCCGGCCTCGGTATCCTTGAACCAGGTGATGGCGCCTTCCGGATTTCCCTGTTCATAGAAGGGCGGAACGGGAAGGATCTCCTCAAAATACCGGCGGTTTTTCCAGTATTCCGCTGTTTCCGCTTCCGACAGGATTCCGTCGTCTACCAGTCTCCAGACGGCGGTGAAGATTCCTCGGGGCTGTCGGGTCAGGTAGGCGTTTTCCGCGGTGTGTACACGGTAATACCTCATAGGCTTGTCCTCCTTATGATAATATAAAAGCCGCTTATCCTGCAAAGATAAGCGGCGGATGAACGGAATGATAATCCGGAGGTCTACGCTTTCCTGCAGTTCAGAGTTGGATATACGAAATGAAAACCATGCATGGTATCCAGGTGCAGTGCATGGTGCAGCATATCAGAATATCCGACGATATTGCAGGTCATGTGCAGGCTCCTTTCCGGAAATATTGAGCAGATTATATACCCGCGGAGAACGTCTGTCAATTAAAGTATTAAAGAATGAAAGAAAACAGAAAACCGCCCGGCGGGCGTTCTGCCTGCCGGGCGGTGAAAAAGTCTGTTATCGGATCAGGCCTGACCCTTTTCCAGAGCCAGGGTCCGGGTGGTCAGATCGCAGACTTCGGAGGGTCCGAAGTACTGGATCGCGCCGGGATAGGTGAAGGAGGTCTTCACAGCCCACTCTTCACGGTGCGCCGCGAAGAACTTGAAGGGAGCGCCGTCCAGTTCCACCAGGGCTTTGCGGATGACGGGCTTGTCCTCGCCGTTGCGGCGTTCCATGTTCATCATCTTGGTGATGGGCATACCGCCGGCCACCCACTCTTCAGCGGGCTTGGAGATGTTGGAAACCTTGGACAGGTATCCGGTGTAGCCGTACTGGATCAGCATGAAGGCGTTGTAACCCAGGGAGTAGCAGTAGTCCGCGTCGAAGTTGGAGGGGAAAGCGCACCGTCCTTCGTAACCGAAGAAGTGATGCTGTGCGCCGAACTTGCCCTTGTAGGTGCCGGCAGCCTTTCTCTTCGCCAGCTCGTTCTTCACCATTTCGGAGAAGAGCTTCTCGGACTCGATCAGGGAAACCTGAACGTTGCCGTGGGGATCACGCTCCAGGAACAGCTGCTGCTGCACAAACTGGGGCAGGATTTCGAACACCGCGAAGGATTCAGCGGAAAGGCCCTTCTTGATGAACTCGTACTTGGCGCTCCAGTCGGGAAGCGCGTTGAACTCTTCCGTCTTTTTGCCGGCCAGCAGTTCGTTGATTTCAGCGATCAGCTTGGAGAATTCGGGAACGAATTCCACGATACCTTCGGGGATGATGGCCACGCCGAAGTTTTCGCCGTTGTTGCCGCGGGTCTCAACGGAATCCGCGATGTAGTTGGCGATGGCGGCCAGGGACATCTTCTTCGCGGCGACTTCTTCACCGATCAGGCAGATGTTGGGCTGGGTTTCCAGTGCGCACTCCAGGGCAACATGGGAAGCGGAACGGCCCATGACCTTGATGAAGTGCCAGTATTTCTTGGCGGAGTTGGCGTCTCTTTCGATGTTGCCAATCAGCTCGGAATAGGTCTTGGTAGCGGTATCGAAACCGAAGGAGGCTTCGATGTCTTCGTTCTTCAGGTCGCCGTCAATGGTCTTGGGGCAGCCGATGACCTGGACGCCGGTGTTGTGGGCAGCCATGTATTCAGCCAGCACAGCGGCGTTGGTGTTGGAGTCGTCACCGCCGATGATGACGATGGCGGTCAGGCCGTGCTTCTTCGCTACTTCGGTCACGACTTTGAACTGTTCTTCCGTTTCCAGTTTGGTACGGCCGGAACCGATGATATCGAAACCGCCGGTGTTCCGGTAGGCGTTGATGTACTCGTCGGTGAATTCGATGTAGTTGTCATCGATCAGTCCGGAGGGGCCGCCCTTGAAGCCGAGCAGGACGTTATTCTTGTCGGTGGCCTTGATGGCGTCATACAGACCGCAGATGACGTTGTGTCCGCCGGGGGCCTGTCCGCCGGAAAGGATCACACCCACAACCTGCTTCTTGGCGGCGGAGGTGTTGCTGCCCTTGACGAAGGTGATTTCTTCCTTGCCGTAGGTGTTGGGGAAGAGGGCTTTGATCTTGGCCTGGTCCGCTACGCTCTCGGTGGGCGCGCCGACTTTGACGCTGATCTCAGAGATGCCGCCACGAAGCATTCCGGGAAGCTTGGGGCTGTACTGATATCTTGCTTTCTGAAGGGGTGAAAGATTCATGTTGCTTCTCCTTTTATAAAAATAATAAGGGTTGAAATGCTTATGGCGCATTCCCAATAAAAAATTATAACACGTTTCGTCAATAGGTGCCTACTGTTTTTTCAACAATGATTGTCTTAGAATTGTTTATCGTGAAAGGGTTCACGGTTTTACAGGGCGTAAACCTGCACGGCGTCCTTACACGCAGGACAGCAGTTCCCGGATATGGTCCTTGTTTCTGCTTCCGACGATGACGTGATCCGCGCCTCCGAGCGCGAAGGCCAGCAACTCCTGCACGGAGTGATCCCGGAACGCGCTGCCCATGGCGAAAGGCATGCTGGCTTCGGTTTCAAGGCCAAGACGCCGGCAGGCGTCCGCCAGGGCAAGGATCCGGTTTTCAACGGTCTGGCTGGCAACGGACTTCGGATACGGGCACAGGATGTTGTACTCATAGATGACATGTTTAAAATGGGTCCGGCCGTTTCCTGCCTTCAGAGCCCTGTTCATGAGTTCTTCCAGCTCAAAATGCCACCGGCTTTCACCGGGTTCTTTTCCCATAAATTCAAGGGCGATGCCGAACTGACGGATTTTTCCTTCCTGCACCTTTTCTTCATACCACCGGAACAACCGTTCCATCCGGTCGTAGAAATCAGCCTGCGATATTCCGGAACGGGTAATCTCCGGAATATGGATAAAATGGATGTCAATGGTTTCAAGGCCGAGGTTCCGGCGGCTTTTTGCCAGGGCGATTTCAAAGAAAACAGGATTCAGCGTCTGGGATAATCCGTCATATTCGAAAAAGTCTGCTTCGCTGATTCCCTGCGGTTTCAGGATTTTCTCCAGATACATCCGGGGATTCAGCTTTTCGGTAATATCGCCGAACAACAGTCCGGCCTTGGAGGAAACGCATAGTTCCTCACGCTTCAGCTTTCCGTCCTGAATCAGCTGCCGAATGGCCGTACCCTCATCCTTTTCGGAACGCATGCCGCGGTAGTTGATTGCGCCGTCTATTGAGTTGATACCGTTTTGCAGGGCGAAGGATACGGCTTGCTGATAACTGAGGGAGACCTCATCGGAAAAATCCCCCAGGTGGGTTCCCAGAATCAGCTTTGTCATGGTGCCCCGGAAATGTCCCTTAATCAATCTGAATCGGCCTTTTCTGCGGGAAATGCCTTATTGTGTTTTGATGATCTTCCAGATGAGATGCTTGCCGCCGTTGTTCAGCCTGCCGATGCCTCTGAGGAAATCCGCCTGGGCTTTCAGGCCTGGAGAATTCTCATCATCCGCCGGGATATATTCACGGTAGCCGTGCTTCCTGTAAAAGTCCCGGGACCATTTTGCCGGGTCCAGGTAATTTGCGGTGAACAGGGAAAAATGCCGTTCCGCGCCCCTGCTTTCAAACCGCTCCAGCAGCGCGCTTCCAATGCCTTTGTGCTGGCTGTGTCCGGAGACAAACAGCATTTTCAGGTGATAGGCGCAGGGACCCAGCTCTGTTCCGGCGGCCATGCCGGCGATTTCACCGCTTTCCTCCGCAGTCCACACGTCGCTTTTCGGATCGTCCAGCAGGGAGGCGATGTCATCATAAAAATAAGAAGGGATATCCGTATCACGGATCTGTTCCCCATAGGGAATATACGAATCCCGGATCATCTGAAGAAGAGCCGGGATATCCTTTGTCTCGGTTTTTCTGATATGCATTCCTTTATACCTCATATAGGAACCGGGCAGGCGCAGGACGGCCGGATCGGTTATGACCGGGCCAGCTGAACCACCGTTTCATCGCCATCATAATTGTCCAAACTCAGTTCGTCTTTCCCGTTGATGATCGGAAGCCTGAATTTGATTGACTTCAGCCATTGTCCGTTTGGCTGTGGAGTTTCATAAATGTGTATCTCCGCAATCAATGTTTGAAATACTTCCTGGCGCTCCTTGTCGGTTAAAACATCATATAGCTTTTCAAATTGGGAAAGAATCCGATAGATGTTATCAGCGCGGACTTTATCTTCTTCAATGGCTTTCTTTTTTGCCCTTGCATCAATCAGGGATGATTCTGCCTGTTCGATTTTATCATACATCCGGTACAGGCGATTATCGAGGTCGGCTTTAATCTGAATGAAGTGTTTGTCATCGGGATCAAGATTATCAATCTCATTGATCAGGTTCGATTTTGTTAAATGATATTGTCGAAGGTGCTTCTCATGGGTGGCGATTTCCTGTTCGAGAGCGGATGTATCCACTTTCATTGCGATTTTCTGTTGCATCAGTTTTGCGAATGTGGGATTGCTGACCAGTTTAATGATGATTTCGGTAATGGCCTGATCCATAAGCTTTTCAGGAACTTGTTTTTTATACTCACACTTATGGCCCCGGTCCATACGACGGTGCTTACAGCCGTAATAATAAAAGGGGTTATTCAAGGTGCCATCCTTTTTGCGCTTTGTGGATTTATTGCCATACATTGCCGCGCCGCATACGGGGCAACGAATCAGTGTCGTCAGAAGGTGAACGTGTGTGTTAGAGGCAGGATTGACTTTTTCATATTTTTTTGCCTGAGCGGCCAGTTTTACCTGAGCAGCCTGCCATAGTTCTTCTGAAACAATGCCCTCATGAAGACCGTCCACCAGGAGATAATCATCACTCCAGACAATCTGGTATTCATTCCTGGTTCCGTGAACCTTCTCCGTTTTTCTTCTTCCGTAGGCTATTTTCCCACAATAGACAGGATTCCGAAGGATTTGGCGAATCAGGTTTGAGTTGAACAGCGTCAAAGAACCGTTGTCACGCTGAATTTTGCGGATACCATGATTCTCAAGATAACGGGACAGGCCGTTTGAACCGATTTCAGAATTGACATACCGATCAAAAATGACTCGGATTGCTTCTGCTTCATCTTCGTTGATCTCTAATTTGCCATCCTTTAAAGAATATCCATATGGAGCAAAACCGCCATTCCACCGACCTTCACGGGCTTTCTGGATACGACCTTCCATCGTTTGGATACGTATATTTTCTCTTTCGATTTCCGCTACAGCGGAAAGGACGGAGATCATAAGCTTTCCAGCGTCTTTGGAGGAATCGATACCGTCCTCTACACAGATCAGGTTGACATCATAATCCTGCATAACCTGCAGAGTGGAAAGAACGTCCGCTGCATTCCGGCCAAAGCGGGACAGTTTGAAAACCAGAACGAAAGATACACCGTCTTTTCCGGATTTGATATCTTCCATCATCTGATTGAATTTTGTGCGGCCTTCAATGGATTTTCCAGATTTGCCGGCGTCTTCATATTCTCCGACAATTTCGAAACCGTTAAAATCAGCAAAAGCTTTCAGTCTGGCTCGTTGAGCATCCAGGGAGTAGCCCTCTATCTGCATTGCTGTTGAGACACGGGTATATATATAGACTTTGGTTGCAGGCGTTTCCAGGGGAGCTGAGAGCTTTTTTGCCATAAGTTTATCCTCCAGAACACAGCAGAGGTTTGGACAACGATTCTGCGTATAATATATCATACCGATTTAAAAAGCGCAACAAAAAAAGAAGGGAAGCCTGCGAGAGGCTTCCCTGTATAGATTCAGATGGACGGGGTTTTCCGTTTCCTGCGTCCGGCACAGTTTCTTCACGGTCATCATCCAATTCCAGCACATCAGCGTACTTGGCAATCAGATTCGCCAGAAGATCAGCCAGAGGAGCGTAGATATCCCCGACAGAGGGCTGAGGTTTCATAAGTTGCGTTCACCTCCTCCTTAAAGTGAGGCGAAACAAAAAAAGCGAACACAGTCCGCATAAGAGCATTTCTCCTTTCAATATAGTGGAAACAGGGTCGATTTTCTGCGTGCGTGCGTTCCTGCGCTCATTGACACGCTGGAACGCACGTACGCAGAGTATTGGCTTAATTCTCCCTTATAGCATTCTGCTCAAAGGGATTATCAGTCGGCCAGGCGTTCTGCCATCTGTCAGCGGTTTCCATAGGGAGCCGGAGTTCTGTTCCGATTCCTTTAAAGCCCCTGACCCGACGTCCAGCAGCGTTGTATACGTTACTGTCGCGCTCGATCCCGTATTTATTCAGGTTAGCGATCAGGAAATCACTGAAACTCCGCTGCTTAAGCGGTGTAAAGGCATTTTCCTGACACCAGATCTGATATACTCGATACAGTTCAAGAGAACTGATGGACGCATCCGGATCGAAACGGATATAACCTGTGGATTCCATGAAGGCGATCACGTTGTTGGCATCCTGCTTTACTACATTGCGGTTTGCCTTGGTGCGATCGCTTTCCGTAAAACGGAAGCGGTTTGCAACCAGACGCTGCAAGCCTTCATAGGCCCAGAGAAAGATACCTTCCAGCTCCTGGCACATCTCTTCGGCCAGGTTTGGATTATCCGCACGGTCAGCAGCCTTTTCCTTTGTAGTCAGAATCAGCTGCCGGCGGTAAAAGCCATCACTCCGGTCATACAGGGATTGCAGATCACCGTTGGAAAAAGCGAGCAGCCGGGCGTACATATAGCCCTGATAGCTCTGCTTTCCCTTCCGTTCCAGATCCACCTTGCCTTGAGCGGTCACAAGGGACTTGACATAGTTGGTCTGCTTCAGGGCTTCCATCCGCATATCATCGTCGATCATCAGATGGATATGCTCCAGGTCAGCCCGGGCAAAACGGTTTTCAGACACCTTACCGACACTGCCGTCCTTGGCATTACTATTTCCGAACAGCTTCAGGAGAACAGCGCCGATCTGGCTCTTTCCTTCTCCGCCGTTTCCCTTGATAACCATCATCCGCTGTCCCTTGTTACTGGGAATCAGACAGTAGCCGATGAATTCCTGAAGCGTCAGGATATCCTCCGGATACAGGAGATCATTCAAAAAATGCAGCCAGCGGTCTGGCTTGGCTGCAAGGGGATTATAGTTGACCGGGAAACGGCTTCGGACGATCTCAGGTTTCCTTGCATCAAAGGTTCCGTCCAGCATCAGGGTACCATTGGCCAGATGAATCCGGTCAGACTGCGGAACAAGGTGGTTGGTATACGCCATAATTTTTAACAGTTCCACAATACTGGCGATCTTTTTCGACACATTGGTATGCGCGAAGGGACGGATGATGTTGAAAACAAGCGATTTCAGAAGAGAATGATCATCCAGAACACCCTCCCTGGTGAAAAAGGCGTCTTCGCAATAAACAATGGGATGATTCCGGACAAAGCATTGACAGAACATTGTTTCGTCAATATTCTTTCCGTCATACCAGTCCGGCCACCATTCAGGCCGCTCTGCAGGGGTCTTCTCCATGGGACTTCGCCTTCCTTTCCTGAGCGAGGATCTTTTCGATCCGCTCAATTTCACCGCTGCTGATCAGGTCATAGGCAGTTTCCTGGCGAACGGTTATATCCGCGTCAAACAGATCATCCAGATACTGGCTGACCTGCGGCAAAGCATTACAGGCGTGGGCAAACCGATCACTCCAGGGTTCGTCCATGGTGGCAGGAGCAAACTGCTCCTGTTCCTTCTTCAGCAGGTTTTCGTAACGTACCAGGGCACGGACACACCGCGTTTCCTGGCATTTGAGCTCCGCCTCACGTAGCCGCTCCCCCATGGGGAGAGCAGCCGCCGAAGAAGGAGCGGTAGGGTTGATGTGGAAATCTGCCATGATCTTCCTGGCCGCTTCATAGGGCGGAAGATTGAACAGCTTTCCGACAAAAGCGATCACATCTCCGGATGCATGACAGCCGAAGCAGTGAAAATGATCCGGATACAGTTTCAGGGACGGATGATGATCGTCATGAAAAGGACAGATCATCATGTTATTCCGTCCGACGTTCAGTCCATAAAAGACAGCGGCATCCTTAACTGATACGGCTGCTTTTACAATGGGGAAAGGGTTCACCGAAAAATACCTCCTTAATAATGGTAGTAATTGAGAAAAGAAAAACGCCGGAAGAATCATCTGCCGGCGATTCGGAAAAAGAATCCTTGGGGAACTTCTCATCGCAATGAATTCATCAAGTTCCTCGGTTTTCAGGGATGTAGGAGTACATCCTGCATAAAAATGCTTCGGTTGAGAATGACCGAAGGTTATCAATATTCAATTGTCAGGTTTACCGGGAATCGTGATCACGCTGGATCACTTTACGCCGGGGCGATGCTTCCAGCTCTTTCTGCCGGAAAGCCTTGAGCTGTTCACGGATCGAAGGAGTAATCTCCTTTTCGATCATCCGAATGTTCTTAGAACGGACATCGGATTTGAACAGCCTGTCTTTGATCCAGGCAATCAGCTTTTCGGTGCGCTTCTGGATCATGGAGATTGCGCCATCAAGGTAAGCGTTGACTGCATCCCGGATGGCCGGTTTCAGCTTTCTGTCCGGAGAAGTGTTTTTCTCCTTAAAGGCAGAAAGCGCTCTGACCGTACTGGCCTGAGTTTCCCTGACCACACTCTCAGCAGTCACTTTCACAGCCGAGTCATGGGCTTGTGCAGCAATGCTGCCGATGAACGCCTTTTCATCATCCAGCAGTGAAGCATTGCTGTCGATCTCGGCCTGCTGCTGCATCAGAATCTGGCTGTTCTGAGCCTGCTGAGCCTGGAGACTGGCCAGAGCCTGTTGTTGCTGGGCGATTTCAACCTGCTGCGATTCGATGATGTAATCATTTTTCTCGCGGTAGGCCTGACCGCCGTAGATGGGTTCCTCTTCGATGGAAAGGCCATGTTTCTTGCAGACATCAATGAACAGATCCCGGCAAATCGCATCGAAAGTAATCTTTCGATTGTTTTTCCGGTTCGATGGCTCGTTCGGTTTCGGAAGAGGGATTCCCATCAGTTCCAGCGTTTTTTCCTGCTTCGGTTCAATCTCTTCGTCCTTTCCGTTCTTCATATCGAAGACATGGCGCTCGTGGACATGGGGCGTCGTTTCATCCAGATGAAGCGCCCAGTCTAGAATATGCACATGCTCCCCGAAACGGACGTTGAACCGCTCACGATAATCATCGAGCACTTCCAGCAGGACGGACGGCGGGGTTTCACTGCCCTGCTTTCCGATCTGGTAGATCGTTTCCTCCGGGCAGGTCCGCTTGTCTTTCAGCAGATCTTCCACAGTACGGTTCCGTGCGGACTGGCCGCGCTTCCGGTTCCTTTCGTGCTGACCGGCGATATAGGCGGAGTAGCGTTCCGTGTAGAACTGCTTTTCGACATCCGCGAAAGACGGATAATCTCCATGCTGCTGTTCTTCGTGGGAACGCAGACCGTTCTGATAATCCCAGTACATATTCAGATGCGTCCGGGAAGAATCAATGTGGTCGGCATTTTCCGCATCGAATTTCCGGTCGTTGTGCTTGGAACTGTAAGCACCGCTTTTTCCAGCGCGACCGTTATGGCGGGATACCCTTTGAGCTCCCATAGAATTTCACCTCCTTTCTGGGTTGGGATTGTTGGGGTAGAGGGAAGAAGCGGGGGACGCGATCCAGGAGACCTGGCGTTTTACGACAGGTAATACCCAGTACTATGTGTAGTACCCTACGGGCACCACACATGACTGGGCCAAAGGTTTCACCTCTGGACTCTGAGCAAGGGCGCTGCCCTCTGCACTCCCGGCAGGCGTTGTCACCCTGCACCCGACCCAGAGCACTCCGTCTCTGGACTCCGGGCAAGGCCTTGCCTTGCAACCGCGCAGACGCTGCCGCCCTGCACCAGGCCCAGAGGGTTTCCCTCTGGACTCCCTGCCGGCAAAAAAGCAATGTGCTTGCATATTTGCCGGAGTGATATCACTTTGGTATCACCTGAAATCAGGCATCAAAAAAGTGATACCAATCTGATATCACCTGATCGCCGCATCGGTTTTATTCACAGCCTCACAGGCTGTTTATAAAATTGTCGGCGATATCGAAATTCTGATCCGAGATCTCCTTACTGCCGGTGGTGCCTGCTTCCGTTCCGGAAGACTGCACCGCCAGCGGCAGATCACGGATCGCGTCACTGACTGCCTGACGCACAATTTCTTTCAGCGCGTCTGCATCTGCGATTCCCTCTGGCGCAGGTGGTTCGGCAGTCAGTGCATCCACAATAGTGGCTGTACGGGAACGAGAACTGTTCTTCAGCAGCTCATAGGCACGAGCATGTTCAGGCCTGTTCAGGTTCAGCCGTACAGTGAAGCTGACGGTGTTCTTATTCTTCTTCAAAGCGAACACCACGCTTGCAGAGCGCCTTGGCAGCCAGCTGATAATAGCCTTTTGCCGTAGCCTTGATATCATCAATAAAGGTGACATGACTGGAATCCCAGGTTCCGAAATTCCGGATCAGGCAGGCGCCGCCTCCCATAAACCAGAGCCTCATGAGCCGGTGATCATATTCATGTTCCCGAAGACTCCGCATGATTCCGTTCACATACTCCACTGCCGTATCACGGATGGAACTGACCACCTTTTCATCTACGCCGGCTTTCCCATTGCGGAGAACCTGTTCGATGATGCTGTCATCGACCTTCAGGTGCATTTCTCCGCGCATAAGCGCTTCCCGGGCGGCCAGCATACATTGATGGGTGCCGTACTTTTCAGTGAAGCACTTTCCGCTGATGGGACGGCAGTCGTTGATGTACATGATATTCATGGTTCCGTTTCCGATGTCGCAGAGCATATTGACGCCGGTAAACTCTTCCAGGCGTCCCGCTACAGCGGCAAAGCCCTGGGCGTACATTTCCACGCCCAGGATCTCAACGGAATAATCAATTCCGTTATACTGAAATTCCAGATTGGGAATCCGGGTCAAATAACTGATGAAGCTTTCCTTCTGCTGACCGACCCAGGTCAGGGGCAGACCGACAGCCAGATAAACCGACGCTTCGGTCAGTCCGCGCCGCTTCATTTCCCGGGCGACGGCGACCATGGTCAGCTTCAGATAATCTTCATCAGCGGTCTTATCGGCGGTGAACTCCTTGTGGGAATCACCGACCGCATACCATTTTCCACCCCAGGAGAGTTTGTTGAGCGCCATGGCAGGCTCTTCACCATACTCCGTAATCCCAGTGGGGAAAATGTCTTTCGGGGTTTTCACGTTGCCATACCCGTGATCGATCGCCACGAGGATGGTCTTCTTCTCAGGGATAATAAACATATTTTTCCTTTCTGCCGCGGTTGCGGCGATCATAAAATGGCGGACTAAACAGTCCGCAGGGAAAACAGGAGAACCGGGTTTTATACCCTCATAGGCATCATCTCCTTTTTCTTTTTTTCAGCATAAAGAAAACAGCCGATCGCGCGGCTGGAAGAGGTCTGCCGGAGAAGCCTCTCACAAAGCTATACGTAAAAAAATAGCCAATGGACACAAATACCGCGCATCTGCACTTTTTCCGGAATCAGGAACAGGAACTGTGCAAATCTGCACAGCTAAAGGTTGGCGAACAAAGCAGGAAAATGTTTTGTTCGTCTTGTGATACGGAAGCGCTCATGCTATGATTTATAAAGGAAATCTGGTTTTCGGAGGAAGACATGAAAGATCAGACATGGCTGGCAGGGACGGCGAGAGAAAGGATACAAGATCTGGCAAAGGCGAAGAAAGTCTCGCAGGTCAAATTGGCGGAAGCGACCGGAATTAATCGCAGCAAGATCAGCCGGTTTATCAGCGGCGCTTCTGACAGCCTGTCGCACGAAGATATCATAAAGATCGCTCATTATTTCAAGGTCTCCACGGACTTCCTGCTGGGGGAAACTGATGCGCCGGATCGTAAGAACTATGATATTGAGGAGTTGGGTCTGTCAGTCAAAGCAGCCAAGAGACTGTATACAGGAATAGTCAATCCTCAGATTGTTTGCCAATTACTCGAGCACGAAAAATGTCCGGAACTGATGCAGAAGATTGAAATATTTCAGGAAGGGATAGAGGCTGCCGGCATTGCGGCACAGAATCAGGTGTATGATTCCTTGCGAAATTCCGCAGCGGAACATGCCAAAAAAGTACCGGAAGATAAAGAGGCAGCAATTAATACAGCCATCAGGCTGAAAGCCATGACAGAGCCCACACATGCGTTGGAACTTGAAGGAATAAAGCAACTGCTTTTTCAAATCATTACAGATATTAGGACTACAGGTCCTGACAGAGAACGTTCCGCCACGATTGCGACCAAAGAGGTCATGGCGGAAATGATTGAAACAACCGTCAAAGGATCAGAGGGGAAAGATCTCAGGCAGGAAATGCCAGAAATCATAATGAACAAAATCCTCAGCGATCTGCCTGAAAAAATGAATATTGCATTGATGAGTGCGCCTGAGGAACTAAAGCCGGAAGCGGAACGTGTAATGCTTCGCATTCGGGAAGATATCAGAGATTATCTGACACTGATCAAAAAGGCGCAGCAGGAAACGCCCAATGACAAGTGAAGAGTTATGCCTCCGGTATCAGGCGGGAGATCTATCAGCTACTGACGAATTGATTAAACAGTGCAATGACATTGTTGATCCGTTAGCAAAAAGATACGCGGCAAAGTATGACAAGCTTATTCTGACAGAGGAAGACTATAAACAGGAGGGGCTTATTGCTTTACTCCGAGTGGCAGAAGAATATGATTCAGGGAAAGGGCCGTTTCTTCACTTTTCTCGGAGGGTGATTCGCAACGCGTTTCTCGATGCTATCCGCAAAGTGTATCCACATATACATTTCGTTGTCTACGATGAAAACAGAGATTCACTGGAAGAAGATAATGATTCAGACGGGGCAGAAGAAGATAATGAAAGAATCAATATGCAGATCCGAAGCACTTATGATTCCAACCCGGAACGGATCTACCTTCAGAAAGAGCGTTTACAGGAATTGCATTCTGCTATGAACACATTGTCCACCCGTGAAGACACGTGGGTCAGATGGAGATATGGCTTTGTTGACGAAGAACCTCACTCACTTGCGGAATCAGCGAGAAAGTATAATATGACAGAAAGCTGGGCAGGCATACTGGAGAAGAAAGCCCTGAAAAAGATGAGACATGAAATGACAAAATGGCAGTTCAGTTAAGATGTTTCTTCTGAAAAAGGCTTGACATATGGTGAGCAAATGATATCATTAAGGTACGGTGAGTCCTACCGATAAGTGTGACTGCTAAAAGCGTTAGAAATTCTACTGGAATTTCTACGAAAGTGGCTGTGTGGGAACACATAGCCGCTTTTTTTTGAGGGGAAACATGCAGAAACAGTTTTATTTGTTCAAGGTTGACATGAAATACATTCGGAATCTGCATCATGCAGATGACAAGGTGCTTTCTGTCTCTCCACAAATCGGTAAGGATACCACGAACCTGCTTGAGAAGAAAAGAGAAATCAATAATGGACTTGCACCACAGTATTATGTGGAAGACAGCCACGAAGCCATTATTCCAAGAGATCTTTTTATGAGGGTACAGGAAGAAATGGTGCGAAGAGCCAATCTTAGGAGTGGAGAGGATGGAAAGAAGAAACGCATCTACAGTAGCAAGTATGCCCTTTCAAGCCTCTGCACCTGCGAAAAGTGCGGAGACATTTATCGAAGAATCGCATGGAACAACAGGGGAAAGCATTCTACAGTATGGAGATGTTGCACCAGGGTAGAACACGGTCCCGGTGAATGTGATGCACCTACGATTCAAGAAACAGATCTTCAAGCAGCAGTTATGAAAGCAATCAACAAGGTGGTGGGGCAGAAAAGCACGGTAATCGCAAACCTTGAAACCATTCTAGAACAGACAGTTATTTGTGCAGATGAGGAACTTGCAGAACTTGACGAGAAAATAAAAGCGGTACAGCTTGAACTTGTCGACAGAGCTACTTCATCAGAAGGCTATGAGGACTTGGCAAGAGAATCTGATAGGCTTAACGAAGAAAAACAGAAGATTCTAGTAACCCTTGCTGAAGATAAGGGCAGACAGGAAAAGAAAGCAGAACTTATAGATTTTCTTCATGAGCAGACCACCGAGTTTGAGAAGTTTGATGATGGCTTGGTCAGAAGGCTTATTGAGCAGATAACGGTGCATGAGAGTGGAACATTTACAGTTGAATTTAAGAGTGGAACGATGGTGGAAGTATAAAAGTACCCGCGTATATCACAGACAGCAGTGCATCCGTGACCTACGCGGGCATTATGTTGTGGTTATCAAAATAATTTACATATTGACAAAAAAAACGACATATTGTAAAATGGTATTTGTGAAAATAGGCATGTGCAATAAATGAAATTTGTTGACTGTGGTTGAAATTATTTATATTAGAGGGAGAGTGTGAATGGATATTATAAAGCAAGAATATGAAGACTATTGGAATGTTTCTGAAGTTGAGCGTGAAATTTGTAGAGAAAAATTAAGACAACAATTACCAATGCTTAGAGGAGCTGTAGGTGCGTCGCAAGTAGATATTGCAAATGCTATTGGTGTTTCAAGGCAAACCTATAATGCTATTGAATCAGGACGAAAAGAAATGAATTGGGCGATATATTGTTCTTTGTTATTATATTTCGATTATCATCCCAATGCGCATACCATTATCCATCAGTTGAATATTTTTCCGGCTTGGTTAGAAAATACTCGACTGTATATAGATGCAAATGAATAGTTAAATATTGATAAGTATTGTAGTTGATAGGAGGAATATATTTTGAAAAGTAAAATTGAGTTAACGAAGAGTGAGATATTTGATAATCCATATAACTTTTCTTTAAAAGAAATGGTGGCTTGCATGGGAGAAGAAGAGGCTACTAATTATTTTAAATCGTTGTATAGAAATAAACCTAAAATGGAAAATCAAACAGTAAAAATAAAGGAAGTTTTTAATGGTAATGATACTTCCAAATATGCATTTGAACTATCAGATGGTTATTGTATAGAAACGGTTTGTATAAAAAGAAAAACAGGGATAACCGTTTGCGTCAGTACTATGGTTGGATGCCCAGTGGGGTGTATTTTTTGTGCGTCGGGAAAGAATGGGTTTATACGAAATTTATCTAGTTCAGAGATTGTGCAACAGATAGTTTTGTTGAGAGAAAAAGTAAATCGTATAGTTTTTATGGGGATGGGTGAACCTTTGTTTAATTACGGAGAGTTAATAAAAGCTATTCATATTTTGAGAGACAGAAATGGCCTGAATTTTCCTACAGATGGAATTACTATATCGACGGTTGGACCAATTAATCAATTAAAAAAATTGAGGGAAGAACACTTAAAGATTCAACTTACACTTTCTTTGCACGCAACCAGTCAAGCAAAAAGGGATAAGGTAATGCCACATATGCGCGGAAATTCGATTGAAGAAGTTGTAGAAGCGGTTTTATCTTATTCAGAACGTCACAATAGGAAGGTGACAATTGCATATTTGTTAATGCCAGGATTTAATGACGGACGTGAAGATATAAAGCAATTGAAAAAATGGTTTTTAGGAAAAAATGTTTTAATAAATGTGTTGCAATATAATGAAACGGATTATGCAGGAATAAAGAGACCAAATAAGCAGCAGTTGGTTCAATTTAAAAGAGAATTAGAGAAGGAAGGATTAGTGGTAAAACTTCGTGAATCTAGAGGTAACAATATCAAGGCGGCATGTGGTCAGTTGGTAAGTAAACACAACAGAAACAAGAAAGACGATGATAACACAAGGAAAAATAAACCCTTTGGCAACAAAAATAAGCCGAATAGAAGAAAAACAAAGAAAAGAGGGTAAGATATGATAGTTGCTGATTTTCATGTTCATTCGACATTTTCCGTTGATGGAATGTCAACGATGGAACAACATTGTATTATGGCAATGCAGAAGGGAATAAAAAAAATCTGTTTTACAGAACATGTTGATTATAACATTGCCGAGTACAACGTGGGAAAGGTAAAAGATAATAGAAAACAGAATTTTAATATTAACGAATATTTTAACGAGATAGAGAGGCTTAATACTTTGTACTATCCTTCGATAGAAATATTAAGTGGAATAGAGTTTTCGGAGCCACACTTATTTAAGGATGAATTTGAGTATTAAGTTCCCGTGTACGCTCATAGCCTAAAATTAGCTTTGATATGTTTCCACGAACGGACAAAAGGAGAAAAATCGGTATGATAAGTTTCCGACTACGAGCAAAATGGCAAAATTGCCGTGGATATGTTCCCCGTTACGAGCGAACCCCTAAAAATGGGTGGTTTGACATTCATAGTGTTTTCGCAACCCAACAGAAGATAGTTCTCCTGTTCTCCTGATGCATTGCAACAAAGATGGAAAAATGGATCGAACAGTATCTTTGATCGGAAGCAAGGTAGTTATCACGGTCACAGATTCACACATTGATTCGCTTTCAGGACTATGTACTGTATATGGTTCTGTTGCTTCGGCATCAAGAAAAATATATTCCGTATTCGCTTTGAAGATTGATGGGGAAATGAATATTTGTGATCTTGATATCCGGAACATTGATCCTGTGTATCGGGATTATTGTCCGATGGTAAAAACCGCTCCAGATGGAGCTGTATATGTTTTTATCTGTGAATATGAAGGAAGAAAAGGGTTGAAGCCTGTTCTGATTCCGTTTTCGATGCTGGAGAAGAGCAAAGACGATTATGGAATGACTCTGCAACAAACAGAAAATGAAGAATGATTGCATTTCCGGCTGTGTATATATAGCCGGAACTTTTTTTCCGTCAAAATCAAATAATATCGGGGCAGTAAGTGCTGCCCCGAGAATGCTTTAGCCGAGAGCGTTCAGACCATGATAATTGCCGATGGCTTTCAGATAGGCTTGAGGATTTCCCTCCATCACGAGTTCAACATATCCAATCGGATCATTGTAGATTAGGTAGTCCAGCTCAGATCGCTGATACATATTTTCGGCGTATGCCTTTTCGTAGGCAGTGCAGTCAATCAGGACGATATTTCCGTCGGACAGTTTGGCGTATACATAACCGGTATCCATGTCATACTTTGCGAATGTGACGTTCATGTTCAAGCCTCCTTTTTGATCATCTGGAAGTGTCGCAGAGCATTTTCAATGGCCTTTTCCTTATCAGGCGGGCATTTGGGAACCTTGTTGCCTTCGGTTTTTGGTTTGTTGTAGCAGTTTCTTTCGATGATTCCGTGTTTGGCTTTTACCTGGGCAATATACAGATTGGATACCTGCAAACCGGTATGTTCAAAAACATAGGCTTTGATTTCATCATAGGTTGCTTTGGCTTCTGCCTGTGTCACATCCAGTTCGGACAGATCCAGATCTACATCAATATAGTAGGTGGACTTGAGTTTGGACAATAAACAAACCGTCTCCACACCGGAAGTCCAGCAAAACATGTCCACGGGCTGCACCTTGCGGACCAGGTAGCCTTCCTCCTGCAGCAGACCTGCGTCCCGGGCCAGGGTGGCAGGATTGCAGGAAACATAGACAATCCGGTCCGGTCCGGCCTGGGCCATGGCGCGGATGACGGCGGGATCCAGGCCCTTGCGGGGCGGATCGACGCAGATGACGTCCGGCCGGAGACCGCCGGCGACCATCTGGGGCAGCAGCTCTTCCGCTTTTCCGGCGCGGAAGGAGACATTGCTGATGCCGTTGAGCACAGCGTTCCGTCTGGCGTTTTCCACAGCGGGTTCCACAATTTCGATGCCGACGGCTTCCCGGCAGTGCCGGGCCATGGTGAGGGTAATGGTTCCCGCGCCGCAGTAGACATCGCAGAGGAGATCCGCAGGCTTCAGTTCCGCGTAATCCAGCGCTGTCTGATACAGTTTTTCCGTCTGGACCGGATTGACCTGGAAGAAGGAAGCGGGGGACAGCTCAAACTGCAAATCGAAAAGGGTGCCGGTGAAGGTTTCCCTTCCATATATAAGATGAAACTTTTCGGACAGAATCACATTGGTGGCGGCCCGGTTCTCATTCAGCCACAGGCTGACGGTGCCCAGCGGCACCAGCGCGTCAGTCAGTTCCTGCCGATGGGGCAGGCTGCTGCCGTTGGCAACCACGGTCACCATGCTTTCCCCTTTCCGGTTCACCCGGATCACCAGGTGGCGGATCAGGCCCTTCCGGGTTTCCTCCTGATAGGGTTCCACATGGAATGTTTCCATCCAGCGGAGAAAGGCCTTTGCCAGGTCGTTGGCAGGCGGCATGGCGTTGGGACAGCTTTCGGCCGGGATGACGGCGTGGCTCCGGGGCGCGTAAAAACCGAGCACCGGATGCTCCGCGGTTCCCCCGGCGGGCAGGGAGGTTTTGTTCCGGTAACCGCAGGGGGAATCCATACCCAGGATCGGCAGTACTTCCGTTTCAATACCGGCGATACGGCGGAAGCAGTCTTCCACCTGCTGCCGCTTGGCGGCCAGGGTGGCTTCATAGCTCATGTGACGGCCGGTACAGCCTCCGCAGCGGGGATAGGAGCCGCAGCCCGGATCCCGCCGGTCCGGTGACGCCGGTTCCGGCTTTGATTCCATCCGGCCGAAGGCATAGCGTTTTTCGGCTTTGACGATCTTCACATCGGCGCTTTCGCCGGGCAGCAGTCCGGGAACGAATACGGGCATACCCTCATGAATACAGATGCCCTCCAGATCTGCGCCGAGCCTGTCGGCGGTCATGGGAAAGCATTCATTCTTTTTCATCCCGTCCATTCCTTTCATCCTGTTTCTTCCTATTTTAACAGTGTGATTCTGAATTGTCCACCAAATATAGAAGGACAAACCGGATGCTCACCACAAGATGTGGAGATGTCTGAAACCCCTTGAAAATACAGGAAAAGAAAGATTTTTTTGATGTAAATTTTTTTCAAAAAATCCCTTGACAAAGGGTATGCCCTCTGGTATGATAGTCAAGCTCGCCCGAGCGAAAGCCCGGAAACAGAGCGAAGCGAACCTTGAAAACGATACAGAGGAAATAAACGCGCAATAAGGAAAAAAGACAGCGAAGATTCCAAAGAGTTGAGCATCGAAAGATGTTAACAGGATTAAACGGAAGAGTTTGATCCTGGCTCAGGACGAACGCTGGCGGCGTGCCTAACACATGCAAGTCGAGCGGGGACATTGCGACAGATATGAAGTTTTCGGATGGATTTGAAGATGTAATGTTCTAGCGGCGGACGGGTGAGTAACGCGTGAGCAACCTGTCCCTTACAGGGGGATAACACAGCGAAAGTTGTACTAATACCGCATAAGACCACAGGATGACATCGTCCAGGGGTCAAAGGAGTAATCCGGTAAGGGGTGGGCTCGCGTCCGATTAGATAGTTGGTGAGGTAACGGCCCACCAAGTCGACGATCGGTAGCCGACCTGAGAGGGTGATCGGCCACAT
>Ga0310695_10003098_pt1 | contig 33368 bp, 30 predicted proteins | sample RumenRJG_04DNA_FD_203882 | JGI IMG/M metagenome (GOLD analysis project Ga0310695, IMG submission 203882) | Bovine rumen microbial communities from Lethbridge, Alberta, Canada - RJG_04 (v2) (version 2) | ecosystem: Host-associated > Mammals > Digestive system > Stomach > Rumen | place: Canada... | reverse complement strand
CCAAAATAAAAAACTTCAGAGCCCAACTGAGAGGCATATCTGACGTGAAATACTTTCTTTTTAGACTACAGAAAATCTATGCTTAATACACAGGGTTTTCCCCCTGACCCGTGAAGATCGCTCCACCCTGGCACACGCCTCCGGCGTTGAGGTGTGCCGATGTCACTTCCAATACGGCAACGGCAGAGCCAGGGGCAATCTCGATGAGCCTGGCCCCGCTGCCCGCCGCGAACTTATCGCCGGAGTTGAGGAAATCCTTTAGAGTCATAAGTCGTTATCTTTCGAAATGGAGTCCGTCTCCATTCCCTCCCAAAATTAGCCGTTTTTAGTCATATCACCAAAAAAGCTCTATAGGGAGACGACGTATTTCTGCTTGGGATTCCAGATAGTTAACCCAGGTCCGCAAATACGAGCCAGTCCGGCGCGTGGTAAGTCAGGAAGCCGGTCAGCACGATGATCACGACGGCAAGGACGATCCAAAGCATCCATTTCTCGCGCACGAAGGGGCTGTTGCGCCATTTCCGGGCAAGGAGGACGGCTCCGAACATTGCGGCGACATAGATGACGGCATCGATGGCCATCAGTTCGTGACGTACGAATACCCAATAGGAAAAGAAAGCGAGGACGATGAGCGGCATCATCGCCAGACCCGCCAGGATGGGAGCGCCGAATTCCTTGATATCCCGATGGCCGATGCAGAGGCATAGGCTCAGCAGCAGCATCGGATAAAAGACCATCTTCATGTGTGCCATCACGCTCTCCTTGACCGGGAAAATATAGCCCAGGAAATGGTTGAAAAAGGGCACGTGGTGCACGAAATGCATGCTCGTGCCGATCAGGACCGACAGGACGATGGCAATGATAGTAACCTTGCGAGACATGGGGATAAGATTTCGTCGTGGCAATAATAATGAATTATTTTTGCAACCGGGTTGCAAAAACAGCATGAACGGCAGCCCTCTCTTTCCGCAGGGTAGGCACTTGATAACTTTGGAAAAACGGACAAAATGCAGTAAATTGCATCACTTATTTTATTATAACACTAAGACCACAATGAAGAAACTCTTTATCGTCCTTGGACTGGCGCTGTGCGCAACCGCAGTCTTTGCCCAGCCGAAACTACAGAAGAACAACATCGACGAGGTCCTCAAGGCCATGACCCTTGAGGAGAAGGCCACGCTGCTGGTAGGCTCCGGCTGGGGCAGCATGGTCGCCGGCGCGATGACGGCGTCTAACGAGACGCTCGTCTCCGGCGCCGCCGGCACGACCCGTGCCATCCCGCGCCTCGGCATCCCCCAGACCGTCCTCGCAGACGGTCCTGCCGGCATCCGCATCAATCCGACGCGCCCCGGCACTGACCAGACTTTTTATGCCACCGGATTCCCGGTAGGTACGGTCCTGGCCTCTACTTGGAATACACCTTTGGTAGAAGAACTCACCACCGCTATGGGCGAGGAAGTCAAGGAGTACGGGGCAGATGTACTTCTTGCACCGGGTCTCGACCTACACCGCAACCCTCTCTGCGGCCGCAACTTCGAGTATTTCTCGGAGGATCCGCTTCTGACCGGCAAGATGGCGGCGGCCTATGTCCGCGGCATCCAGAGCAACGGAGTTGGCGTCAGTTCCAAGCACTATGCGGCCAACGACCAGGAGACCAACCGCATGGAGAACGACTCCAGGATCAACCCCAGGGCTCTTCGCGAAATGACGCTCAAGGGCTTCGAGATCATGGTGAAGGAGTCCGACCCCTGGACCATAATGTCTTCGTACAACAAGCTTAACGGTACCTATACCCAGCAAAGCTACGACCTCCTCACCACCATCCTTCGTGACGAGTGGGGCTTTGGCGGCATAGTGATGACCGACTGGGGCAACAAAGCCGGTACGGCAAAGGCTGTCATCGCCGGCAACGACCTGATGGAGCCCGGAATGGACAATGAGATCAAGCGCATCGTCGACGGCGTCAGGAACGGTACGATCCCTGAGGCCGACGTGGACCGCAATGTCCGCAGGATGCTCGAGTTCATCGTACGCACCCCGCGCTTCGCCGGGTACAAGTACTCCAACAAGCCCGACCTCGCCGGCCACGCCAAGCTCGTCCGCGAGGCTACCCCCGAGGGGCTCGTCCTGCTTGAGAACGAGGGCGTACTTCCGCTCAAGGGCGTGAAGAAGGTTGCCCTCTACGGCGTCGGCTCTTATGACTTCATCGCCGGCGGCACCGGCTCCGGCAACGTCAACAAGGCCTATGTCCGCAACGTTGCCGAAGGCCTCCGCGCCAACGGTCTGGAAGTCAATGCCGATATCGAGAAGTGGTACGGCCAGCACATCGCCTTGAAGAAGACCGAGGCGGCGAACAATGCCTCTGGCAGCACAGGCGTGCTGCTCGGCGATGCCGTCATCCCCGAGATGGAGGTTTCCCGTTCATTCATCGACAAGATGGAGAAGGTGACGGACATTGCGGTCCTGACCATCTCCCGCAACGCGGGCGAGGGTGGCGACCGCAAGGCCGAGGACGGTGACTGGACGCTGACCGGTTCCGAGCGCAAGATGCTCCAGGACCTCTGCGACTCTTACCATGTGGATGGTAAGAAGGTGATCGTAGTGCTCAACATCGGCGGAGTGATCGAGACTGCGTCCTGGAAGCATATCCCTGATGCCGTCCTTCTCGCCTGGACTCCCGGCCAGGAAGGCGGATACGCCATAGCCGACGTGCTCTGCGGAGCCGCCTATCCTTCCGGAAAGCTTCCGATGACTTTCCCGGTCAGGTATTTTGACATCCCTTCGTCGTTCAATTTCCCTTACAACTACTCCGGGACCAACTCCATGAACCCCTTAGGCGGAGACGGTGAGCTCGATGAGGACACCGCCGCCCTGGCTGCTGCCTTCGGATTTTCAATCCAGAAGCAGCCTAATGTCGATTACACCGAGTACAAAGAGGGCATCTGGGTAGGCTACCGCTATTTCGGAACGGCCGGAAAGGAGGTCTCCTATCCTTTCGGCTACGGTCTCGGATACACGACCTTCGCTTACTCCGCTCCCGCGGTCAAAGTGGCGAAGGACGGGACCGTGACGGCTTCGGTCACGGTGAAGAACACCGGAGCGGCCGCCGGCAAGGAGGCTGTCCAGCTCTACATCGCCGCCCCTGCCGGCGGCCTCGTGAAGCCCGTCAAGGAGCTCAGGGCTTTCGCCAAGACCCGCGAGCTCGCGCCTGGCGAAAGCCAGACCCTCACGATGACGGTCGATCCTTATACACTGGCTTCATTCAACGAGGCCACCTCCGCCTGGGAGATGGCCGCAGGTGAGTACAAGGCCATGTTCGGCGCTTCGTCGGAGGACATCCGCCAGGCCGTGACGTTCAAGGAGGCGAAGCCTCAGTCCTGGCCTGTCCATCCCGTCCTCCTCCCCGAGAAGCCGATCGAGGAGATCAAGGTGAAATAAAGCTATTTTCGAATGAGGAATCTAATCTTTTCACTCATTTTGGCTGCTCTGTTCTTGTGCTCTTGCGGGTCAAACGCCCGCAAGAGCATGGTCACGGCAGAAAAGGCATACCAGGGAGTAAGCAACTATTGTCATAGCGAGTATGACTGGAGTATCGCCGAAGACAACCCATCCATCATGGGTATAGAGATGGGGGAAGAGACTGACTCTGCGTACCAGGTTGTATTTCGCAGTTATACAGGCGCCCTGGTCTATTTTTATGTCGACAAGACAAGCGGCTCCACAAGGATGGTGGAGTCTGTCCCGGCCCTTGGTGTCGAAAATGACGCCGGGACCATCAATCTATTTGATTACTTGGAAAAATAACGCTGATAAACTCTGACTTTATGGAACAGAAATTCTGTCAAAGCTGCGGAATGCCGCTTACAGAGGAGCTCCTCGGGACCAATTCCGACGGCAGCAAGAATGAGGATTATTGCATATATTGCTACAAGGACGGTAAGTTCCTGCAGGATTGCACGATGGATGAAATGATCGAGCACTGCTCACAATTCGTTGACGAGGTCAACAAAAGTCTCCCCCAGCCGATCACACGCGAAGAGTATAAAGAGCAGATGCGAAAGTATTTCCCTTATCTCAAGCGCTGGAGCAGCAAGTGACATCAAAAACCGGATCGTCCTGTCGGTTTATGCCCTGACGACGATCTTTTCGAGGACCTTGGGAATCCGGCAGACAAGGCTGTCCTTGTATTTTGTCTCGACATAATCCTTGAAGAGACCCGGATCCTCGCTGTTGTCCGCGAACATGTCCCAGTGCCCCGGAATGACTGTTCCGGGCCGGACATCGCCCGCAAGGTCGGCCGCTTCCTGATAAGTCATGTTACCGATGCAATTGCGCCGGAGGCGTCTTGCATCGCGGCCGTTGATGGGGATGAGCTCTGCATTTATGGGACCCAACGCCTTTATCGCTGGCATCATCCCTTCATACCGGACCGTATCGCCCGCATGGTGGATACGGATGCCATCGCATTCGACGATATACTGTAGATGCGTGAATAGGCCCGTCTCCTTGTCCTGGTCCAGGAACTCGTGGGATGCAGCTATCGCATGGATAGTCATGTCGCCGATCCGGACGGACTCTCCGGCGTTCAGTCCCAATGCATTTTGCTCCGTCACCCCGTCGTTCGAGACAACCCTCATATGAGCCCTAGGGAAAACGAACTTTGCCTCGGGACAGGTCTTTGCCCATATCCTCCATGAAGGATGGTCGATGTGGTCGATATGGTTGTGCGATCCCAGGAAGGCATCGACTCCCGCCATCTCTTCTGCCGGAATAGGCGGTGCAACCTGCCTTGTCGAGAATGGTGCGGCAAAGTAGTCAATGACTATCATAGTACTGGAGGACTTGACTATCAGTCCCATCTGGCCCAGCCACCACATGGCTACCGTGCCCTTCTCAACCTTGGTATCAAGAATGGCCTGCATCTTTTCATTCATAGTTCCGTCTCCTTTTAATCATGTCATAAAGATACGGTTTAATCCGCTCATTTTCAAATTTCCCCTCCTTCTTTCCGGCTCTTGTCTCAGGGCAGTCGCCGGAACCGGAGCCCGCTCCTCGCGGAACTAGAGCCTGCCCCTCGCGGAACTGGCCGCGAAGAGGGCCCCTCTTTCGCGCACTTGGACCCGCCCTCGCGGAACTGGCCGCGAAGAGTGCCCCTCTCGAGCCGAATCTGAACAAAAACGAGGGTTTTGTTCAGAAAACGGCAAAAAGGCGCTGGTTCTGAACAAAAAACGCCTTTTTGTTCAGAATCAGCACCCTGGGCCGTGCCGGAGATCCCCGCGGTCCCATAACTCAGTCGGCAGGGTCAATTCAGTCACCCGTGGCTATCTCAAATCTAACGTGGCTGGAATAAGACAGGGAACGTGTAAGAGACGTTGGCCGTGCGGGAGAAAAACAATATCTTTGTACTCAATTCACATGAAATTTGAACATGGCTATTTGGATTGTACTGCCGATCCTGACCCTTCTGATGTTCGACCTGGGGTTGACCCTCAAGTTCGAAGACTTCGGAAAAGTGTTCCGTTCCCCCTGGCCTATCGCGATCGCCCTGGTGGGACAATTGATCCTTCTCCCGCTGATTGCGCTCGGCCTCGCATGGGCGTTCAAGCTTCCGCCGGTATTCTTCATCGGCCTCGTGCTCATCGCATGCTGCCCGGGAGGCAGCTCCTCCAACGTCTTTTCCAAACTGGCCGGAGGCGACGTGGCGCTCTCCGTGACCCTCACGGCACTGAGCAGCGTAATCACGCTGTTCACCATTCCCGTCGTCATGAGCCTGGCCACGACCATGGTCGGCCAGAGCGTCGGGATCACGCTGCCCGTCGGCAACCTCATCAAGCAGAATCTGCTCCTGATGCTGGTCCCCGTCCTGCTGGGCATCGGCATGCATTACGCTTGGCCGAACGCAGCGGAGAAAACCGACAAGGTGCTCGGCAAGCTAGCGTTCCCGCTGCTGCTGGTCCTGATCACCGTTTTCTATATCCAGCATCACAAGACCATCATCGACAATATCGGCATCCTGGGCGTATGCGTCACGGCTTTGATCCTTGTCGCCATCGGATGCTCCTCCCTCCTTTCCCGCCTGGTGAAGACCGGAGACAAGCAGCGCAGGACCGTGGTCATCGAGGTGGGCATGCAGAATGCCGCGCAGGCCATCGCCATCGCGTCAAGTCCTTTCATCTTTGCCAATGAAGAGATGGCGATACCGGCCATCCTGTATTCCCTCATGATGAATATCGTCCTTCTCATCTATGTCGGAGTCCTTCGGAAACGGGACAAGAGACAGCTCGCTGAAGCGATGGAACCCATCTCACAATAAACCTTACCCCAAATGGACCGCAGTGCTCAAATCATCCAGACAAGCGTCATCGGCATCGTAGCCAATGTACTGCTGGCGGCGTTCAAGGCTGTTGTAGGCATCTTCGCCAGCAGCGTAGCCATCGTGATGGACGCCGTGAACAATCTCAGTGACGCCCTCTCAAGCGTCATAACCATCATCGGCACGAAGCTTTCGCAGCGTCCTGCGGACAGGGAGCACCCTTTCGGCTTCGGAAGGATAGAGTATTTCAGCGCCATCATTATCGCGGTCATCGTCCTGTCCGCCGGTATCACGTCGCTCATCGAGTCCGTCAAGAAGATCTTCAACCCTACGGAACCTTCGTATACGACGGCGACTCTGGTCGTCATCATCGTGGCGATCATCGTCAAGCTGGTGCTCGGATATTATGTCAAGAAGAAAGGGCAGCAGCTCAAGAGCGACGCCCTGGTGGCTTCCGGTTCGGACGCGCTGTTCGATGCCATCATCACAACGGCCACCCTTGTGTCGGCCGGTATCATGCTGATCTGGGGCTTCTCCCTGGACGGGATACTCGGAGCACTCATTTCGGTCATTATCATCAAGGCCGGTATCGAGATGCTGGCCAACCCGGTCAACGAACTGCTCGGAGCCAGGGTATCGCCGGACCTTATCAAGGATATCAAGCACGAGATCATGGAGGTCGACGGTGTGCGAGGCGTCTACGACATCATCCTGCACAACTATGGTCCGGACGTGATGATCGGCTCCCTGCACATCAGCGTCCTTGACTCGATGTCGGCTCACGAGATCCACGGCCTTACCCGCAAGATCACGAACATGATGTTCGAACGGCACGGTATCATCATGACCGTCGGCATCTATGCCGTGGCCACTGGCGAGAACCAGCGCGCCGAGCTTCAGAGCAAGGTGATGAAAGCCCTCGCCGCCCACAAGGAGCTCGTCCAGGTACACGGGTTCTACTGTTCCGAAAAGGACGGGATGCTCTCCGTCGATGTCGTTCCGGACATCTCATGCCATGACGACGCCGCCCTATGCCGCCTATTGACTGAAGAAGTCCAGGCGTTGGCGCCCGGACTTCATGTAAGTATCGTCATCGATCACAATTACAGCGAGTAAACCCGCTACTCTTCCTCATTCAGGTTGTACGCCTTGATCAGGTAGGATATCTCCGGATCGAGGTTGCCTCTGTGGACGAACGAAGGATCCTGGCCGCAGGCGCGCAGGTAGCGCGCGACGGCCTCTTCCTCATTACCCATCCTGGCGTTGAGGATGGCGATCAGGTAGTTCACCGGAGCTGACGGGTACATCTTGGAGAGGATGTCCATGGCACTCCAGTCGCGGTCCAGTCCCATGTAGGCAATGGCGGTGTTGAAATCCTCATACGGCCTGAGCAGGGCAAGGGCGGCGTCGTAATCCATGTTCAGCAGGGCGTTGACTCCGCGCATATAAGTGGAATCGAGAACTGTCGTGTGGATGGTATCCTTGACCATGTCCTTGCGGTGCATGTGGAAGTCGAACGCGACCGATCTCAGCCTAGGATAAAGCTTGTCACGCAGGTAGGGATAGAAGCGTTCCCGACCCAGCAGGGCCTCCCTGCCGTCAAGGTCGGGCACGCGGCGCAGCAGGTCATACCGCGACTTGTCGCCCTCGGTCAGGTAGTCGTCTCCGTCCACGAGGATGTCGAGGCGGTCCCAGTTCTCACCGCGGTAGCGGCTGAGGAACGGGATGCGGACGCGGTCCGCGCGGACCCTGCGGCCGGATTCGTCATAGTGGACCGCGCGGTCCAGCGAATCCTGCAGCACCTTGATCTGGTCGTCGAGATAGCGCGAGATGGCCTCGCTGCGGGCTCTGGAGAGCCTCCAGTTGAGGCTCTCGCGCCCCTCGGGCGAGGCGTATGCCGTGACTATGATGGAGTCCAGCAGATAGGTATCGTTCTGCAGCAATGCGGACAACGTTTTGCGGATACGGCCAAGCTCCCTGCGGTTGTTGCCGAGTTCGAGGTCGATATTGCTCTTGCCCACCTTGAAGTCGATGTTGCTCGTGGTATTGGCATCGGCGTGGCGCTCGATGACCTTGGTCATGTAACGCTCGGTCTGGTCAGTAAGGCCGGATACGGAGCTGATGTAGAAGGTCAGGGGATCACTCTCCGGGATGGCATATAGCTTCCTGTCCTGCTCATAGATATCGCCCGATAGGACGATGTCCACCTTGCGCAGGCGCGGGCGCGTAGCGATGGTCTGGACATAGTTGTAGATGAAATCACCCTTTTTGTCCACCATCACAGTGTCGAGGCGGATGCCCTCGGTCACGATAGGCACCTTGACGTACTTGGCGTACATCTCGTCCATCTTCTCCTTGCGGCGCTCGTTGATGCTGCGGGCGATCTGGTTGGTGTAATGCTCGACGGCCTCACGCTCGGACACGCCGTACATCGTGTAGAACTGCTCGTCGGAGACGAAGGTGCTGTCCGTCTTGAAGGCGTACAACTGGGGGATGTTGCGGCGCAGGAATATCTCAAGCGCCCTCATGTTCACAAAACGGGTCGTGTCCTCGACGATGCGGGACAGGAAGCGCTCGTACTGCTGGTAACCCCTGAGCTGGGCCTTGCGGTAGGAGTTGCCGGTGATGACCACCGGCTCCAGACGCTCCACGTCGCCCAGCATGTACATGTCGGGGTAGAAGCGGAGCTGCCATTTGCTGTCCTGCATCGCAGCTGGGACAATGATCTGGAACGCAAGGTCGACCTTGCCGTGACGCTCCGCGATATTGCGGAAGCGGGCGGTAACCATAGCAGCGTCCAAAGTCTCGGTCGCCACCATGTCTCCGGTCTCCTCGTCGCGAATAGCCTTCATGATCATCAGCTCGCGTCCGTCGTCATCCTTGATCCTCAGGGTGTCGCGCATGGTCTGCACCTGCTTAACCTCCGGGACATAGACGTCCTTCCCGAGGACGAGGGAAGCCGCGGGATTGCCGCTCTTGATGGCAGAGAGCTTCCTCTGTGAGCCACACGAATAGGTCAGCGCAAAGACCGCGATGGCTCCTATGATAACTGCTGTCTTGACTTTCATCTAGAAAACGTATGCAAAGCTGAGTGATACCTGGTCGGGATAGATGAACTTCTTGCGGCCCTCCTCCCTGACGAAATTCTTTTCCGGGCTGGCATAGAACCCGTATTCCTTGAACACTCCGGCCCATCCGCCAACTCCGACCTCGAGGTTGAAGTGCTTGGAGAGCATGAAGGTATAGCCGGCGGAAAGCGCGCCGCCCCAGCCGTTCCGGCCTTCCTTGAGCGCGGCCCGCCAGATGCCGGTGTTGGAGAAGGAATGCATGTACTGCGCCTTGGCGGAGATCCAGAAACCGGAATTGACATACCATGGCCAGTAGCGGAATCCGAGGTATGCGGTCTTCTGCTGGTTGCGGACGATGGCCTCGGGATCATGCGTGGTGAACTCCCAGGGATTGTAGCGGCCGCCCGCGACCAGGGAGAAATGCTGCGAGACGGACAGGCCCACCTCGGCATTGACGGTGCCGAGTGCGGCCCAGTCCAGGACATTGGTATGTATCGTCCAGATCTGGGCGGAGGAGGTCAGGGGCAGGATCAGCCCCAGGACCCCTATTAGCAATAGCCTTTTCATCTTGCGCCCTCCATTATTCGCCGGAACCTTCCTCGCTTTCGCGTTTCGCGAAATTGATGACGCGCACCGTCGAACGGCCGTTGCCGTCATTGACGGTAATGTAGATGTAACCTCCTTCAGGGAATACAGCAGGGCAGATGACATCGACGAAGCCCTGGGTTGCCGAGGTGCGGCGGAGGGCTGTCTTGAAGCGGCCGTCGGTTCCGGCGACCACCATGGCGCGGTCAGCGCCCGTACCGGTCACGGTGTATGCGATGGACACCGTGTCGCCGGGAGCGATGGCGACAGTGTCCCCGATGGCGCTCCCGCCGACGGTCAGGGCAAGCTCGACGGGCAGGAAACGCTGGAGGGAAATGACCGTGCTGTCAGCAGCCAGTGTGAGCTCGATATGGTCATCGAAGACTTTCGCGTCGGAGAATATCTCCTTGGCGTTGTCTCCCTTGGCCTTCCACTCGGTTTCCTCCCAGGTCTCGCCGCCGTCCCAGGAAATGATCCAATAGCCGTCCTTGATGTCCAGCTGGGGGGTCTTACCTTCTTCGCCATCCTTGCCGTCCACGAGGAAACGGCTGCCGTCCAGGGCGTACATCCAGTCGTCCGCCTGGACGTCATACCAGTACCAGCGGCCGTCGGTCTCGTCCCTCATCGCGCTCAGGAGGAAAGGCTCGGCATCTTTGCCGTCCTTGCCGTCAACACCGCTGAGAAGGGTAATGGAATAGCTGTCATCCACCGTTCCGTCAGGGCTGACGGTACGGAAAGAAAGCGTATATCCGCCGTGGACTTCGTCCTGATACTCATTGACATCGACGATGTAACCATTGGATGCCATCTGCTGGACTAATGCCTGAAGGTCAACGAGTTTCTCGTTCATGTCCTTGACCTGGCGGTAAAGGATGTCTATCTCATTCTGCATGGTTATCAGCTCGTCCCTGACGAACTTTCCGCAGCCGCTCGTCATAAGGGCGGCTACCATGATGCCTGCTACGATATATTTTTTCATTTTCATTGTATTTTCCTGGTTGATGATTATTCTTCTGCGGCTTTTCCTGCCTGGTTAATTATTAAATTAACAACAACTTGCCTGATCTTAACCTCTATTGTGTCTTTACGGGCAGTTTCCGAATCATTGGCGACAACACTTATGCCTAGTGTACTGCCAACATGATCGGGAACAACTGTTGTCTTGATCCTTGTTGTGTCACATTTCGTGACCGTAACATCCCGTTGATTTATCCAAATAAAAGCGTTGCCGCCCTTGGCAGGGGCATTGAGAGTCGGTTTAATAATATCAGAACCATCAAAAGTAAAGCCCTCGTCAGCATTTTCCAAATCATATGATACTTCAGGTACGGCTGATTCCGTCGCCTGCATTACCACGAAGGTCGTGCAGACAAAGTCGGGGTTGTCCGTCGGGGAGACCTTGACCGTACAGGTCCTGACAGTATCGGTGGTGTTGGGCTTGGACATGAAGATCAGCGAATCCTTGGAAGTGTTCTGCGCCATATCCAGCCAGTCGCCTTCCCAGGAAACCTTGAACGCGAAATTGGGCAAGTAGGCGACGGACAGGGTATCGCTCCCGCTGGCCATGCGGACCTTGATGGTATCAGCCGCGGGGGAGATTTTCCTTTCCTTGAATGAAATCATCTTGACCGCGGAATAGCCGTCGCAGACTGCCGAGAGCAGGATGTAGCCTTCGGAGAATACTGCCGGGGCCTGGACCAATGCAGTGCCTTTTCCGGGCTCCGAGCCCGCCACAAGCCTGGAGGAATAGATTCCGTCCGTGCCCGCAGTGACCACGACGGACCCGGCGTCAGCGCCTTCAACCGTCACTTCGTAAGGGACCGGCAGAAGCTCTCCGGCAGCGATCAGGAGAGTGTCCATGGGCTGGCCGGCAAAGGAGACCTTCAGGGATGTCATGCGGGGAATCTCCAGGGCAGTCCCGTCCAGGAGTTTAAGGACAATCTTGGCGGGATCCGACGTGTCAATTCCGGAAAATACGCCCACGCCGTCCAGTTCCTCGCAGCTCGCAAGCTTGTCGAAGGTCTTGCCGCCGTCATGGGATATCCACCAGAAACCGTCTTCGACCTTCACCTGCGGGGCGATGCCGTCAACGCCGTCGACTCCGTCGGTGGCTCCGGCGCGCATCTTGTTCCCCTCATCGTCCAGCCACCACTCTCCGTCGACAGTCCAGTAGTACAGGCTGTCCGTGTCCTGCAATACTCCTATCGGGATGAGTGTACGGCCGTCTTTGCCGTCCTTGCCGTAGGCGATGAATACTTTCTTGCCGTCCTTGAAAGAGACTTCGTAACCGTCCTCCGTCTCTTTCAACGTACCGGGCTCGATGGTGTGGGTGGTGTCCAACTTGGAGACGATCAGGTCCAGTGTCTGCAAGTTCGTGTTGACAGAATCGACCAGCGCCTGGAGCTCAGCCAGCTTGGCGTGGGTTTCAGCCAGTTCGTCCTGAACCATGCCCGTACAGCCGCACAGCATGGCAAGGAGAACCAGCAGGGCACCCGTGACCCCTGCTTTGAATCTTCTTCGCATAATCAATAGAAAAAGGATTATTTAACAAATATAGTCCTTTTTTCCTGCCCATGCAACAAAAAAACGTGGTGCAACCCGTTTCCGGGATGCACCACATTGTAAAAACCATTAACCCTATATAACCTTTGCAACAGTCTAGAAGCCGAAGCCGCCGCCACCGGGGAATCCTCCGCCGAAGCCACCGCCGCCGGGCATTCCACCACCGAAACCACCACCGGGCATTCCGCCGCCGAAGCCGCCCATGCCGCTGAACTGGCGCTCCATCTGGAGCTCCTGCTCCCTCTGGTAGTGCTTCTTGGCCTTCTTCCACTTCTTCATCTGCTTCTTGTCAAGTATGCTTGCGAGACCATCCTCGTATGCGGTCTGATTGTCCTCGATCTGGGCCATCATGTCCTGCATCTGGTTCATCATGGACATCATCTGGTCGCGGTCTTCCTGGGTCATGTTGCCCATGTTGAAGCCACCTGCACCGCCGGCAGGACGGTTGGCGGCAGCGTTCTTCATGGCCTCCTCAGCCTCCGGAGGGAGGATGACGGGATAAGACACCTTGCCGAGATATTTCTTGTTGAGGTCGAGGAGCCTTGCAGCCTGATCCTCATTGAGAGCGTACTGAGCGACCATGCTCTGGGTCTCCGCTACTATGGTCTCCTCGGGGAGATCCTGCATGCCGGGCATCTGCATGCCGCCGGGCATTCCTGGCATCTGCGCAAAAGCGACGAAAGGAAGCGCAGCCAAAACGATAACCAATAACTTTTTCATGATAACGTGAGTTTTAATTTGATTTCCAAAACAATGTCCGGCGTTCAGCGCACCGGACATTATTAAGACAGAATGTACTCACGCAGGTTTAAAACCTTGCAGGAAAGTTTTTTTATCGCTTGTATCCTTCGAGGTTGGCCTTGACCCTCTCCCACTTGTAATACGGGCCGTAGTCGGGCTCGAGGCCGCGGAGGAGCTTCTCCTGCTCCTGATAGAGGAACTTCACGAGAACGTCGCCGGACTTGTTGCGGTAGAAGATGATCTGGAGATTGCTGGCCATGGGGATATTCCAGAAACCGAGCCATCTGTCGCAGATCTGGTCGGCGGGGATGCGCTCGCCCACTCCCTCGATGCCGAGGTAGCTCACCAGAGCCATCAGGGGATAGTCATGGCCGAAACGGAGGTCCGCGCAGTAAGCTCCGGTGGCGATGCACTCGTCGGCCTTGGCCACGATGTCTTCGACACAGGACTTGGCCATGGGTACACGGGCGTCACCGGCCTCGACGGAGTTGCAGTGGCCGGTGTAGAGCATGATGTTGCTCTGGGCCCAGCGCTTGTAGAGCGCGTCGAAAGGCAGGAAACGGAAGAGATTGTCCTCGATGTCGAAGTCTTCGGAAATGATGGCTGTATTCCAGAGGTTCTCGGTCAGACTGCGGGCGCTCTTGACGAAAGTACGTGCCTTGGGCACGTCGGTGAAGACGCGGGTGAGCACGCCGAGGGTATCGTCCGGCAGGCTGCGGAGCGCCTCCATGGCGGGACGCATCGCCGGGCCGGCCTTCTGCTGCCAGCCGTGCTCGTTGTCGAGATAATCCATGAACTTCTCGCCGGTGTCGAGGTAGAAGTACAGCTTGGGATTCTGGCGGGTGAGCGATGTAGTGAAGGCGTTCATGCTGATGAGGCAGCGCTGGACGGTGCTGCCGAAGGCGCGCACTTTCTTATCGCCCTTGAAGACTTCGGGATAACGCTTGAACATGCGCTCCGCGATGGCGGTGTGCTCGCGGACACCCTTCTGCGAGAGGCGTCCGTCCATGCCGTCGTAAGACGCGAGGACGCGGCGCGCGGCGACCAGCAGCGAGTCTCCGCCGGGGGTGAGGATACCCATCCTCTGGCCCTGCTCAAGGGTTGAAATCAGGTCCTCATAGGCCTTGCCGCCCCAGTTGGAGCGTGAGCCGTGACGACCGTAATGGCTGATATAGAAGGGTTTGTACCCCTTCGGGGGCTTGGTGTCACGGATCTCGTGGAATTCATAGGAATTGGTGTTGTTTCCTGCGCGGGAAGGATCCTCCATGAGGGCGCGCACGGCGGCCTCGGAGCGGTGCGGCTGCGCAAATGCAGCTGCCGTTCCAAGCAGCAGCGCCGCAATGATGATAGTTCGTTTGTTCATGGTATTCATAAAGTGTTATCGTCTTGAAATGAAAGCCTCCGGAGTGACTGTGAGCATGACCCATACCCAGCGGAGCTGACCTTTATCCGAGCTGCGTTTGAGTACCTTCATGGTGTCCGTACCGCGCATGTAGGAGCCGCCTATGCTGATCTTGGCTTCCTTGCGGATATTGTATGCGGCAGAGCACTCCAGCTCATGGCCGAGAGGCCTGTCGGCATTCTGCAGCTTCGTTGCAGTGGCCAGGTAATGGTAGGACGCGTCAAGCGAGAATGCTTCCGAGGGAGTCCAGGTCGCCCCGAAGTACAACTTCTGGAGGCCCGGGGTGAAGCCCCTGTAGTATGTGGAGACATAGAAGAAATCCATGGCGCCGTAGAACTTGTGGTGCGAACCATAGATGGAATTGAAGCCCCTGATCTTGTCATGTTTGATTACGCCGATCATGCCTTCGGGAGGGGTGGCGAAGTGCTCGTCTCCGCTCAGGTAGTCGTAGCCGCCGAACAGGACAGTATTGGTCCCTATGTTCGCCGTGAACTTGGAACTCGCCATCCAGGCCTCGATCGGTATGCCGTATTCACTCTTGCCCATCTGGTAATAGAACGCGCCCTCGAATGACCAGCCCTTCGGCTTGAAGGACAGATAAGTACCAGCCAACTGCTGCTGCCAGGTCCTGGCGTTGTCTTCGCCCTTTTCCCCGCCCTGCATGCCCAGGTTGAGGAAAAGCAGGGAGGCGCCCATGGGGATGCGCTTGAAATCATAATGGTACCATGCGGACTCCATGGCCTTGTAGGGCTGGTATCCTCCGGAGAAATAAGTGCCGCCGCCGCTGGTGTTCTCGCCGTTCTGGTTGAAGGCTGCGAACACATGGAACTTGTGACCGTTCCCCTCGAAACCTGCCTTCAGGACGTCATGGGACATGCCGGTCATGGAGAAGTCGTCGGAGCCGAAGATACGCTGGTCGTCATAAGAGAGGTTCTGGCGGCCGACCCTGACGAAAAGGCCTTGCCTGGACTGCAGCTGCACCCAGGCCTCATAGATGCCGAGGGTGCCACCGCCCTGACTGCCCCACGTGCCGCTGTGCTGGGCGGTCAGGCGGGACGAGATGCCCTGTCCTTCATACTTGAGACCGAGCCGGGTCCTGCCGAGAAGGAACGCTGCGAAGTCATCTGCGGATTCATCGCCTTTCACGAGTCCGCCGTTGCGGATCTCGCCGCGCGTCATGTAGCTCAAGTCGAACGAGAGGCCTTTCCCGGAATCCTGGGCAGGAACAGCCAGGGGGATCAGGATCAGGACGGATACTAGTACTTGTCGTAGCTTCATTTCTTTACAAATATAGCATTATTTATTATATTTGTGAGTTGGAAGACTGGCCACATATATGTTACTGGACCCCCATTCACAGGCAATCCTCGAGGAGTACCGCACCGACCTTCCCTTCTTCAAGGAGAAGTCGGAGGAGCTTACACGCAAGGTCCGCGACTTCCTGGCCTCGGCCGGCATCATCGTCGCGGCCATCGAGTCGCGAGTGAAGACCGAGGCCTCACTCTCCGGGAAGCTTGACCTCAAAGGGAACAAGTATTCGTCCCTTGCAGACATCACGGACATCATCGGAATGCGCGTGATCACGTTCTACATCGACGATGTGGACAAGGTCGCGTCGGCATTGGAGAGATTGTTCGATGTCGACTGGGAGAACTCCGTGGACAAGCGCAAGGTCCACGAGATAGACAGCTTCGGCTACCTTTCGCTGCATTATATCTGCCGCATCCCGGACAGCCGTTACCGCTTCGAGGTACAGATGCGCACCGTCCTGCAGCACGCCTGGGCCAACATGAACCACGATACCGGATACAAGTCCGGAGTCGAGGTGCCCAGGGAGTACCTACGCAACCTCAACCGGCTCGCCGGCATGCTGGAGCTGGTTGACGAGCAGTTCAGCCAGATACGCATGGACCTGACCGACTATCGCCGCCGCGTGCGGGCGCTCGTCGCGTCAGGCAACCTCGATGAAGTCCCGCTGGACGGTGACACATTCAAGAGTTTCCTGGCCCTTCATCCCTTTGACCAGCTCAACCGGCGCATAGCCTCGGTCAACCAGGCCGAGATCCACGAGCAGTCCTTCATGCCTTTCCTCAAGGTGTTCAAGGACTTGGGATGCAAGACGCTCGGAGACATCTCCAGCATTATACGGGACTGCTCCGAAGGGGCTTACCAGATAGCCTGTTACCAGATAGGGCTTACCGACCTCGACATCATCTCCTCCACCATAGGCCCTCAGGATCTCTGTATAGCATATATCCTCATCCAAGGCGGAGGCAAGGCCGGGATCAAGTATCTGTTCGACCTGCTCAACGGCCCCGCGCCAAGCAATGAATCCATGGCGGAAATGCTTGTGGAACAAGCCGGAAACCTTCCATTCATGAACCAGTAAGACATGGCGAACAATCCCCTGGATACAGAGCTTCTCGACCGCGCCATCATATTTGCGGTCAAGGCCCACGCCGGTACGGAACGGCGCGGCAAGGGATTCCCGTACATCGTGCATCCGATGGAGGCGATGGAGATCGTCTCCACGATGACCGCCGACCAGGGACTCCTCGCTGCCGCAGCATTGCACGACACCGTCGAGGATACCGATGTGACCGTGGAGCAGCTCCGGTCGGAGTTCGGCGACCGCATCGCGGACCTGGTGGATGCCGAGAGCGATGTCATGGACGAAGGCGTGAGCGAGGAGGACAGCTGGCGCGCCCGCAAGGAGGCCGGCATACGGCGCCTCGCGCGGGCCGGGCGCGACGCCAAGATAGTCGCCCTCGGCGACAAACTCTCCAACATGCGCGCCATCGCCCGCGACTATGCCGCTCAGGGCGATGCGTTCTGGAGCATCTTCCACGCCAAGGACCCGAAGCAGCATGCGTGGCGCTACAGGGCGCTTGCCGACGCCATGCGGGAGCTGGAAGGCACTGCGGCATTCAGCGAATTCGAAAGTCTCATCGACAAGGTGTTCGGAAAATGATGGAACTGGAAGCCAAGAAGATATCCCTCGAGGATTATGTACTCTCCGGCGGAGGCGCCAACGGAGAGAGCTTCGACCACAAGACCGACAAGTCGGTGATGCTGAAGCTCTATTTCCCCGGCAAGGCGCGCCAGCCGCTGGACGAGATGCTGCTTGCGCGCAAGGTCTATGCCCTCGGCATACCCACCCCCGAGCCCGGCGAGTATGTGGTCACGGATGACGGCCGCTACGGCATCCTCTTCCGTCGCATCACGGGCAAAAAATCCTTTTCCCGGGCCACTGCGGACAATCCCGAGAACGTAAAGGAGTATGCAGAGACCTTTGCCGGGATGTGTCTTGACCTTCATGCCAAGCATGTAGACACCACGCAGTTTGAGAGCGTGAAGACCCGTTATTTCCACCTTCTGGAGGAAAGTCCATTCTTCACGCCTGCAGAAAAGGACCGTATCGGAAGGTTCATTTCAGATGCACCCGACACCGACATGGCCATCCACGGAGACCTGCAGTTCAGCAATGCCATCTTCGTCGGGGACCACAGGTATTTCATTGACCTGGGAGACTTCTGTTACGGCTACAACCGCTTCGATGTCGGGATGGTCTATCTGTGCTGCAACCTCAGCCCCGAACCCTTCGTAAAGGAGACCTTCCACATGCCGAAGGCCCTTGCCGGCAAGTTCTGGGAGCATTTCGCTCCCGCATATTTCGGCAGCGACCGGCCGTTGAAAGACATTGAGGAGGAGATCCTGCCTTACGCGGGACTCAAGACGCTTATCATCGAACGTGACATGAAAGAGCCGATGCCTGTATTCAGGGAGGCCCTCAAGAGTGTATTATGAGAATAAAGAATACTTTTGACAGTTTAGAGAAAAGCATCAAGAAACGTTCAGCCTGGTCGGGAGTGATGCTGATACTCGTCGCAGCCATCACCCTTGAGGCCACGGGGTTGATCCAGTATTTCTTTGCCACTAAAGGCCTCCAGGAGGAAGCTGAAAGAAGGACGAACAGCGAGATGCAGCAGGTAAGCGGGGAAATCGAGAATATCACGTACTCCGTAGAAAAAAGCGTCCAGTCCATGTCCTGGATCATAGGACGCGAGCTTTCCCATCCGGACTCCATGTTCGTATACATAAAACGCCTGATGGAGTTTACCCCGTCTGTGGCTAACAGTGCCGTGGCCTTTGTAGAGGATTTCTATCCTTCAAAGGGGCATTGGTACGAGCCCCTGATCGCACGGAGGGAAAACGGCAACTTGGAATCCATCGTCCTCGGATCCGAATCGCACGATTATTTCAAATCAAGCTGGTATACCGAACCCATCAGAACGGGGAAAGGCTGCTGGAGCGAACCGTATTACGATGAAAGCGGCGCAAAGACCTACGTCGTAACCTATGCCTATCCCGTATGGGACCAGGACGACAATATCGTAGGAGTCTGTGCTGCAGACCTGTTCTTGGGATGGCTGGATAATCTGTTGAGCAGCATCAATCTCTATCCCAATTCGTTCAGCAAACTTGTCAGCGGCGAGGGCAAACTGCTGGCATGCCCAGTGGACACCAGTATCGTCAGTAAGCCCCTCCGCTTTTCCACTCCCGTCCGAAACATAGGATGGAGTTTGTCTGTCGGCATCCCTGAGGAGTCCGTTTACAAGGATATAAAGCGCACCAGTTTCCTGGTGATGCTTCTCCAGTTGCTCGGACTTCTGCTTATTATATTCATCCTGCGTGGCATTGTGAACGCGCAGATGAAATACAAGAAACTGAACGACAAGAAGGAGAAGATGGAGAGTGAACTCCGTGTGGCGCACGGCATCCAGATGGCCATGCTGCCCAATATCTTCCCTCCTTTCCCGGAGCGCGACGACATAGACATGTTCGCCTTCCTCGACCCCGCCAAGGAGGTGGGAGGCGACCTTTACGATTTCTACATCAGGGACAACAAACTGTTCTTCTGTATCGGGGATGTCTCCGGAAAGGGCGTCCCGGCCGCCCTCGTGATGGCCGTGACGCGCAGCCAGTTCCGCACCGTCTCCGCCCACGAAAGGAGCCCGCTGCATATAGTCACCGCAATGAACAACAGCATGTCGGACATCAATCGGGACATGATGTTCGTAACGTTCTTCTGCGGTATCCTTGACTTGCTTACCGGCCACCTGCGCTACTGCAACGCCGGGCACAACGGTCCCCTGCTTATCGGGAAAGACGGAGGAATAAGACAGTTGCCGGTAATCCCCAACCTCCCGCTCGGCATCATGCCCGGTATGGCGTATCAGGAGCAGGAGACCGACCTTGTATACGGAGAGGCCATCTTCCTTTACACTGACGGTATTACCGAGGCCGAGGACAAGGATCACAGGCTGTTCGGCGAAGAGCGACTGAAAGAGACGCTCACAAAAGCGAAAGGCTCCGCCATGGACAAGCTTTCCAAGCTGAAAGCCGCCATCTCGTCCTTCGTCGGGAAAGCTCACCAGAGCGATGATATGACTACCATGCTTATAACTTATATGAACGACAAGAACCCCGACTCATTCGAGCGGCACCTGATCCTCCACAATGACATCCGGCAGATCCCCCAGCTTGCCGGATTCATCGAGACGGTCGCTCAGGACGCCAGGCTTGACAAGAGCCTTGCGATGTCACTCAACCTTGCCCTTGAGGAGGCCGTGACAAACGTGATCATGTATGCCTATCCCCAGGGATCGGACGGGCTGGTGGACATCGAAGCGGTCATCCGCAAGGACTCGATAGACTTCATGGTCATCGACAGCGGCAAGCCGTTCGACCCGACGGCCGTGCCCGACGCCAATATAGAAAGCGCCCTCGAGGACCGTCCCATCGGCGGATTGGGCATTTTCCTTGTAAGGAACATCATGGACACCGTTAAATACGAACGTAAAGAAGGCAAGAACCTGTTATCAATGACAAAAAGAATTTAATCGATATGGAAATCACTATCAACAAATCAGACAACGTGACGACCGTTCGGATGATCGGCCGTCTGGACACCACTGCAGCCCAGGAGATCGCCAAGGACATGGCGGCAGTGGAGGCTGAGACCGCAGGGACCGTCGAACTCGACTGTTCGGAGATGACCTACATCTCCAGTTCCGGACTCCGCATTTTCCTGACTCTCCGCAAGGAAGCTGCCGTCAGGGGAGGAAAAGTCATAGTCAAGAGCATATCCAATGACATCAGGCAGGTCTTCATGATGACCGGTTTCCTGAACCTGTTCCAGATTGAAGACTGATGCTGCCGCTTTCAATCTTTTCCGTAAACCTTCTGTCTGACAATCTGCTTCTGCTGGCATCGGTACTGGTGTTCTTCGCCATACTGATCACCAAGATCGGAGCACGCTTCGGGGCCCCTTCCCTGTTGCTGTTCCTTCTGCTGGGTATGATTGCCGGAGCCGACGGGGTGGGACTGAAGTTCGAGGATTATCACATAGCTGAGTCCATCGGCCATTTCGCCATGACCATCATCCTGTTCACGGGCGGTCTGGAGACATCGATGGTCGAGACCAAGCCGGTGATGAAACAAGGCGCACTGCTTTCGACGCTGGGCGTCTTCATGACCTCGATACTGACAGCCCTTTTCATCTATTTCGTCGCCGGGAAGTGGATCGGCCCGCTCGGAGCTTCGTTCCTGGGCTGCTTCCTGCTTTCCGCCGTCATGTCCTCAACTGACTCGGCATCGGTGTTCTCGGTGCTGCGCGGCAAGAGGATGCACCTCCGGGAGAACCTCAGCCCGATGCTGGAGTTGGAGTCGGGAAGCAACGACCCCATGGCATACGTGCTTACGATTATCCTCGTGCAGGTGCTGACTTCTTCCAAGCACACCGGCTCCATGGCCATGCTCGGCACGGGAGCATGGGTGTTGCTCGTGCAGATCGTGGTAGGTTTCCTGATCGGACTGGGAGTCGGATTCGGGGCGAAGTGGATCCTGGAAAGGGTTAAACTTCCCAGCAACGCACTATACTCCGTGATGATCCTGAGCATCGGTTTCTTCGCCAACGGTATCGCCTCACTCCTGTTCGGTAACGGCCTGCTTGCATTGTACATCGCCGCTATAGTCATAGGCAACAGGGCCGACATCCCCATGAAAAGGGACGTCCTGAAGTTCTTCGACGGCATGACCTGGCTGATGCAACTGCTCATGTTTTTGATGCTGGGGCTTCTGGCCAGACCGTCGCAGTTCTCCTCCATTGCGTGGCCTGCGCTGATGATAGGCCTGTTCATGATGTTCGTAGCCAGACCGCTGAGCGTATTCCTGTGCCTGGCACCCTTCAAGGGCCTGTCATTCAAGGCCAAGGCCTTCGCCTCATGGGTAGGCCTCAAGGGCGCGGGTCCTATCTTGTTCGCATTGTGCCCGGTCGTAGCCGGACTCGACGGGGCGACGGAGATATTCAACATCGTGTTCTTCATCTCGCTGCTGTCGCTGATACTCCAGGGAATGACCCTCTCGTCATCCTCAAGATGGCTCGGGCTCAGCTATGAAGCGGATCCGGAAGTAGAAACGTTCGGCATGGAGATCCCGGAAGAGATGGGCATGCTCCGCGACCATACCGTGACGGAAGATGACCTCCAGAACGGTGAGACGCTCCGCGACCTGCATCTGCCGCACGGCATCCGGGTGATGATGGTCAAACGTGACGGGAAATTCCTCGTCCCCCATGGCAGCATGCAACTGCAGGAGGGCGACCATCTCGTCATCATCATGGGCGATACCGACGACTAGACTATTCTTTGAGCGGTGCCCGTGATTTACAATTTATTAACAATCAGCGTTTTAAGCAATTATTGAGTGTCAATTTTGATGAGGGAGCATTCTGCTAATATACTGGTTTCAAGTCTTTTACAAATCACGGTGGTGTTAATGGCCGCCGGGTGCAAGGGCGGGCCGGCGCCGGACTTCTCCGGCCAATGGGCGGAGAAGAGCGCCGAGCGCGTGGTGGCCGTGTTCACGCCGGCCGCTTCCGGCGGCTACGGCGTGCAGATCGGCTGGCGCGAGACCGGCCTCGCCCAGTACGAGGCCTGGGACATGAGCGCCGTCGCGGGCAAGCGCGGAACGCTTGCCTACAGCGACGGGCGCTTCGTGCGCCTCAGTTTCGAGCGCGACGGTGACACTGAATATGTCGAAGATACCGTCTATACCGACGGTGAGGGATCATTTCTCATCAACCGCCACGGAGAGCTTGTCTGGACAGATGCCACGGACGGCTCCAAGACAGTCTTCATCCGCACCGACCTCAACGGCGATAATGCCTCGATCATCGCCCCTGAGCTTACCGGACGCGTCTTGGAGCTATGCCGCTATATCCCTGACCATGAGCTGCTTCCGGAAGCCTCCTCGTACATGACCGCCGATTTCTTCAAGGCCCTTTCCGACGCTTTTGAAAAACCTGCACCGGATGACGGGACGATCGATGATACCGAGTGGCTGTACACATTCGTGACCGGAAACGGCGGAGCTCTCCCCTCCTATTCCGTCGAGTCCATCCACCGGGCAGACCGGACGCACGCCACTGCCGTGGTCGGCGTCCGCGACCTTTGGGAGCCCGGCGGAGAGCCCTCCGGCGAACTCCGTCTCCACCAGATGGACCTTGTCCGCGAGGGCGGCCACTGGCTCATCTCCGACTTCGACGGCCGCAAGCAAGCCTGCCTGGATTACATCTCGCAATAGTGTCGTAGACGGTCCAAACCATGGACCGTCAAGAGCATTTTAGCCCGTTTTTGCTTCCGACGGTCCAAAGTTTGGACCGTCGGAAGCACTTTATGGGGGAAGAAAACAAAAAAGGCTACCCGAAGAATATCGAAAGAACAGGAAGGAACGTAAAATGGAATCTACGGAAGGAGGACAGGGACGGCGTGGAGAAGGGGGGAAGAGGAAAGGTCCTGAGGATTGGTACCCGGGACACCCTGAGGGACATCCGTCCCAAGACGGGTGAAGAGATCCACCCAATACTCCGGGTATTCGCCGTTCTCATTCTTGAAATTCATTGGATTGCCGTCGAAGAGGCAGTGCCCGTCCTTGTCCAGGAAGCTCTCCTGAACAAGTTCGGAGCAATACATGGCTCCGTTGTCCGGAAGAAAATACTCATCGTAGGGCTGGCCGCAGAAAGACTTGGCAGTCTCGATCCATTGGCTTGCGAGACCGGTATCGTTCATTCGCTTAACCGTATAGACGGGGTTTGTGCCATCGTCGTAAACGAAGTCGCTGTAGAAGGTGTCCAGCGGACGCCTGGAGACTCCGCGACGGGTAGTGGCGTCGATGACCCAGACGTCGGCGCCGTCTACTTCGACCAGGGCGACGTGGATCACGTCGCCCGTCGCGGCAGCGATGGCGCCATCCATCGACGACTCTTTTGCGTCGTGGCCCTCAGCCTGACTGACGAAGATCAGGTCACCGGTCTGCAGCCGCTCCTGCCGGCCGGCACCGCTGCGGGCTCCGCAGCCCGCCAAGGCCGCCAGCGGGAGCAGAACTGCCAATGCCGTTACCAAGGCAGAAGCCGGACCGACCGTAGCTTGATGGACAATCTTCTTCTTCATTGTTTCAAAGATACTATCTTCTTGGCAAGTTTTGTGTATTGAAGGAAGAGTTTTATATTTGCGATCACTTAAAAACGGACTTTAATGAAAAGAATCCTTGCCATCATTGCCGGGGCATTGCTTGCCCTCGCCCTCAACGCACAGAACAATCCCCTGGAAGTCAAACAGTTCGAGCTTTCGAACGGCATGCAGGTCTGGCTCAACCAGGACAAATCCCAACCGATAGTCTACGGAGCTGTGGTTGTCCGAGCAGGCGCAAAGGACTGTCCGGACACGGGCCTCGCCCATTATCTCGAGCATCTGCTCTTCAAGGGCACGGAAGAGCTCGGCACCGTGGATTACGAGGCCGAGAAGGTCTGGCTGGACTCCATCGCACTCTGCTATGACCGTCTCTCCACCCTCACCAATGACGACGACCGCAAGGCTATCCAGAAAGAGATTAACCGCCTGAGCAAGAAAGCCGCCGACTTCGCCATCCCCAACGAGTTCACGCGCCTGATCGCCCGCTTCGGCGGCACCGGCCTCAACGCCGGTACATCTTACGATTATACTTATTACTACAATACCTTCTCCCCCCAGTACATCGAGCAGTGGGCCGAACTGAACAGCCACCGCATGATCAATCCGGTGTTCCGCCTGTTCCAGGGCGAGCTGGAGACCGTTTACGAGGAAAAGAACCGCGGAGCTGACAATACGATGCAGGCACCCCTCTTCGAGATGATCAAGGAGTTCAGCGGCAGCAATCCCTACTCATACCAGGTCATCGGCAGTACGGAGAACCTCAAGAATCCCCGTCTGGGAGAGATGATGGACTTCTTCAACAAGTACTATGTCGGCTGCAACATGGGCCTGATACTGTCTGGAGACATTGACTTCGACGGGCTGCAGCCGCTGCTGGAGCGCACCTTCGGGCGCATCCGCCGCGGCGACAAGCCGGAGAAGGCTCCGGTCGAAGTCGAGCCTTTCACCGGTATCCGCGAAGTGAAGATCAAGGCTGAGATCCCGCTCATCAAGATAGCGGTCTACGCCTTCAACGGTCCAACTGACAGCGAAAAGGATGCTCCGGCGCTCGACCTTGCCACAGGTCTGTTGACCAACAGCTTCTCTTCCGGCCTGATGGACTCCCTGGTCACTGGCCACAAGATGCTCCTGGCAGGAGCCATGCGTGTCCCTATGTTCAACGAGATGGGCATAACAGGATTCGCCGTAGTGCCGAACCTGCCTTTCGGTTCCCTGCCGAAGGCGGAGAAGCTCTGCTGGGAGCAGGTCCGGAAGATCCAGAACGGTCAGTTCTCCGACAGCGAGGTGGAAGCCTTGAAACTTGAGACAGCTAGGAATGCCCAGCAGGCTCTCGAGACGATTGCCGGCCGCTCCGACCAGATGGTCTCGGTGATGACCCAGGGGCGCAGCTGGGACGAGTACCTCGCCCAGGTTGACGCCATCCGTTCCATCACCAGGGACGATATCATCCGCGTAGCCAACAAGTATTTCACGGATAAATACATACGTTTCGAGAAGGTGATGGGCTCCTACCCCAAGGACAATGTCGCCAAACCCGACATCGACCCTGTGGTGCCGCAGCACGCCGGCGAGAGCTCCGAGTACGCGAAGCGTCTCGAAGCGATGCCGGTGCGCGACCTGGCACCGCGCCTCGTCGACATGCAGCGTGACGTCCAGCGTCTCAACGTGACTCCCCACGTGAAGATGTATTACAAGGAGAATCCGGTCAATGACCTGTTCAGGCTCACGCTGCGCGTTACCCGCGGCAGCCAGGACGATCCTGTCGTTCCCCATGTCGCATCCTTCATGAACACTCTTGGCACTGATTCCCTGTCCGTCCAGCAGCTCAGCAAGGCCTGGCAGGCCCTGGGAACCACCCTCACTATCGACTCCGGAAACCACAGTTTCGACATCACCATCAGCGGATACGAAGACCGGCTGGAAGAGTCGCTTAAGCTCCTGCGCCATTTCATCGATCACGCGGTCCCGGACAAGGACAGCTTCAAGGAACTGCTTCAAAGCATAGACCTGGAGAAGCAGACCTTCTTCTCCGGCGGCACGTCCAACATCATGACTGCCATGCAGTACAGAGTCATGTATGGAGCCAATTCCATATACCTGAACCAGCTTGACAAGAAGGAGCTCAAAGCTGTCGGCATGAAGGGCCTGATGCAGAAGTTCTCAGACCTGATGGACCACGAGTATTCGGTGCTGTACTCGGGAAGGAAGCCGGCCGGCGAGGTCGCCGCCGCGCTTGCGCGCAGGCTCGACCTAGGCCGGGCCGTCAAGTCCGAGGACTGGGTCCGCGTCGATTATTCCGGATATGACACCCCTACAGTGTTCTTCTATGACCTGCCCGGATCCCGCCAGATGCAGATGGTCACTTACCAGGCTTTCGACCGTCCGCAGAACGGACAGGAAAAGGCCGCCCTGGAAGTACTCGGGGAGTACTTCGGCGGCGGCATGTTCTCCCTGATGTTCCAGGAGGTGCGCGAATTCCGCGCCATGGCATACAGTGCCCACGGTTACACCAGCTACCCTGATCCAGCCTACCCCAACGACAAGGCTATATTCGTCACCAACCTTGGTACCCAGGCAGACAAGTCCCTCTCCGCTATCCAGCTTGTCGACTCGCTCATCCGCACGTTGCCCATCAAGGAGAATGCCCTGGAGTCTGCCCGCTACGCCATCGTGGCCGATGCCAACAACGATTATCCCACTTTCCGCAGCCTGCCGTCCATCGTACAGGGTTACGACAGGCTCGGTTATACCGCCGATCCCGACAAGGATGTCCTGGACAACATTTCTTCCATAGACTCGGCGGCACTGAGGGTATATTACGAGAAGTCTGTCGCTCCAACCCCCATTGCCTGGATCATCGTCGGTGACCGCAAGACCCTCCCCATGGACGAGATCACCCGATACGGCAGGCTCGTCGAGTTCAAGAAGGAGGATATCTACAAATAGGCGTCAGGACCAGCGTTTTTTATATTCCTTTTTTTTGCATATCTTTGCAGTCCCTAAGGAAGGATGGCCGAGTGGCTGAAGGCGCTGGTCTCGAAAACCGGTATACCCTTCACGGGGTATCGGGGGTTCGAATCCCCCTTCTTCCGCAAACGGGAAAGGCACCGCAGTTTTCACTGTGGTGCCTTTTTGTCCTCACGGAGATGACAGGCGGTGGCGTCAACAGAGCATTTTCCGCGGAGTCGATGCCACCGCCTGACATCGTAGTGAGCGTTTCCGGAATGATGCGGGGGGCTACGGTTCTTCCATGAAGCGTTCAGCGCGGACGAAGCGGAGGGCTTCCTCGATCTGCCGGTAGCCACGGGTGCCGGGGCGGGCGAGCTTCAGATAACGTTCGTAATACTCGACAGCACGCCTGTAGTCCTTCTTCTGCTCGTAGCAGTAGCCGATGGTGGAAATCGCTGAAATGTATTTCTGATTGTACTCGAAAGCCTTCTGATACAAATCGATCGCCTTGTCCCAGTCCTGTCTGGTATATTCCGCCAGAGCATAGTTCTGGTAGATGCTTGACATCAGAGTCGAGTCCGGTTCCATCATCCTGAGTGCTTTTTCGAACCATGGCTTCACTCCAGTCTGATACCCTACGAAACTGCGAGTCCTGTTCACGGCTATCTCCAGTGCCAGCGAGGCCCTCGTGGAGTCCAGTTGCCATGCGCGCAGGAAATGCCCGTCGGCATCCTTGTACATCATGAGGTTGGAATAATCCTTGGCCAGATAGTAATGCGGGGCAAACGTGTCGTCCCCGAGGTCCACAGCCAGTTCGAATGCATCAGCGGACAGCATCCAGTTTTCTTTCAGATAGTACGCCAGCCCCTTTATACGCAGGATGTCGATATTGAGCGAGTCCAGCGCCAGATAGTTCTCCGCCAGGGAAAGCGCCCCATCGTAGTCCTTGCGGTCCAAAAGTATGTTCGACATCTTGCTGACAACAGAGGCGTTGCGGGGCCGCCGACGGAGCGCCGTAGCGTAATAGCGCATAGCCGAATCGGGCTGCTCCATCTTGTTGAAAGCGTCTCCGACCAGCGTCAGGGCCGGCAAAAGGGTGTCGCGCCGCAGGACTTCGCGTCCTTGCGCGACGACATCCGGCAAAGCTCCTGCCCTGTTCAGCAACGACATGAAACGTACTTGATTGCCGAGATCCTCGGGACGCAGCTGGGTGAGCTGCATGTACAGCAACATCGCTTCGGCCGAACGGCCCGCCTGATAGTGGCAGTCCGCCAGCTCGCCCAGCACCTCGGTATCCACCGCGCCCGGCCTGAGCAGGGAGGCAAGTACCTCGGCTGCCTCGTCGAAGCAGTACATGCGCTTGAGGAGCGCGGCCTTGCGCAGGACGAGGCCGCGCGCGGCGGCGCTGTCCGAGACGGCCGCCAGGCTGTCGAGCGCCGCGATCTCGCGGCTGCTCTGTGCGCGCACCCCCATACACGACAAAGCCAGAAGGGTAATGATTAAATATCGGAAGGTCTTCATATACAATATCATTTCCACAAAGATATGCATTATTCTCGAAACTCCTAAAAAAATTAGTAGTTCGACAAATCGTCTGGAACACAGGTAAGCATCTCAACGCATTCCGGACCTCATCGCTGTTCCTGACCTCGTGGATTTCGTCAGTTTGCGAACAGGAACCTGCCTTACAACATATCAGAAGCCCAGTCCCTGTTCCAGATGATTTGCCGGCCGCGAACCGAGAGAGGAATCTCATCGTTTAATCGGACCGCATTGTAATTATGTGAAGTCCATCCGCTAGAGCAGGTGACGTAGACGGTCCATAGTTTGGACCGTCTATAGCAAAAACGCCCCAAAATGACGTAGACGGTCCAAGTCTTGGACCGTCTACAGCAGCGATAGTGACTGAATCCCCTTCTCAGTATCCGACCGTTTGGATAACTCCGACCAAACCCTTATCTTTAGGTTGAAAAATCGTACTTTCCAGACTATGGATAAAGAACTGTTCTTACAATCGTTCCTGAAGTTTATCCTGGGCTTCGCCATTGTCGGCTTACTGCTGTTTTTGCCTGCAGGTTCGTTCTCTTATTGGCAGGGATGGTTGCTGATGTGGATCCTGTTCGTGCCTATGTTCTGTGCCGGACTGGTGATGATGGCCCGGAATCCTGATCTCCTTCGCAAGCGACTGAACGCAAGGGAAGAGGAAAAGGAACAGAAAACCGTTGTGAAACTTAGCGGCCTGCTGTTCATAGCCGCATTTGTCATAGCCGGGCTCAACTGGCGCTTCGGATGGTGTGTCCTTCCTAACTGGACAGTATGGGTTTCGGCCGGGCTCTTCCTGATCTGTTACCTCCTGTATGCCGAGGTCCTTAGGGAGAACACCTTTCTGTCCAGGACCATTGAAGTGCAGGAGAATCAAAAGGTTATAGATACCGGACTGTACGGTATAGTACGGCATCCGATGTATATGGCCACAACCGTCTTGTTCCTTGCGATGCCGCTGGTACTTGCCTCGCCCATCTCCTTCGCCGTCATGCTTCTGTATATCCCTCTGATCGCAAAACGCATCAAGAATGAGGAGGCTGTCCTTGAAGAAGGCCTGGAAGGCTACAAGGAGTATAAGCTGCGGGTAAAGTATAAGGTGTTACCGTTTATCTGGTAAATCCCATAACGGGGATTTTTGTAAAAAAAACTTCCGGCTCCATGCAAGAATCTCGGAAAATCAGCGTTTATTGTGCAGTCATTTAAAAAGATTATTATGATGAAAAGCTTTTTCAAATGGTTCGCCATCGCAGCGGCTGTCCTCAGCATTGCCGCCTGCAAGTTGGACGACGACAGTTTCGATCCCAGCATAATGTATCCGTCAGCCGTCGTGACCGTAAAGCCCGACGCGGACAATTCGTCTTTCTACATGCAGCTGGACGAAGAGACTGTGCTGCATGCAGTTAACATGAAGACATCCCCCTTCGGTACCAAGGAAGTCAGGGCACTGGTAAACTACCGCAAGCCTACTGCGGAGGAGATGCAGAAAGGCGGTCTCTATGACGATGCGGGTAACGTCTATATCAACTGGATTGACTCCATCCTTACCAAGAAGCCGGTACCGGACCTCGGTGAAGATGCCAATGCCGTCAAGTACGGAAATGACCCTATCGAAATCGTAGGGGACTGGACCACGGTTGTCGAAGACGGTTACATCACCCTCCGCTTCCGCACTATATGGACCGATGGAGTCATGCACAGGATCAACCTCGTAGCCAGTTCAGACCCGGCTGATCCTTATAAGGTCACGCTCTACCACGATGCTGCAGGCGACCATTCCGGTCGCGAGGGAGACGCGCTCGTAGCTTTCAGCCTCGCCGACCTGCCTGACACGCAAGGAGCCACAGTCGACCTGACGCTGGAGTGGAAATCCTTCTCCGGGGTCAAGACCGCCAAGTTCAAATACCGCACACGCGATTAAACTACTGAACCGCGTCCGTAAGAAGCAGGATTAAAAGGCTTTGGCATTGGCCAGCGACATCCCGACGCTGAACTGAAGGTTGACGTTGGCAAGCGTGCCTTCCAGGTCCCAGTCCTCGCGATACTCGTCCGAGGGTTTGTGGTACCAGGATGCCATGGGATAACGGTTGGGGCGTGCCGGGTCCGCGGGATGGAGACCATTCTCCATCACCACGGCCGGCACGCCCTTCTTGACGAAGTTGTAATGGTCCGAGCGGAAGAACCATCCGTCGGAATTGTCGTCGTCGAAGAAGATATAGCGCCCCTGGGCGGCGGCCGCAGCCACATAGTATTTGTCAAGCATGCTCTCGCCGCCGCCCAGGATGACCACATCCTCAGTCAGTTCCGCCGGACCGATGCTCTCGAAATTAAGGTTCGCAACTGTTTTTTCCATCGGGATGGCTGGATGCGCGCAATAGTATTCCGAGCCGAAAAGGCCGCTTTCCTCGGAAGAGGGGAAAAGGAAGATGATCGAGCGGTCCGGCCTTTCCGGCAACCGGGTAAACTTGGTGGCGGCAAGCAGCAGTCCGGCCATGCCGGACGCGTTGTCGGCCGCCCCATTGTAGATGGCATCCCCGCTCTCGTCAGGCGTACCGATGCCGAGGTGGTCCCAATGGGCGCTCATCACCACGGCCTCGTCAGCTTTCGAGGCCCCGCGGAGGATGGCGCCGACGTTGCACGTCTCCTGGATGTCGTAGTTCACGGACATCCTGACATCACCTTTCACATTGAGTGAAAAGCTCTTGAAGCCCGGATGCTTTGCTGCGGCAAGCGCGGCGTCCATGTCCATTCCCGCCGCTTCGAACAGTTTCCTTGCCCCATCCTCATGAAGCCATCCCTTGATGCCAAGCTCGCCGGCGTTACGGGTATCAGGATCATAAAGGGCAAGGTTGTCCTCCATGTGGCCGTTCACGCAGACATGCCAGCCGTAGCTGGCTGCCTCGGTATTATGCAGGACGAGGCAGCCGGCCGCTCCCTGGCGGATTGCCTCCTCGAACTTATAAAGCCATCTGCCGTAATAGGTCATGTTCCGGCCACGGAAAAGCCCTTCGTCATAATAGCCGGGGTCATTGACCATGGCTATCACTATCTTGCCCTTCACATCGATGCCTTCATAGTCGTTCCACCCGTACTCGGGGGCATTGATGCCGAATCCGCAGAAGACGTATTCGGCTTTCTTGATCTCTACCATATCGGTCGCGCGCGCGGTCCATACGACCACATCCTCGGGATAGCGCAGGGTGGCTTTCTTCTTTCCTTTCGCCGTCAACGCTCCCCCGACGGGCTTGGCCGTGACGGCTATCATGCGGAAAGGCTGGAACCAGCTTCCGCCGAAAGCCGGCTCGAGGCCAAGCCCTTTCAACTGGTCCGCAAGGTATTCCACCGTGATATCCTCGTACTGCGTCATGGGCTTTCGACCGCCGAACCCGTCCGAGGCGAGTGTTTTGATCCACTCACGCATCTGCATTTCGTCCGCTTGCTGCACTGCAGACTGCGCGCCTGCAATCGTTATACTCATAAATAGTACGCACGCGAGCGCCGATATCCTGGTCAGTAACTTCAACATGGCTGTCAATTGTTCCGTTTCCACGAATATACATTATTTTTCTTTAAAAATTTAGTACCTTGTATTGCAAAGTATTCAAAAGTTTTTATATCTTTGCATCGAAAAATACTTTTGGAAATGAAAAAGACAGTCAATGCCGGTATCGGCGGAAGGAACTTTACCCTCGACGAGGACGCCTACAGCCGTCTGGAAGGGTATCTCAAGCTGTTCAGGACACATCTCAAGGACGTGCCCGTAGAGGAAGTCATGGATGACCTTGAGTCACGCATAGCTGAGCTGTTCACCGAGAAGGTCGGCTCGGGATCACGGGTTGTGGACATCAATCTCGTGGAAGAAGTCATCAACCAGCTGGGCATGCCGGACGGCAGCGAAGTGCCGGGCGGCGCCGCGGCGGGCGCGCCGAAGGGCGCTGCGGCCGCGCCGCCGCGCAAGCTCTTCCGCGACCCCGAGAACGCCCGCATCGCCGGCGTCTGCGCCGGACTCGCCCAGTATTTCGACGTCGACATCACGCTGGTGCGCGTACTGATGCTGGTCGCCCTGTTCGCCGGCTCAGCAGGATTCTGGATCTACGTCATCCTCTGGATCGTCGTTCCCAAGGCCTTGACCCCGGCGCAACAGTGCGAAATGCGCGGCATCTCCCCCACCGCGGAGAACCTCGCCAAATTCACCCTTAAAAACAAGAAGTGATGGAAACCAATGCTGACAACGTACGCGCCCAGATGCGCAAAGGAATGCTGGAATACTGCATCCTGTGCATCCTGGCCAAGCGAGAAGCCTATGCCTCGTCCATCATCGAGGAACTTAAGGCCGCGAACCTGATCGTGGTCGAAGGGACTCTCTATCCCCTGCTGATACGGCAGAAGAATCAGGGCCTCCTCACCTACCGCTGGGAGGAATCCACGCAAGGCCCTCCCCGCAAATACTATTGCATCACCGACAAAGGTCGCGAACAACTCAAGGACATGGACAGCGCCTGGCAGGATATGGTCCGGGCCATTGAAACACTCAGAGGATGAAACAGATAGAAAGAGTCAGCATAGGGGGATACGCTTTCTCCCTCGAAAAAGAGGCCGCGCAGGCAGTAGCCGCTTACCTGAAGGATATGACGGCATACTATCCCAATCCCGAGATCGTCGAAGGTATCGAA
>Ga0310695_10003096_pt1 | contig 33386 bp, 53 predicted proteins | sample RumenRJG_04DNA_FD_203882 | JGI IMG/M metagenome (GOLD analysis project Ga0310695, IMG submission 203882) | Bovine rumen microbial communities from Lethbridge, Alberta, Canada - RJG_04 (v2) (version 2) | ecosystem: Host-associated > Mammals > Digestive system > Stomach > Rumen | place: Canada... | reverse complement strand
TTTTACAGATGTAAATTATCTAATTCTTATGTCTATGGTTGAGTCTTGTTCTTGTACTAAAATTAGTCATCCCGGCGGAACTCCACAGGGATATATTAATTACAAAAATATAACAACATCTTCTGTCTTAGCGGGTATAGTTGCCTCTACAACATATATGGTGGGTGCAAATATAACAACAACGGTAAAAGGACTTTAAAACCCTTTACTGCTCAATGTCTCCATTGGCATTAATGGTATGTTGCAAAACCTCTCAATCTCTGCGTATAATTTCCTATGCTTTTACTAAGAAAAAGAAACCAGGTTGTAAACTCGGACAAGGTGCTGCTATCAATCATTTTGATACACCTTCTGCTTGCATTTTTTCACCTTGCCTACAGTTTCTACTTTGCGATTTACTGCACACCGGGAATAAAAAAGACTTGACAAAGTAAACAACAAAAGAGATAATCGAATTAACTTGAAAAAGGGAAAAGAGCAAATCTTTTCTAACTCAGAGTTGATTTGATTATCCGTCTTTCAAATCCACTCTGTGGGTTGAATACCCCGACTTAGTAAGACGGAAACTAGGTCGGGGTTCTTTTTTTAACCGAAGGGGAAACGGAAATGAAAAGAATCATCAAGGCAGTCCAGACAGGACACAACAGGTGGGTGAAAAAGACCGGATGGCGAATGGACAGAGAAGACAAGGTGATTGCAGTTCTTCTTGTTATTTGCCTCGGTTATTTGACAGTCCGAACAATTATCGGATAGCCGGAACGGTTCGCAGGTTCAACACCTGCACCGGCTGTAAAGCTTGGAAAGGTGGCCACCAAGACAAGCGACTTTGAAAGGAGGTTACTAAATGGGTAACGAACTTAAAGACATTGTAATCAGATTGAATCAGTACGACTCAATCAATGACGGCTGGGAAGTTATCTCAGCAGAGCGAACAGAAGGTGGAACCTGGAGACTTGAAATCAAGTCTCTTGTTGTAGAAAAGGAGGCTGAAAATGATAACAACTAACAAAATGCACATGCCGCAGGCCTTCGTAAACTTTGTATCCAACACACGACACAACGCACCGGGAACACTTAGTGCAACTACACTTCTCCAGGGAGACAAACAGATAGTTCTCTTTGACCGCCACTTTGACGAGCTCGAACAGGACGCTGCCGACCTTGTATGGGCGACATTCGGAACTGCGGTTCATTCAGTAATGGAAAAACAGAATGACGACGCATTCAAAGAAGAAGCCTTCTCGGTACAGGTTGACAGATGGAAGGTAACCGGACGCGTAGACCGCTACGACCTCGAGAATGAAGTTCTTGAAGACTGGAAGACTGCAAGCGTTTGGAAGGTTATCTACGGCGACTTTAAAGACTGGAAAGTACAGGGTTTGACTTACGCATGGCTCATGAAACAGAACGGCTTGAACGTTCAGAAATGCCGGTTTGTAGCACTCCTCAAGGACCACTCGAAGACAGAGGCCAAAAGAAAACCAGACTACCCGCAGAAACCGGTTTTTATTTATGAATTCGATGTAACAGAGGCAGACCTCGAAGAAACAGAAGAACGGATCCGCACAAAAATCAAATCAATCACAGAAGCATACAAACTCGGAGACGACGACATCGCACCTTGTACAGACGAGGAACGATGGGCAACCGCCACCAAGTACGCAGTAATGAAAGACGGCCGTAAGACCGCCCTCAAGGTATGCGACTCGATGACTGACGCAGAAGCATGCAAGGAAGCCATGGGAGGCACACGAATTGATGTGCGACCGGGTGAAAGCAAGAAATGTGCTGATTACTGCCCATGTGCAGAATTCTGCAACTTTTACAGAGACAACGTAAAGAAACCGGAGACAGAAACAGTCCCGATGTAACAAGAAAATCCGCCCGTATGGGATGGAAATATTAGACGGCGGGAAAGACCGCAAGTACTGAATTAGAACGGCTGAGAGGCCGTCCAACAGATGGATTTATAAGTTCTACTGGAAAGCTTGAAACAGGTTCGTTGAAAGTTTCAAGAAAGAAGGCAGACGCCCTCCCCTGGCGGAGTGTGTGACAGCGTGAGTCATTGTGGAAAGTGGTTCGCGTGTTCCAGACGACACTCGATGGGTACTTTGAAACTTTAGGAGGCCAGAACATGGCAGATATTAATACAGCAACTTTAATCGGAAGACTCACACGTGATGAGGAATTGAAATACACACCGGGTGGAATGGCAATCGGGAACATTTCTGTAGCAATCAACCGCAAGGTAAAGAAAGGACAGGAATGGGTAGACGAATCAAACTTCTTTGATGTCGTAATTTTTGGAAAGCAGGCAGAAAACCTCAAGCAGTACCTCACAAAGGGAAAGCAGATAGGAATAACCGGGTTCTTAAAACAGGAACGATGGAAAGACCAGAACGGACAGTCAAGAAGTGCCGTAAAGATTTACGCAGAAGACATTCAGCTCCTCGGCGGAAGGGACGGAAACGAAAGCCTTGCACCAAACGGAAACGCAAACAACGCTCCTTCTTACGACGACTCAGAAGAAATCAATTACTAGCCGGAGGTGAAGTATGGAAGCACTCACAATCTACAAGAAATTGAGTCAGCCACCTAAGACTGCACTCAGACAGATACAGGCTGGAGACCTTAAGGGCAAGACCGACATCAACCCACAGTGGCGATATGAAGCCATGACGGAACAGTTCGGACTTGTAGGGCTTGGGTGGAAGTATGAAATTCAGAAGCTCTGGACAGAACCGGGAGCAAACGGAGAAGTTCTCGCATTTGCGCAGGTTGCCGTTTATGTTCGCGACCCGGAAACCAAGGAATGGAGCGACGCAATCGTCGGAATCGGCGGAAGCAAGCTCATTAACAAGTTTTCTGCCGGCCCGAAGTCAAACGACGAAGGTTACAAAATGGCCGTAACTGACGCATTCAGCACAAGCTTAAAAATGATTGGTGTTGCGGCTGACATCTACGCCGGAAGGTGGGACGGCTCGAAGTACGCAGAAGACCAGAGCGCAAAGGCCACAGAAGAAAAGAAAGGGCCTGCCGGAGGACCGGACACACCGGAGCAGAAGAAACGCATACAGGAACTTTTAGCGACAAAGGCACCGAGCGGAAAAGAAATCTTTGCAGAGGTTCGCTCAAAGGTTGGTAAATGGCGAATGGAACGCACAGCAGACCAGGTCATTAAATACCTTGAAGAAGAAAAAGCAAAGGCACTGGGTGCAGAAAGTGAGCCGTTCCCGGAGGACATACCCTACGACGAAAAGCCACTGACAAAGGAAGAAATGGCCGGAGCCGACACTTCATTTGATTTTAAGGAATAAGGAGGACTTGAAATGGCAGAAATCAAAATCACACTCAAAAGACTGAACGTAAGAGGTCGAATCACATTTGAACCGCCGGTTGAACCGGAACTGCAGACAGCTCTGCGTGACATTTTGAGAGTATGCCAGGACAAGTACAACGATTACGTGTCGGTAACTTTCAAGCCTCCGTACAAACCACGTACAACAGGCAAAGGAAGCCAGAGCCACCACTTAAACGGTCATATAGCACAGATTTGTAACGTGACCGGGAACGACCACGAAACAATCAAATACTGCGTAAAAATGATCGCCGTTGAACAGCTCGGCTTTCCATTTGAAACAGTAGCCGGACACGTAATCCCGAAGAGAGAAAGCGACTGCGACACGCAGGAATGCGGACTTCTTATAGAGGCAAGCCACATGCTCGCCGCACAGTTGGGAATCGTATTGAGGGAGGAAACATGCGAGTAACCAAAACAAGCGTAAGAAAGGCAGTTATTGCAGCCTTTAAGGACATAAAGATAAATCAGCAGTTCAGCGGAATTGAATTTAAACGAATGTGCGTAAGTTATGCACCGGAACTTAAAAACAAATACGTTGATACATTCTTGAGACTTCTACGTTACACACATCACGGCGATTACATCTGCGTAAACCGGAGCTCATCCAAATACCAGAGGATAGCATGACGGACGCAGAAAAAGAACAGCGAATGGTAAAGCTTGCATGTTGTGGCGGAGTCTGCGAGGTATGCGGTAAGACACTCACCAACAGAACGTGGCAGGGTGCCCACCGCATAGCAAACACAAAGCCAAACCGGGCGAAATGGGGAGATTTCATAATTGACCACCCGGAGAACATAGCGATTGTGTGCAGCCTCGCTTGTAACCAGGTCTGCAATATAGGGAACAACCCGGGCGAGTGTTTACGGCTTGTTCAGAAAATCGTGACAAAAGAATTAAGAAAGTACAGATAGAGGGGAAAACTAAAAATGACAGAATCATTTGTAATCTATAGAAGTTTTCATGAAGCATTAAAAGAACTTTCTCGGGAACAGTACGGCAATGTAATGTACGCGATCAACGAATACGCATTGAACGGAGAACTCCCAGACCTCACAGGCATTGAAAAAGCCATTTTTTTAATGGCAAAGCCTCAGCTCGACGCCAACAGACAGCGAAGAGAAAACGGTTCTATGGGTGGTAGACCGAAGAAAGAAACTGAAAAACCTATGGTTTCTGAAACTGAAAATCAAGAAAAACCTATGGTTTTTGAAAATGCAGAAACTGAAAAACCTAATGTAAATGTTAATGCAAATGTAAATGTAAATGAAAATGATAATGCACACACAGAAGACGCGTGTGTGTACGGCACCCTTTCGGGTTTCGGAAAAACACAGGTAGATTGCTACGAGCTCATACAGAAACACAACAAAACCGCACCAAAAGAGCGTAAAATCCCATGTTCTAATAGCCGTTTCAGTTTCATTCAGAAAGAAATGCGGGAACTCCTGGAGAAGACAGGAACGGACATAGATCCACAGACAATAACAGACGCACTCGCAAACTTTATCAAAGTGGCCAAGAGCGACACATGGCAGAAAACATTTACATGGAGGTCTTTCTGCAAGAACTATCAGAACTTCATGCCGGAGTATTTCACACTTCAAAAATATTTGAACTCAGAACCGGAGACAGAAGACGCGACACAGAAGCCGGAGTACAAGTTCTACATGCGAATGAAGGACAATCCGAGGTTCAGTATTGATTTATTCCAGAGCCACATCGAGGACTGGAAGAAAGACGGACGGCCGGAAGGTGCCGATTATTTCAGACTTCAGAATGAATGGGAGGCACAGGAATGCTTATAGACAAACTGCGTAATTATTACGGTTTCCCGGAACAGGAGCAGGTTGAATACATCGCAAAGAGCGTACTCGGCATGACAGAGGCAGACCAGGACGCAATCGCTGACAAAATCATCGAGGCACGTTCTAAGCGTTACGGTTTCCCGGATATAGCTTTTCTTTCTAAGTTCTTAAAAGCTGCGGCAAAGAAAACAAAGATGTACTACTGGGCAATCTGCAACGACTGTAAAGCAGAGTTTGACTACAGCTTTATCAAGTGCCCGGCGTGTCACCTCAAGGGAAAGCAGAGTTCGGGGTTCAAGATTAAGACAAGCGAGAATCAGCCACCGGCAGGAATTATCCGGTGGAACGTTATGGTCTTAAATCCGATGGAAGGGTTCACAAACTGCGTGACTTGCGAACACAGGGATAACAGCTGGTGCCGGTGGTTTGGAAATCCAAATCATACCTGCAATCCGAACGAATACGAATATTGCGAGTGCAGAAAGTGCTGTGCAATTCACAAAAAGGCAAATGTAGGTTTGCTCGAAAAGTAGGGTTCTAAAATGCGGGAAGAGTTTAAAAGTTGTGACAAATGGGTGCAGTTAACCTTGTTTGATTTACCGGAGGAAAAACCGGAAAACAGGACACCGGATGTGGAAACTTTGCCTTATTTTGAGGATCCGAAAAATGACAACGAAAGGCTTTTTAATTTGCAGCATGACCACTACAACGGAGATAAAACCGCGTTATCGAAAATGTACGAAATCCTTTCTGAGATTGCTCCAAAGGTTGTAAACATCGAGAGCAAGAAAAGAAAACTGATTTTAACAAGGCTCCGCATGAAGGAAGTCGGAGAATCTGCAGTAATGATTTTTATAGAGGGAGTCCTTGAAAAGAACCTTGTAATCAAAACGAGCTTTATAGCGTACTTGAGACTGCAGGTTTTAAGAGCACTCTTCTATCAGACCAAGGCCCAGAAGTTCGAGAAGTGGATGGTTGAACATAACATTTCAATAATCGGACTGGACGATTTCTACTGCAACTGGGTCAAAGAATGTTTTGAGCGAGAGCTTGAAGAAGAACGCAAGGAAAGGGAGGAAAACAGAAAATGAACGACTTAGCGTTTGAGATGTGGTTTATTTCGGTTTACGGAAAGAACCAGGATAAATGGTTCAAAGACGACATGAGAATGGCGTTCAATGCCGGAGTGCTGCACATGCAGAAGGAAATGGAATCTGCAGAAGAGCACATTACTACCATGACACAAAAATTAGAAAATATAGGAGTGGAGACAAAATGAACGGTTGCAGATACAACACATGCTCAATCTGTGCATTTTCCAAAGAATGCGGAATATACAAGGGATACAAGTCACAGAAGGAAATCAACTTAGAACAGGTTGAAGAACTGGAAGAACACAAGGTCAAGATAATTGAGCTTGAAGAAGAAGTGGCCGTGCTCAAGGCACACCTTAGAGGATAGGAGGAAGAGAAATGATTTTCTATATAACAATGGGTGTAATGATTGCACTGACAATTGTTTGTTTTATTCTGCTTTGTAAAACTGCAACCTGCAAATGGGAAGTAGACAAGGACGAAGACGAAGACTAAGACGCACTCCCCTCCGCTCCAGGAGGGAGAAATGACTTTAATGTTAGAGAGGAAAGAAAATGAAAGACATAAAAATTAAAGACGCGGTATTCTTTCCAGAACCGCAGACAATGTACAGAGAGCTCCCAATTTCAAAAATCATGGGAGCAGAAGCACCGGAATACATGAAAGCCTGGGAGTTCAACGGACTTCTTGTATTTGCAAGCGTAGCTGAATATGACGACGGCAGAGAATGGCTGCACATTTCATTCAGCCGGAAAAACAGAATCCCCACATACGACGACATGACCCGGATAAAAAGGGACTTCATAGGCGAAGACAAAAAGGCCGTGATGATCCTCTCTGAAAAAGAAAACTACGTAAACATTCATAAAAACTGTTTGCATTTATTCTACAGCAAACACAATCCGCTCCCAGAGTTCAGTAATGGGTGGTCAATTTAAGTAGATCGGAAAGCTCGAATAAGTGAGGTAAGAAAATGAATGAAGTAAAAAGAACTGAAAGAGGATGGGCAGGACATTTTATCTGTTCAGATAGGTGTAACTTCAGAAGAAACACACTTAAAGAAATAAAACTTCTTAAAGAAACACATCGGCAATCAATAGATATTTTAGTCGAACAAATTGAAGAATTACACAAGGCTAATGAATGGCATTATGTGAAAGGCGGAGATTTGCCACCTGAGGACACAAAAGTTCTTGCTTTAATGGCAGGTGATGAAGTGTGCAGCGCACATTTTTACAGAAGAAATGTGTGGGATAAAATAGGAACAGTTATCGCTTGGAAAGAAATTATACTTCCAAAGGGGATAAAAGAAAATGACTAAAGAATATACATCAGAAGAAATAAAATATAGACTTTCCGATTCACCAAGGCCGTAAACTGGAAAGACCGCTACGAAAAGCAGAAAGTGAACAACTTAGAAATGCTTGAAGAGGCGGACAAAATGCTCAAAGCCTTGGACAAGGCGAACATCGAATCATAGGAGTACAGAAATGAAAAGAGTATACATAAGCGGACGAATCTCGGGACTTCCCGAACCATTGTATACAAGATATTTTGCAGACGCAGAAAAGCTGCTTTTATCAATGGGATACAAACCCTACAACCCGACAAAGCGCGGGATAGTTCCCGGCTACAAGTGGGAAGACTACATGAAGGAAGACATCAAGGTTCTATGCGACTGTGACGCTATCTACTTCCTCCCGAACTGGATGGACAGCAAAGGAGCAGTCATGGAGCATGACATAGCCAAGAAGCTCGGCATTCCGACGATAGAAGTATACAAAGCATAAAGACAAGGCCACATCTCGGGGTGGCTTTTTTCATTAACTATAAGTTTATAGAATCAAGAACACTTACAGTACAGGAAGAGCTGCACAGGCTCTACGAAGAAAACAAACGGCAGAAGGAACTGATAGAAAAAATCATTGTCGCCGTGCAGAAGTTGAACGACGACGACCGGCGGAACTTGGAGAGCATACTGTATCAAGCCAAATGACCATAAGGTCATGGAAGCAAATACATTATTCGATTTCCCAAAAGTGGAAATCACAAAGCCGATAAGACTTATAGAAGCGTTCGGCGGAATCGGCTCACAGGCAATGGCCCTGCGAGATATTGGTGCGAACTTCGAACACTACAGACTTATAGAGTTTGACCCGAAGTACGCAGATGTGATCAGAAAACGATGGACAACATGGGCAATTGAAAACCACAAAGAAATTGGCAAAGGAGGACTGAAATAATGGCTATTTGTTTAATATCAAGTCTGCTCGCATTCGTCTCAGGTTTTGCATTTTTATTATTATGCGCTTTGAAATGCTCAGATGAGAAATGGGAAAAGTTCAAGAAGACCGTAGAAGAAAGCAGAAAAGCATTAAAAGACTAGGAGACAGAAGAATGAAAGATTACAACACTTTAATCAAAAACATAATCCAGGAAGAAAACGAGCTCAAAGACAAAATCAATCGCCTCGAATACTTCATGATGACCGAGGATTTCCAGAATATATCGATATTCCAGAGAGCAATGCTTAGAAAACAATTAGGCGTAATGACCGAATACAAAAGCATTTTAATCGACCGAGCTATAAGAATACGCCACGAACACGAAGAAAACAAAGGTAAAGAATGCGGGCCGGAGCCGGAAGAAGAACCGGTCGAAGGAAACTACTGCTCTACTTGCTGCTACGGCGCGAAATGCCCAGACGGACCAAGGTGCGAGAAATGTGACAACGGCTCAAAATGGATGGACCCAAAGGAGACAAAGTAATGGAGCACCGAGCAATTAACACAAACTACGAAGCAATCGCACAGGAACTCATCAACACAGAGCCAGAACTTAAATACATCAAGGACAGTCGGGTAAAGATTGCCTTTCTCGACTCAGACCAGAGCAAGAAAGTAGACAAGGATAAGCTCGTACTCGGCGAATGTGAAAAGGTCGCAGCAAAGAATAAATGGGCGATTTCGTACGACTTCACCATAACACTCTTTACTCCGAACCTCGTAGGCTTATCAGAGGCACAGATACGAATTGTACTGTTCCACGAACTGCTCCACGTAGGGATTGAACCGGGACCGGACGGAGACGAACTCTACTCTGTACGCAAACATGACCTGGAAGACTTCAAACTTATCATAGACAGGTTCGGTACAGACTGGGCAAGTAAAAATCTTAAAACCTTGAAGGAGTAAGCCATGGCGTACAAAATCACCAAAGAGCAGGTACTCAATGCAATTAAAGGCTCTGCAGGAATTATCACAACAATACAGAAACGACTCTCTGCTGAGATTGAACATAACGTGTCGTGGCCATGCACAAAGGAATACACAGAGAAATGGGCAGAAACACGCGAGGCCATGGAAGGCGAACGGCAGACAACCCTCGATGTAGCAGAAGGCACAATCGTTAAAGAGATTTACAACAACAACCCGGAAATGGCCAAGTGGTATCTCAAAATGAAAGGCAAAGACCGCGGATACGTTGAGACACAGGAAATCCAGATGGCAAACAAGGACCCACTCAACATCAACCTCAATGGCGACATGCAGAACGCAAAAGACCTCATGGACTCACCAATGGTAGAGGTAAGCAATGAAGAAGGCACTGGCGAAGAGTAAGAGCCGAGAAGTTGCAAAACCGATAGAGCCGTTTATACATCAGAAGCAGATAGTCTCTGCTCCTTTTGCATTTGCGGACATTTCCTACTTCTTCCTTTGCGGTGGATACGGATGTGGTAAGAGTTTCTCGATCGTTTTAATGATTTTTGTTATCTGCAAGACATACCAGGGTGAAGACATAACAGTCGCTTTGTGTTCGACCACAATCACTCTGCTGCAGAAGACTGTCATTCTCGACCTGCAGAAGCTCTGCAAAAAGACCGGTTCACGCTTTGAGTACAACCAGAAGGACAACATCATAACCATAGGCACAATCCGCTTTCTTTTGATTGCCACAGGACAGCCGAACGACATCTACGGACCTAACGTAAACATTACACTATGTGACGAGGTGGACGAATTACCGGAGCAGAAAGCCATAGAGGCCCATAAGGCACTGAGCGAACGAACACGAATCACACTGCCCGACGGACGACGGCCGTTTATTATGTACTTCTCGACAGTCCACGGATACAGAGGACTTTATAAGATTGTGCAGAAACTAAAGAGAGACCGACTCCCCTATGTATTGGTGCGTGGACTTACAAAGAACAACCTCTCCCTAGACCCACAGTACGTCAAGAACCTTTACGCAATTTATGATGAGCAGGAACGACTCGCATACCTCGAGGGACGCTTTGTAAACCTCTTGAGTGGCCGTGTATACGCTTCATACGACGAAGGAACATGCAAGTGCAAGCCGTTTGAAATTACACGCGACATGGTAGTAATGACAGGACAGGACTTGAACAGCGGGTTCTCAAAGGCTGCCGCAGTCATTAAGAAGGACAAAATGCTCTACATTGTGCATGGGTGGAGTTTTAAAGAAGTTGGAGGAGCTCCGGCCATTATGCGTCACACTTACCCAGAGAACGAAATGCTATGGTTCCCAGACTGCTCGGGAAAGGAAATCCTCAAAGGCTACAAACAGGAAATCATAGACAACGGAATACAATGCAGAATCGGGACAAGTAACCCACGCATTATAGACCGCGTATTCTACGTAAACAAACTCTTCAAACTCGGACTCCTCAAAGTGTTTGACTGCCCGGAGACTGACGACTTAAGCGAGAGCCTCAAAGTACGTGCATACAACGACCTGGGACAACCGGAGAAAGGCAAAGGCGAAGAAGCACCAGATCATTACTGTGACGCAGTCGAGTATATTATTTACCGCATTGTACGGAGCGACCCGGACTTTATGGACCTCAAGGAACTGTCGAGAGAGAACGTCAAAGAGAATGGTTATTTGAACATAGCAGGTGCAAATGTATAAATGACTATAAGGGCATGGCAACCTTTATTAAATTAAAAGACTCAGAAAAGAACGACCACCACAAGCGAATCTTTGAAATCCTCGCCAGTCACGAAACACTGGGCAAGGCAGAGACAGAAGACGGTTATGGTGAAATAACACTCGACAGTTCGGAACTTGAACTCATCAAGGAAGAGCTCTCGGGATTTGTACAGGACGCAAGAGCAAGTGCCGGAGAGGTACAGACTGCAACAGAAATGCGTACACGCATGATTTCTGACTTCCCTGCAAAACTCCGTGCAATGGTTGAAGACCGACTCGCAAAGGAAAAGCTCTTAAACACTCCAGGAATTGTGCAGGACGGACAGTACGCAGACCCTACAACAGGAGTCGGAACTCCGATAGACCCGGGAATGAACGTACAGAGTTTTATCCCGGTTTCAATTCTTCCGAACGAGGCCACATCATACTATGCCGGTGGCGGAATTCCTGCACGAATCATCAACAAGAAAGCCGGTTGTTTGTCTTTGGACGGCGTACACTTTGAATGTGCAGATATGAAGCCGGAAGACTTACAGACACTCGAAGACTACGCATACAAGTGCGGATTTAATGAAGCATACGCAGAAGCAATCACTCAGTCGCTCGTTTTCGGTGGTGCCATAACATACCCGGTAGTAACCGGAGACAATCCGCTTACATATCAGCTCACACTCGAACAGTTGAAACTAAGGCTCGCAGAGAAAGAAACAGAAAAAGATTTTATCAAGTATTGGGTAAACGCTGACCGGTGGAATTGTGTCTTTGTGCCAAAGTACAACCTTACTGCAGAAGACTACTTGTACGCACGAAACCTCTTTATTCCACTTGGTGGCGTTCGTGTTTCAACAGACCGAATGGCCATGGTTCGACCGCAAAAACTCCCATTCTGGGGAGCAATTCAACAAATGGGATGGGCGACAAGTGACTTTGAAGGCTGGATAAAAGACTTTGAAGCGTACCAGATTATGAAGATGTCGCTCCCGATTATGGCACAACAGAGCTCGCTCATGTACCACGCAATCCCTGCAGACGGACTCATCGTAGAGAACGGCCCGGACTACGCAAGAAAGTTCTTCAAAGAAAATGAGCAGCAAATGCGTGAGTGGTCAATGCTCCACCCTAGAGCAATCAACAGTGTGGGTGAAATAAAAATCCTCGACAGAACATACAGCGGATACCACGACTTAGTGAACGAAGCAAAGCTCGGACTTTGTGCAAGTTCCGGCGTGGCAGAATCAATCCTCTTTGAAGAAAAGGCAACAGGACTGGCAAGCGATAACCGGGAAGACGTGACACTCAAACAGAGTGAAATGATCCGCTTGCTTTTCAACAACGTGGCTCCAAGTTTCAAGAACTGCATTGAATTACTTGTTTGCTCATGTTTTGGTCTTAACAGTGAACAGGCAAAGCTCGCAAGTAAAGTGCAGATTAAACCGGACAATGGCTTTGTACTTTCTGAAATGGACAAGGCACAGCTCGGCTCTTCATTCACCCAGATGGCGGGACAGTTTGTCGCAATGGGCGTGCCTCTTTCTACCGCAATCAAGGTAGCGCAGAAGTTTGTACCAAGTGCAGAACTTGACAAAGAGACAATGGACGCTCTCACCGGCGGAGAGGCAGAAGGAATGGACGAAAACCTATGGGCGCAGATTAACGCAGGCCGTGACATGGGACAGAACATGGGAATGCCAGGAATGAATCCACCGGACACAATGGCAATGTAGAAATGACTATAAGAGTGGTACTCAGTACCACCCTCCCGAAACAATAAGTATGGCTCCGTTCTTAACGGCTATTTGAGAGCGGAGCCTCTTTTATTAAGGACTAAGGAAGCATGACAGAGGAACAGAAAAAGTTTGCAGACATTAAACACTACAGCGACTACAAGACCATAGGACTTGATCTGGACTATGCCGTAATTGTGGACGCAGAAAAAAAAGAAGTTATCCTCCAGTTCGAAGAGAGTGACAGCCGGACAGACTGGCTCTCCAATCTTTTATTCATTCCATGGCCTTTAAAGTTATCAAGAAAAACAGTATGGACTACCCTCGGCTATGCGAGAGCGTACAAATCAATAAACGGAAAACCAGTAGAAGAGTTTATTCTCGAATGCTGCGACCATCCCGACTATTCACGAATTATCCGCGGGTGGAGTTTTGGAAGTGCAATGGCAAAGATTGCGGGGCGACACTTAAGCATAAGATACGGCCATGTGATCATCGACGAATTGACGACCTACGGCGATGTGAAGTGCTGGCTCAACCCTTTCTGCAAATACACAAAGCAGATTAAAAGAGTACGCGAATACACAACCTCAAACGATCTTGTAACCTGGTGCGTTCCCTTTTATCACAGAGATAAAGCCAACAAGGTGGGACCACGGCTCAGTTTAAGAGAGTTATTCAAATCAGAACAGTATCACACACACTACGAATTATACGATTACACAAAATGGGAGGAAACAAAATGAACGTATTCAAAAGAATCATGCAGAAGAAGGTGGAAAGCGGACTCAAGTGGGGCCAGATAGCCAAGAAGGCAGGAATCCGGCTCGGCTCATGGATGACAGGAGTACCGACACAAAAACCGACAGACGAGGAACTGAGAAAGATTGCTCCGGTTCTCAATACAACATACGAATGGCTCAAGTACGGAGAGGAAGGCAAATGAAAAAGACATGTGCGACTTGTCAATGGTTTGTTGAAGAGGACTCAAACGGAGATTACAGCCATGAAAAGGCCAAGGCCAAAGGATGTGGTTTCTGCGTTATGGAAGACCTCTTCACAGACGTAGACGCAAGTTTCCAGGCGTGCAGAGACTACACAGAGGAAAGTATAAAAGAATGAGTTATCCGTTCAAATCTAATGGTTACATTTACTCCAAAGGCACAAAGGCCGGTTTTCTTCGAATGCAGAGGCAGGGAATCCCCCGCCCGCTCTTTTCGATTGAAGATAAGCTCGCACGGCTCCTCAAGGCTCGATACAGAGCACTCATCAGAAAATTACTCATCGACATAAAGGCACAGTGCAGACTGAGCAACATAACAATGGACGCAGCACCTGGAGAAGAGAACCTCGAAGAGCTCATGAAGTTCTTTGAAGAAATGGGAAAACAGCTGCAGAAACAACAGGAAGAGACAGAAAAGTTTATCGCACGGACAAACCTCAATACAGTTGCAAACACTCTCGAACATCAGTGGCTCGAAGAGGACACTCCAGAAGAGACAGAATACTTTGTGAGCAAGGTAGACGAAACATTCAAGAAGGAACAGGTAGACTACCTCGGCCGACTGTTTGCAGACGCAGACGGAAAGACTGCTCAAATCCTCCGAACATTCGCAATTGATAAACAGCAGTTTTTTAATGACAACATGGACGCATTAAGAAAACTTTATCTCGATAATTCCATAGCACGAATACAGGGCGAAGAAGTACTCCTCAAGAAAAAGATACTGCAGAGCATTGTAGACTACGCAACCGGGAAGAGCGCAACCTTAAACCTTACGGACTTAGTCAAGGAAGGCTACGAGTCGAGCGACCACTTGTCGCGTTTATTTGCCCGAGACCAAATGCAGAGATTCAATAAAGCGTGTACCCTTTCCACATTCCGAAGTGCAGGAGTGACTAAAGTAAAATGGGTAACTTGTGGCGATGTGCGCGTAAGACAGAGCCACAAAGACCTTAACGGCAAAATATTTGATGTTATGAACTTACCGCCGGAAGTGGACGACTACAATTGCCGGTGCGGTCTTGTTCCTGTGGAGTGGGCAGAATGATCAGATTTATTATAAATGGCGAAACACCGGCCAAGAAGAACAGTCGCATTGTGCTGAGAAACGGCCGTAACATTCCGAGCAAGAAGTACCAGGACTGGCACAAAGACGCAACAGAACAGATACACAGACAGGCAGAGCTGCAATCTGCAGAACTCTTTCCTATGGTGCCAATTACCGAGGAAATCTCGGTAGTTCTTACTTTCTATCATGGGGACCAGAGACGGCGGGACAGTGACAACGGCACAAGCTCAATCTTAGACCTTCTCACAGACTGCGGGATAATCATAGACGACAAGTGGCAGATTGTGCGGGAAATCAAAATAAGGAACTACTACGAAAAGAACGAAGCTCGGTGCGTAATCGAGATTGAAAAGTTCAAAGAACTATAATCAAGGGAGTGGAAAGCTTATGACAGAAGAAGAGACACAGACAAAGCTCAAGAGCCGTAAGTTTATCGTGTGGATGGTATGGCTTGTACTTACCGTTTTAATCCTTGCTTTCAGTATTGGTGTAATGATTGTGACAAAGACCATGCCGGAGACATTAACCGGACTTATTGAAAAGGAACTCGGGTGGTTCTTTGCCGTGTCTATGATGTACTTAGGAATGAACGCAGGACAGAAGACAGCCTTTGCACTCAGTGACGCAATAAGGCACGCAATAAGGCCAAAAACCCCGGAAACAAGTGAAGACGGAGCGGAAGGATGATCAAGTTTGTAATTGTCGTTTTATGTGTGGTAGCGTTTGAAACTCTGCTCCTCATTCTTTCAATCAGACACAGCAACGCCCAGAAGAAAGAAAATCAGAGACTTAAAAACGAACTCGAAAAGCAGAAGAGGAACACTGCAATTCTTGCTCAGTACGTCGAGGACCTTACAGACGTGAAAAAGGACAAAGACAAAATCACACAGAAGATACAGGAGGCAGAAAATGACGAAGAGTTTAATGCCATTATTGGTGACCTTATTGCTCGCAACAATGAGCGGGTGCAGAACAGTCCCAAAAAGTGAAACAGTGACACTGCCTCCGTTTCCAGAGAGACAGGAAATAGCAGAACCTAAGACAGTTAAAGACATGGCAAATATTCTCAACTACTACGAACACCTGGTAGAGGAATGGGAACTATGGGGAGAGACTGTCAGTAACTTAATCGAAAATCCGTGACGGCTCGGATAATAACCGCCCGGCTCCGGTGACAGCTTCCTCACCGGGTGCCGATTTTTTGAGAAGCGAGCATTATCTACTCCATTTTTAACCTTGGTCGCAGGCTGTCAGTCTGTGGCCATTTTTTATTTAAAAATGACTATAAGAACGAGACTCCGCCTTTGACTCTTTCCTCTCTTCACTGGCGGATGTTCTCACTTCATGGAGACACAATGGCAGAACTTAAGAATATACGAATTGCAGTAAGCGGACTTTATGATTACGCATTAGAAGAAATCCCGACTTTACGATTACCCATGCCAGGAAACGGAGCACCGGAATGGGTAGAAGAAAAACGCTTGTACCAGGTATACAGACCTGCTCCGGTTCTTGCAGTAGCGTGTTCTAAATTCGCAAACCTTCCTTTGACTCACCACCACCCTAAAGCACCGGTAGACGGTCAGAACTTCCGAGACATTGCGATTGGATGGACTGGAGAACACCCAGAGGTTGACTACATCGCAGAGACAAACGAAGTGGGAATCAAAAGTACATGCGTGCTTTATGACGACGAAGCCTTAAGCGCATACGAGAACGGAGAGGTGCAGCTTTCACCAGGATACATTGCAGTGTTCGAATGGCAGAAAGGCACAACTCCCGATGGCAAAGAATACGACATCATCATGAAGGAAATAACGGATGTAAACCACCTCGCCTTACTTCCAAACGGCCGTGGCGGAGAGTATGCGGTGGTTATGGATGAGGCACCGAAAAGAAAATCCGTTTTTGAAATTGCCACCGGTTCGGTTTTTGACCGGTTCAAATAACTATAAAAGCAAAGGAGACAAAGCATGGCAAATAACGCTTCATAGAATAACGTTTATAAGCGTATCAACGCAAAACGTAAAGAAGCAGGACTTACATGGAATCAGCTCGCAAGTAAGGCCGGAATCAAGATGGGCACATGGATGACGGGACTTCCTATCAGTCACCCTACAGAAGAAGAAGTACACAAAATCGCAAACGTTCCAGAAATGAACACAACTTATGCGTACTTAAGATACGGAATCACCGACTTGTAGGAACTCAACTAAACAAAAGGAGGAAAAGTATGAGCAAGAAATTGTATGGGTTGATTTCAACTCTCGTTACTTGTACAGGAACTGCAGTGAGTGCACTTGTTGCTTATTTTCAGCCGGAAAACTTCGCACCAATCTGTGGAGCAGTAGCAATCGCAGTGCCTGCAATCAATGATATTTTGCTTTTATTCGTAGACGAATCAAAAAGCAAGAAATAAAAGGAGTTAAGCAATGAAATTGTTAACCGGATTATTCCGTGCAGCAAGAAAACGCGTAATGACTCACGACAACGACATGGGAATGTTCCGAGACAAGTTGAACGAACTTGTAGAACAGAAAGAAACACTCTCTGACGAAGAAGTGGCAACTCGCGTAGACGCGCTCAAGGAAATGACAATCGACCTGCCAGACGAAGAAGACAAAGCGAAGCTTGACCGTTTTCTCGAAGACTTCAAGTCTGTAAAAGAGCAGGACGACGCAGCCGCAAAAGAGGCGGCTTCAATGGTTGCTGACTTGTTCGAAAAACTCGACACAGCAGCAATGAAAGACGTGCCGGAAGTTGGTGGCGAAACAGAAACAGTTGAAGAAACAACTGAGGAAGAAGTGCCACTCACAGAAGGTGCAGAACCAGGAGGAACAGAAGAAGTCGCAGAAACTGTAGAAGAAACTGTCGCTCCAGAAGGTGAAGAAGAAGGAAAAGCAGAAGACGCAGATCCAAACCCTGACTACTCTCTCGAAGAAATCTACCAGTTCATCAAGAAACGCATGGCAGAAGACGCATGTGCAGACAGTGCAGAAGAAGTCGAAGAGGAAGAATCAGAAGAAGACGAAGAAGAAAAGGAAGAAGTCGTAACAGACCACGCTCCACGTATTCCTGTAACAATGAACGGAACAACAGCAGCAAAGGGAAGCCTCGCTGACATGTTCAAAACAATCAAAGGAGGAAGATAGACTATGGATTCTAATCTTTCATTACAGCTCGGTTTCAAAGGTCAGCTCGCATTGAACGCACAGGCCGTACCAATGCAGGAAGGCTACCTTAAACTCGGCGGAATCGTAGACGCTACAAATCAGTCAAGCGGTTTGACTTTCGGTGTAGTTGTATCAGCACCGGCAGACGATCCATCGGCAATTGTAGCAGGTGCAGGAAGCGGAAATGTTATCCGCGGTATTTCTGTGTTTGATGACGCAATCGCACAGAACTCACCGGCACATCCAAACAAGTACCTTGCAGGTATGCCTTGTGCTTTCATTGCAAAGGGTCTTGTAAAAGTTCAGAGCTGGGAAACAGGAAAAGACCCAGTAATCGGTTACAAAGTACAGTTTGCAGACGCAACAGGTGCAATCGGCTTTGTATCATCATCAGCAGACGGAAGTCACACACTTCTTGCAGGCGCAACAGTTGTTGAAGTAACAGACGACGGCGCTTATGTATGGCTCGGCTAAGGTAAGAGGAGAACAGAGAAATGATTATTGATTGTTCACGTGAATTTAAACGCCTCGGTAAACTTGCCGAGAAAATGGTACGTAGCGTAGGAAACGCAGACAACATGCTCCGTGACGCTACATTGCAGATTGGACGCGCAAACGACCCACATTATGGAGTTCCGGCGTCGGCAGTATCAAACCCTATCTATGTAGGTGACTCTGCTGCAGTAGGTGCCGCAGTAGGCCTTACACCAGAACTCGAAGCGCTCTACAAAAAGAATGCTATGGGCGTAAACATCAAGCCACGCTTTAACATGCGTACAGGTAAGTATGACATGGTATTCTCTAAGAGCGGAATCCAGAACTACACTGGCGACTCGGGAGAACTCATTGCTGCACAGGCAATCTCACCATGGAACGCTTCATACTTCCCTCAGTTGTTCAAACAGCCTCTTCTTTACAGCCACGCACGTGACCTTGTAAAGCGTATGGGCGGAACTAACCCATGGGGCGAAGTTCAGAACCTGCAGCTTGCCGCATACAGTGGCTGGGGTCTTATCGACCAGGCCGGAACAGTTGCTTCTAACTTGAAGCAGAATGTAAATGTACAGGGCGGAATCATGAGCTCTGCTATCATCAACATTAAGGTTTTCTACAACTTTACTGTTGAAGAAATGGAACGTGCAAAGGGCGAAGGTTCGTCTCCATTTGCCGGAACATTGATGGCAGAAAAACAGCGCTATGCTCAGTATGTAATCGACATGATTACAGACTACCTTACATACTACGGAAACGAAGAAACCAACACACTCGGTCTCTTTGACGTAAACGGTGAAACATCATGGGCAGGCAAAACTCTTGAAGAAATCCTTGCAGATACAAGCGACACTTCAAAAGGTAACACAATCTACAGAGCAGTAGCAAAAGCCGTTACTGACTTTATGGACGCTTCACAGAACAAGTTTGACGTAGTACGCGTTGCAATGTCTCCAAAGGCATATAACATCTTTGCGTCAACACCTTACTCTGATGTTTACGAAGCAAAATCTCCTTTAAAGATTTTTGAAGAAAACTTTGAAGCAGGCGTAACAAAGAATGGAACAAAAGCAAAGGTTGAATTCTTCGCTGATCCATTCCTTGCAGCAAATACAGATTTCAATTCAAGCCTTTCTGATAAGCTCGTAATCACTGCTCCAGAGATTGGAGCGGGACCAAACGACGAAAAGCAGGATCTCCTCCTTCTCGGCGTTCCTCTCGAAAACTTCACATACCCTGTATATCCAAACGCTTATGATCAGCAGCACGCAGTACTCCGCAGATTTGCCGGTGTATTCGCTCCTGTAGGTCTTGCAGTAAAGGTTTACACAGGATTTGGAACAACAAAGCGTACCGTTGCTACACCGGTAGCAGACCCTGCAGCCGGAACATTCAGCGGTTCAACAAACGTTAAGCTTACATCAGCAACAGAAGGTGCCTCAATCTTCTATACAGTAGACGGTTCAACACCAACTGCTGAAAGCACAGCTTACACTAGTGCAGGAATTGACTTGAGTGCTACAACAACAATCAAGGCAATTGCAGTAAAAGACGGATACTACGACAGTGCAGTATTCAGCGGAACTTACACAAAGTCGTAAGGTCTGACGGATAACCACGGAGGCGTGAGCGTAAAAACTCACGCTTTCGTGATTTATTTATTTTTTTGAAAAAGGAAGCATAAACCATGAGTAAATACATTCAGAGTTTTTATCAGTACCCGGTTACATTCTCGTCAATCGGAAAGACAATCCCTGCACGAAGTGCCGTGGGAGAACAGAGAAATCTTGCAGAAGTAAGCGACAAGGAACTTGAACGCTTAAACAACTGTGAGCCATTTTTTAGAGAACTTGTGGACAAGAAAAAGTACAGAGTTCTCAATCACATGCCGGAAAGCTACAAGACAAGCGCAAGCCGAATCAATGAAGCAAACGACGAAATCGCTCGCCTTAAGGCTGAAAACGAAAAGCTCCGCGCTCAGCAGGCAGAAACTGTGAAAGAAGAACCAAAGGCAGAAGAGCCAAAGGGTGAAGTAACAGAAGAAAAACCTACAGCAACAAAGAAAACATCAAGCGGAAAGAAAAACCGCTAAGGAGATAAGAACATGACACGACAGGACTTTATATACGCGGTAAACTTCCCGACTCTCACAGACGCACAGATTAACGCGGCTTATTTAGAAGTGTCTGTCATGTTCTCGGGAGTGAAAACTTTGTGGGGAGTGTTGGACGAACCGACACGAACCGACAAGCGGAATCTCTGCATGAATCTTCTTACAGCGTGGTACCTTGCGGACATGAACCCGACATCGGTAACCGGCGTTGTAGGAAATGGTGGAATGGCGTTAAGTTCAAAGAGCATAGGCGGAACTTCGGTAAGTTTCCAGGACATGGAAGCACAGGAAGGCCTTAAACAGTTGAACTCAAACGTATTCGGACAGAAGGCTCTGATGATGATACAGAGCGCACCGGAAAGGTACGGTATATATGCCTAGCGGTCTAAAGTATTCGATAGTGAATACGCTTGATACCAGTAAAATCCAGAAGTTGGCGAGCAAAACTGCCGTCGAAATCTTGGTCGGTATACCAAGCGGAAGACAACACGTCCCTACTTTACACAAAGACGAAAACGGCGAATACCGGGGATATAACGGAGAAAAGGCCGGAGACATTCAACCGATAGACGCTGCAGAACTTGCGCGTGATTTACATTTCGGAACGGCGACAATTCCGGCTCGTCCATTTTTGGAAGACGGAGTGCGCAGTAAAGAAAAGGAAATCAAGAACGCAATAGCAGAACAGGTGCAGAAGATAAAAGACGGCGGGAGTGCGAACTGGGACAAAGTCGGAACTATGGCCGTGGGAGCGATTCAAGAGCTTGTGAGAGGCGACTTTTACAAATCGAGCATTCCAAACTCACAGAAGACCATAGACTACAAAGGAAGTGACAAGCCACTTATTGACAGCGGAGACTTGCTCAACGCTGTTACATTCTTAGTAGACGGAGTAGAAAACAAATGAGCGTATACGGCGACATGCTTTTATATTGGCCCGAACAGAGACGGAGCCTTACACTTTTTGACATGACTCCGAAAATCAATGGCGGGTGGACAAAGGTCACAGACCAGAGCGGAAACCTTATCACACAGACAATAACCGGAGTTTACCAGAACACAAGCGGAGACTCCACAACAGACAGTAACGGCAACCTTGTACACAAGAAACAACTAGAACTGTGGACAGAAACCGGCGGACTTAGTGACAAGTTCACTACTTACAACGGCAGCGTTTACAGGCTGAAATCTGACAACGACTGGGAATCAGAAGGCGGTTTTTATCGTTATCAACTCGAAAAGGTGGTAGGAAACAATGGAACTGAATCAGACAACGCTACGTGGAATACTGGCTCAAATACTTTCGGTTGATCAGAAATACATCGTCCCTCGACAGGGTAACTGGTTCAACCCACAGGAAGCAAACGCAAATATTGAGAATTGGTGCGGATACACAATCAGAAGAAACCGGCCACGCACAATGCCGTTCTATGAAACCGGCACAGAAAACAATCAGAAAGTAAATAGTGTGTCAGTAATGAAGATTGCTGAAATAGACCTGCAATTTGTAGGCCCACGGAGCGAAGAGCTCGCAAACAGTGTGTCGATGTGGGCATTAAGAAGCGACGTAAAAGCACAGTTTAAAAGTGTACACGGCGCAATCATGAACGACGAATACGACGCCGTAAGTTCAAACTTTATGCAGGACGGAAACAATACTGTTCTTGCATGGAATGTGAGCTTTAAGGTTTTGTGGTATTCGATTTTAGACACGAACCAGGGCGTAATGCCTCAAATGACTTTAGACGGAAAAATAAATTAAATAACTATATAAGCAAAGGAGGACTGTAAAATGTCACAATTTAAAAACTCCATAGCGCAGTCAAATGTGAACTTTCCGATTGAGACAGTAATCACACCGATTGCAGGAGAAAATTATAGCCGCGCCTTAATTTTAATTGACGTCGCAAACGCCGCAACTTATCTCCCGGGAGTAAATAATGTGGCTGCAGGCGACCTCATCGAATTAACCTCGGCAAATTACGGAGAACTTACAGGCGGAAAACTCAAGAGCTGGCTTGTTCCATTCTTCACAAAAGCGTCAACTGCTAAAGTTGGAATCGCAGTATTTGACACAGATACAGACAACGAAGGAACTGTAGTAGAAGCAACTGCTCCACTTTCTGCCGTTTATGAAGCAAAGAAGATGTACGGATACTTTAAGTTTGCATGCGAAGAAAGCGAAGGTTACAACGACTTGCAGGTATCGCTTTCAAACCTTTGTAAGGCAGACCCTCTCTACTCTGTACTGTGGGTAGGAACAGACGACGCAAATGTATTGTCGAACACATCGGCTTTGATGACAGCACTTAAGAGCGCAGAATCAAAGGCCCGTGTAATTTACAACTCAAACTCAAACATCAACGGCGCACTCGCTCAGCTTGGTGCAACTTTGAGCTCTGTAAACACAACAGGAACACCTGTCGGAAACTCAATGGATTCTGTACAGTTCAACACAATACAGGCCTCGGGCGGAACAAATGCAGACGGCGAACACATCAACCTTACTGCAACAGAAAAGGCTGCTCTTGACAGTCAGAAAATCGGCTATCAGACATGGGTAGGAGACGGAACAGAAAACGTTGTAACAGAAGGCTCTCTCTACTTGAACGGCGACTCTGTAGGTGCAAACTGGGTAAAAGCATACATTGAATATATGTGCAAGGTACTCACTGCAAACTACATCACAAGAATGAACACCTTCCGCAATAATGACACATACCAGGCAATCCTCTTAATTCTTGCAAACCAGGTGCGCCCATTCCTTGAATTTGGCCGTTTGGACGGATTCTCAATCACCGCTCCAACATTCGACAAACTCCCTGCAAGTGGTGACCAGATCACAGTACCAAATGCGTGGGAAGCAACATACATCGACAATGTAAGACAGGTAACCGTATACGGTACCCTTTACCTTACACAGCCGACACGATAGGGAGGAATAGGAAATGGCAAATCATACAATCGTAGCAGCCGGACAGTTCAGCGCAACACTCATCCACCCATTGTGGAATGACGGCACACCAACAACAATTGACGGTTTCAGACTTGAAGGTCAGATGGTACAGGCACAGCAGGCAATGGACAGTTCAAAAATCATTGCACTTGCAAACGGAAACACTCTGACAATCACAAACAACAACGGAGCCGGAACTTTGACATTCAATGTCGTAAAGACAGGCAATGCCGGAGACATGGTAAAGATTGCAAATGCTTTGAAGAAAGCCGGAGACAGTGTGGGAGGAATTATCCGAATTACACAGGAAATCAACGGCGTAACAGAAGCAAGAACATTCTATGCTTGTACAGTCCGCTCTTGTCCACCACTGAACATCCAGGGTAACGACGCAGCCGACTACCAGGTAGTATGGAACTACGGCGAAGAAGCAGAAGTATAAGGAGACAGTAAGAAATGGAAGCACTTACACTCACAAGAAACGATTATACCGAGGCATTGGAGAGTATAAATAACTCGGCCGGAGACGCAGGATACATCAACGAGTTTTCTGTAACATTCCCGGATGGAATGAACACAGCAAGCGTGCTTGAAATCTGTCGTGTAATACAGAGTCCGACAATGGACAACAAGATCCATTTAATGAAGCTTTGTGTACTCGGCAAGAACGTTGAAATAACATGTCCGAACGGAGAGAAAGCCAAGTTTTGTATGACAAACGAGGCCGACTCGTTCGACTCGTTCCCGGTATTCCAGAAGGAACCGCTGGCGGTGATTGCGATTACAGACGCGATTTATGGGTACATACTAAAAAAATACGTACGGCTCTCGAACGCCCGGGCGAAAGCCGAGAACGCGGACTAAAAGAAATAAAGGCCGACAGAATAATCAAGAGGCACTGTCCGAACGATTATCTGTGGCTTTTTTATTCTTTTACCCGCGAATATGCAAGAACTCCCGTGGACTTGGACGACATGCTCTGCGGGATTTCTTGTATGCGGGCAAAATCAGAAATAGAGGAATTATATGGCAGGGAAAACTGACCTCGGGGGAATATTCTTTAAGTTAGGACTCGATGTAGATAAAAGCAGCTTTGAAAGCGGTAACAAGCTGATTGATAATACCTCTATTAACATGAACAAACTTATAGGAACCGCCCGAAACGCTGCGGTGGCTCTTTTAAGTATGAAAACAATAGGTCAACTTGGTGGCCTGTCAGACGCAGAGAGTGCAGCCTACAAAACCGCAGAGGCTCTCGGATTTACAACAGAAACCCTCGCAAAATGGAAAACTGCCGCAAAGATTGCCGGAGTAGATACTAACAGTCTTGTGAACAGCATGGGACAGTTAGGTTCTGTAATAAGTCACATAAAGATTGACGGACGAGGACTCGACGAATACTCAAAGAAATTACAGGAAATCGGACTCGGTATAACCGACTTAAAAGACAAAGAAGGAAAGTGGCTCTCTGCAGACAAAGCCTTTGAAAAGATTATTGCCAAGGGACAGGAAGACTACGCAAACGCAAAAACAAAAGAAGAACAGCTCCTCGTTATTACCAAGATGGGCGACATTCTCGGAAACGCAGGACAGGATTTTTTTATTGAATTAACATCTCGACTTCATGAATCAGTCGGAGACTTCCTCACAGGAGCCAAAAGCTCAGTTTACACAACAAATGAGAGCAACGAAAAAGCTGCGGACTTTGCAGCAGAACTACGGGAATTAACAACCACAACAAAAAGCATACTTGCATTATTCGGATCCGAAATCGCCGGAGAAATGACACCATACCTTGACGAAGTAAACAAGTTTATCAAAGACCATAAAAATGAAATTATCACAGGGATAAACACAACAGCAAAAGCAGTGGGAGTGATTGCAGGAGAAACCGCTTTAATTGTTAATAAACTTTTTAATTGGGGAAAGTCAGAAAAAGGAAAGCAATTCAAAGAAGGTGCAAAAGAGTATTTCGGTGCAGCAATAAAAGCAACGTCAGATATGTTTTCATATATGATTGAAGGCCGAGGTGCTGAGTACTTTCTCGAAAGATTCCCAGAATATTCTGAAGAACACTGGGAAGGCTTAGGAAAAATGGTAACATCTTTCTTTACAGGGGAAGACGAATCTAAAAAAATAAAAGACGGAATTATGCGTCCCGATGGAACAGTAACACAAGTTGCCCCGGATGACTGGGTATTCGCTGCTCGCAACCTTGGAGACCTTGCACGTGCCTTTATTCCACCAATGCCCGCACAAATAGCAGGTTCAAATGAGTTTGTAATTAATCAGACATTCAATATAAGTGGAAGTTCAGACCTCCCACAAGTACTCAGACAGCAGGCTTATAACGGAACCCAGGAAGGACTCATGAACATAATGGCTCAAAGTTCGCAGCGTTTACAGTTGATGAGTGGTACAAGGTAGACTAAGATATTAAGCGGAGGAAAGAAAAATGAAAAAAATCTTATCGCTTTTTATTTTATTTTTGTCAGTCGGCTTGTTTGCAGAAACTGGATACGCGGGTGCAGAATGGGGTTCTAGCAAGGAAGATCTTGAATACTTATTTATTCAATCAGACGAGACAAATAAAAATTGGGAAAATACGAAAGTCAGAGAAAAAATAATACTCGGAGAAAGAACTGATTTATATTATTTTTTTATAAAAAACATTTTATGTGGAATTTGTTATAAAATCCCAGAAGAAAAAACAGACTTGTTAATAAAAAATTATAAAAATCAAGTCTCATTGCTACATTGTAAATCTATATCATTAGAGGATTTCAAAAAAAATATTTATAACGAAAAAGATTTAACAAATGAAAATCCACAAAAAACAGAATTACTATTTCATGAAACAACATATGCAGTAGCACTGCAAGTTGAATATAGAAGAATGAAGTCTGGTACAGGAAATGCTATTGTTTATACATATAACTATAATGATGATACAAATGTGCACGTTCTACGAAACTTAATAAATAATTACACATTTGTGGTTTACGTACCACACGAACAAGACTACTAAAAGGACAAAACCAATGGCAAACGAACTAGTAAGCGGATTAAACAAAGCAATCATGGGAGGAAGTCCCCTCGCCCTTTCACTTGTTAAGACTTGCTTATCAACTCCGGTATTGATAAACAAGACACCGGGACAGGGAGCAATGGGCGACATTTACCTCTACTGCGAAACAAACCAGAAGAGTGCGTCCGCTGAGGTTTCGGAAAGCCTTATCATCAGCACCGATTCAAAGCAGAACATAAGCGACAACGTAGCACCGGGAAGTAAGAGCTGGCGTCTCACAGGATACATCAAGGGAGACATAACAGGGATTACAGAACCGACAAACTACTATCAGCCGATAACAAGAAGCTACGTCAATCAGTTGTGGTCATGGTTTGAGCATGGAGCAGTTCTTGTATACAGAGACGGAGACGCACGGACCTATAACCGGGTTGTGATCAAGGAATTACAGACCGGACAACAGAAAGACAGTCAGAGTGCCGTGCCGTTTTCCCTCACCCTAAAAGAAATAAACGTCATGGAGACAAGTCCGGTTGATTTGGACGCAGACACAACAAACCCGGTAAACAATGCCGTAAACTCAACCCCGGACGCAGGAAGTGCCGGAGGTTCGACATTATCGATGGGAAGTACTCCATCTGAAGTGATGAGTGCATAGCTCTTCTTACTGCATACCGAATGACTATAAGGGTATGCAGACAATCGACACAAAAGAACTGATTACATTTCCCGGCGGTTCAATTGCCGAGAATTTCTCATTTGACTGTTCCACAACACAGGGGAAATTCTCGTTTCATTTTAAGTGGTTTAATGAAAAATGGAACTTGTGGGTAACTTTACCAAGCGGGGAAGTACGACAGGCGGGAGTTATTCCGGGAGTTACAAGCTGGTCAGAATTCAACGATTACGGCCTTATATTTGGAGCGAACACCGAAACAATAGACTACAGTTCACTGTTTGCAGCAAGGATGTATTTAATTAAATGGCTGTAGATATTATCCCTCAGTATAACAGAATCCTCGACCTCACCCTCATTGCAGACAACGGACAGAAGCTTGTAATTCAGTGTCCGAGACGAGGGAGAAAACCGTCGATTGAGATAAACGGCTCTTATGCCGGAGACCAGAACCTAAAACCGTTCAATGTTACGGTGAAGAATCTCTATATTGATTTACTTACCTCAAGCTATGCAAAAATAGAAATTACTGCAGGATACGAAAACAATACAATCCACCTCGAAGGGACAATCGTGTCGATTTACCAGGAATCCCCGGGACCGGAGGGACGGACAGTAATTCAGTGTTTATACGGAACATTCCAGAACTGGCTGGACGCGTCAGTGCAAATGACATACAAAGCAGGAACATCCCTCGAAGTAATCCTCAATGAAATTAAAGGCAAGATGGGAGCATACAGCGTAAAGCTCGGAGAGAGTGCCAAAAACCTCAAGATTAAAACACCGTTTAATCACGACGGGGCTGCAAGGCAGGCACTTGTAAAACTTGAGACAGAATACTTTGCAGACGAAAAACTCCACTTGTTCCTCAGAAACGACATGCTCTGCGGAATCTGCTATACCAAATCAAACGACTATATCGGACGGCACAAACTCGAATACATGAGTGCACCGCCTCAGTCAAATGCCGGAGGAGAAGACGGAAGTGCGTACACAACCGTAACTGCTCCATGGATACCACAGCTCAATGTCGGAGACCTGCTCGAAATCCCGCAGAAAGCATACATGCGTTTTTATCAGACAGTCGGCTCCGGCGGAAAGAATACACAGTTTATACAGGTTACTACCCTTAGTTTTCACTTTGGAACAACCGGAGGAGTTAACAGTATGACCGTGCAGGGGTTCAACGTATAGAGGGGAAAGAATGAGTAACAGCGTATTTTTTAATGAGAAGAACACAGAGCGGACACTAATAGAATCAATCCTTTCAAGTTTCTTTATTCTCGATTACGGCTACATCAAGACCGTAAACGCAGACGAAACAATAGACGTGGTGCACGCTAAGAAACTTAAACTCATCAACGGAAAGGAACTGAACCAGACGGTGACAAAAAGTATTGAGGTTTTGACTCTTGCCGGATCCGGTTTTTCTTTCAAGTTCGATTACAAAAAAGGAGATAAGGTTCTTTTACTCGGCTTGAAAAACTACATCAAGAACGTAAAGGACGTGACACAGGCCACAGAGACAACCTCATATCAGCATTATACAAGGGAGACTTTGAAAGCAATTCCTCTGTGCGTATTCAACGGAGAGGCAAAAGTCACAATGCAGATTAAAGACGGCAACGTGACGGTGGACGCAAAAGGGAAAACAGAAGTGTCTGCACAGACAATCGAACTGAACGGAAACACAAAGCAGTTTGTAACATGGGCAGAACTGCAGAGTGCACTCTCAGCCTTTGCCACCCAGTTAAACACTGCACTCTTGGGAGCGAATGTGGATGTATTGGGAACTCCGGTACTCCTTACGTGGAAGGGAGGAAATCCACCGGCAGCTCTCGACATAAGTGCGTCAAAGACCACAACCGTAGTAACAGGAGGATGAGAAATGGATTTAAAAATGAAAGCCGAAGAAATAACAACCAGCGGAGTAAGCTGGGACTGCCAGGTAGCAGACGGAATTGTACCGATTATTCAGAACGACACAGAAGACCTGCAGTGTGCGACATTGGCAGGGTTTCTTATTGTGGGAACTGTTCCACTTTTACCAAAGGCAGGGGTTCCATGGACCGACTTTTTGAGCAATAAAATCTCTTTCGGTGTTCTTGATTTTTATGTCCGGGAAAGCCTTTCAAACGTTGAAAAAGACGACTTCTATCCTCAGTACGACATAGAAGAAGACCAACTGACTATGAGTGTAGGCAAGCTCATCCAGGAGGAAGCAGATGTCATTTAGTATTAACGGCGAGACTTGGGAACCGCAGACAGCAGTAGAACACGCAAATCTCATTATCGATAGAATTAACGAGCTCTTGCAGGAAAACAATATAAAAGACAAAGACGGAAACACCGCACAGCTGAAGAAGAACTACGGCAACGCTTTGTACCTTCTTGCTCTTGGAGACGGCGCAAGACTCGCAGAAAATGACCAGAAGTTATCACAGGCAATTAACTCATTTAATATTGAATTGTGCGATGATCAGCAGATACAGAATCTACTTCCAATTGCTGCCATTTCAAGAAATCCGGGAAGTTACTCGACACTGCAGTTAGTAGCCAAGGCAAGCGATGACGGACAGTGCGTAATACCTGCCGGAACAAAGGCTCCGTATGGAGACGTAAACTTTGTAGTACAGACCGAAACAGTAATCAGTGCCGGAAGTACCGCAATCATTAATACGGTATGCGACACACTCGGCCCGGTAGTAGTTTTGAGCGGAGAAATAACATCGTTTGAAAATGAAATTGCAAACCTCGACAGTGTAGAAAATGCCACAAGTTCAGTGCCGGGAGTTGCCCCGGAAACAACCGACGCTCTGAGAAAGCGAATCCTTGCGGGAGACACAATCAAGTATTCTCTTGACGGATGTAAAAGAGCACTTGAAGAATTAACAGGCATTACTCATGCACGCATTTATTTTAACTACAATATTTCGGATCCGATTATTCTTGCCGGAAACGTTGAAGTTGCTCCGAGAACTGCATACATCATTGTGCAGGGATCAAGTGACAAGCTCGCAGAAACCTACGCAGAATACATGAACGCACCGACACAGAACAACGAAAACGCAGAGGGCCAGTACACAACCGTCATGGTTCACATTATCGCAAGTGCAGACGGAGACGCAGTGCTCCCGGGCACAACTTCGGTAACATACGACGGCCATACATACGTAATCGACGAGGCAACAACAATACTCGCCGGAGAAGAAGAAGACGTACAGTTTATCTGTAACGAAGTCGGCCCTTTCGAAATCCCGGTGCTTGGAATTACAGAACTTGACCAGACGATCGAAAACGTAAGCTCGGCTTATAACCTTGTGCCTGCAGTTCCGGGAAGTTACGACCCTAAGCATGAGCAGAACTGGATAACTGCAAGCGGACAGGAAATCCCGATAAAATATGACGACGCACAGTTCAAGAACATTTACATCAAGGTATACCTCGAAAAGGACGCAGAGACCGGAGACCAGGTAGACAATCAGATTAAGCGTGACTTGATTTATGCAAGTGCAAACTGGCAGATTGGAGACATTGTAACTCAGGTACTCGCATGTGCTCCTTTTATTGACTGTTCATACACAAAGGTCGCATACGTGAAAATCAGTGCAGACGGCACAACATGGAGCGACTCACTCGAAATGGGATGTAACGAAATACCGAGAGTGGTAGACGGTACTATAACAATTCAGCCTTACGAGGAAGAATAGCCATGGTAATAGAACCGAACGAACACTATCCGCAGCAAATGAACGGCCCGGTAATCAGTGCTAACGGAATGGCACTCGACAGCCGGTTTGAAGACGCAATCGCAATACAGGACTATCTGCATGGACTATCTATAGCGACCGCAAAAGAGACGGAGCTCGAAAACATCGGCCTTTTAATCGGTTATCCCCGACAGTTAGTCCCGGACGGTTTCAACAGTGAAAACCTTTTTATTTTCACAACCCTTCCAATGCAGCAGAGCGAAACAAACGGCTTTACAACAGTAAACTCTGAAGTCGGAGGAACCTTTGCCACAATTGGCAGAGGGGAATCCAACTACATGGATATTGAAATCTACCGTTCGTTACTGCGAAAGGTTGCTTTCATTAAAAGGTACGGAGTAACTCTCAACGCTATAGACCAGATAGCAAAGACAATCTCAAGTGACTATACAATCGAGTGGGACGAGAACAGCGATATAATCCTAACATTTGGAGGAAATATCGGCTTTGTAAATGTGTGGATTTTGACACAGTTATTCTACAGACTCGCAACAGAACCACAGGTGACAATTTATTCTGAATCATAGGAGACAATAACATGATACCAAACGGCACAGCGTATGATAGCTTTCCATCATTTGCAGACTCGGGAACAAGGGTGCAACCTTCACCGGCTGCCAAATATTCGCAGGGATATGTTCCGGGTGACACTTATCCGGCAGAATGGGCAAACTACTTTTATCATGGAGCCACAAGCGGAATTACTCGCCTTAATTCAGATACAGACTCAATCAAGAAAGAAATAAATACAATCCTTTCAGAATACGGAATCACAAACAATGACGAAGTATACAATCAGTTATACACTGCCCTCCGCAGAATTGCTCCTCAGATTTGTACAAGCGACACTGCAGCCGAAACTGCAGCAAAGCTCGTGGCAATAACCGGAGACGGAACCGTACTCAAGGCAGGGAACGTCTACTCTATTACATTCTCAAACGCAAACACCGCAGCAAATCCTACTCTTTCAATTAACGGCGGAACTGCATATCCAATGACAGACGCCCGGGGAATTGCATTAAAGAGCGGTGCATGGAGTGCCGGAGACGTTGTAACCGTTTTATTTACAGGAACAAAGTTCTTGATGGCTACAAACACAGTGGACGCAATCGAAAACGGAAACCAGAACGCAGTAACAAGTAATGCCGTGTCGTGCATATCGGCTGCAAACAAGACAATCACCGGACCGAGACTCGGAACCGGAGGATCCGTAAAAATCAACTTTACTGCAGATATTACAGGAACAGACACAACTACTGTCCTTGCCCTTAATTACAACGGAACAAACGTAAGTGTAAAGGTAAACAAGGACGGCTCGCTTTCAAACTTTGTAGCAAAAGAAGTGAGTGCCGGAACATACAAATACTTACAGGCAAACACAACTCTTGAACTTTTCTACAACGGCACAAACCTTGTGATTGTGGGAAATCCGGTAGTAATAAGCTCGGCACTTGAAAAATACCAGGCAGACGGAACTGTGGTAAAGAGTGCAGCATTTAAGGAAGCCGGAGCACTTGCAACATACGGTGTATTTATCGCTGAAAACACAGAGGCTCTCGACACATCCACATACGCATTTAATGTTAACTATGCCGGATTAAACACAGAAGTAGGTACAACATTAAAGCTCACATTCGAAAACGCTCTCCAGAGTAACGTCGTTATTTCTTCGGTTACCCTTACAGCCGGAGGAAAAACAGGAAATATTGTAGCAGCACGTCCGGGAATTGCGAGCACAGAATCTGACTACGTAGCTCCAAATCTCCGCAATCTCCGCTCTCACGCATTCGCAGGCGGTAACTACAGTGCAAGCTATCCGAACAAGGTGTGGGACAAGTTCACAACTCTTGAAGTGATGTGGACAGGAACATACTGGCTTGTAATGGGCGATGCGGTACTGTGTTCTTATATGGGTGCAGACGGAGGGTATACCGTCAATGCCAATGGAGTAATTGAACAAGAAATAAAAAGTGAATATCTAGCAAGCTCTTTTACAGATGTAAATTATCTAATTCTTATGTCTATGGTTGAGTCTTGTTCTTGTACTAAAATTAGTCATCCCGGCGGAACTCCACAGGGATATATTAATTACAAAAATATAACAACATCTTCTGTCATAGCGGGTATAGTTGCCTCTACAACATATATGTTGGGTGCAAATAT